>CAJDXC010000026.1_pt1 | contig 17175 bp, 19 predicted proteins | sample 7391681 | NCBI WGS metagenome assembly CAJDXC01 (sample SAMEA7055742, study PRJEB34461) | soil metagenome | biome: terrestrial ecosystem; feature: Peninsula; material: soil | place: Antarctica | collected 2016 | reverse complement strand
GTTCCCCCAAAACTTGGTAAACGGTAGATTTCGAAAAAACCATACATGTATAGTTATTGTTTTAAATATTCAGAGTCAAGGCAAATATGGAGATTAGGGCCATGGTTATTCCCAAGGCCATAATAGCCCATAGGACCAGTGTTACATTTCTCATTTCTTTGGTGTTCATTTGGATTATTTTGAGTTAATCGTTCTTTTGTTATTATCACTTGATAGCAAATTCTACTTCATTTTTAGTATTAGTCCTCCTTTTTGGTGGAAACAACCCTAGAGTTGTTTTCTCTTGTTGTTTTCAAGATATTACATTTTATAATTTAGTTATTGTTCATTGTTTGTAAAGGTTAATAACTGGTGATTCCAATGCTTCGATACCAGCGAAGATATTCATAGTCCATAAATGAGGATATCACGTATGTAACAAAGTATGCAAGAGATGTAACATGAAGGTTAAATTAAGCTCAACTTCAAAGTATTCAGTGGGCCCCGAAATTTCGGGGGCACTAGGCACGAAAAGTTTAAGGTTCAAGATTGACAGTCAGGGTTGGACAGCCGAACTGTTGGAAAAATAGGGTTGGGACCCAGGCATTTTAGGAGAAAGTTTAAGGAGATTATCGGGGTGTCACCAAAATACTATTGCAAAGTAGTGCAGTTGAACACCATTTTTGAATTATTGATGACCAAGGAGACTGAAAAACTATACCATTTGGCATTGGACTGCAGATATTACGATCAAGCGCATTTTATCAACGATTTCAATAGGCTTATTGGGCAAAGTCCCGAAAAATTCCTACATGGGAAACACGCTTTTGTAAAGACCTATCTAGGCCAAGGGAATAGGATTAGCATAATGAAGTGAACTAAAAATTCTGTCAAAAAGTACGGACTTGCCGATGTTTTAGAAATTGTGAATCCTACAATTGGCTCTGTTGATCCAGGTAGTTCCCCCGAAACCTAGACTGTACAGGTTTCCAAAATAAACTAATTGGTTCTTTTGGTGGTTCCAGTCGCGTAATTCCATCGGGCCAGGCTGCTTCTATAAGCAATGACAAGTTCTTGTTTAACTTGCCGACCCTAATGTCCGTACATTTGATTGACAGTTTTTGATAAATATTGTTTTTTTGATCACGGTTCTTGACTTAGCGCATCAAATTCCCCGCGTATTTTTATTTTCTTCCCATTGACATCTCGCAGTGTGACTGACATACTTCCTTCAATTGTATTTTCATCCAAAGATGTAATTCTTATAGTTCCCCTGTCCATGAAAAAGGGCAGTTCATTCATTCGCCTAAAATCGGCAGCTCCAAAAACCCCTTCAAAATAATTGAGGAATCCATTAACAGGTCTAATCACTTCATAGGTCCCAACCGAAATCTTGTCTTTTTTACAAGGTTTTGAGATTGAAAATTCCATACTATGCGGCGGACTTTCCTTTTGGCTTTTCAATTTAAACCTTAAGAAATAATACTCGGAACCCCCTGCCGATGTTTCCTTCGTTGTTTCAAAATGTATTATACCATTTAAACTCTCGCTCACCTCGCCCGAAGCCACAAAGGCATAATATCCGTGGTGCGGTACTTCTACCTTGGAAACTAGGTTCGGATTTCCCTGTGAAATAAGGAAAAAAGGAACAATGGCCCAAAGGCCAGTTTTCAATATTCTGATAAAAAATTGGGGCATAATAAAAACATTTTAAATATCTGTAACCTACTCCCTCTTGCGATTCTTTAGGGTGTTATCCTGCACCAAGAGTTGCTTGGAGGAAGAGTCTACCTTAGATACAATAGTGTGTTCGGTATCCATCGTTCGATCCTTATTGCTCCATACAGCAATTAGCAATGCGGCTAACAATAGAGCAAACATGATCATGCATTTTTTCATGGCTGTGAGGTTTTGGTTTCTTGTTGGCGTATAAATACAGATTTTCTAATATTTGTATAAAGCTAAAGTAGGGGAAATGTAAAGCCAATAATTACTGATTTGTATAGATGGTATAAAATTGTGTATGGATGGTATAGCTTATAGAAAAATACTTGATGGACTATATGCAAATTCTATATAGCTGTATATCAGTCTCTTAAAAATGTATAAATTACATTTCAATTGTATAAGGAATTTACTTGTCTGCAAGTAATCTAGCCACAATACCAACCTTACATCTTTTCTTGCAAATCACACTCAAATCCGGTCCATTGGTACATCTTTTGAAAAACTCCAATTATATTGGCGATAAATTTGAGTATCTTAGACATAAATCACATGATAGAAGCGGTAATTGTTGACGACGAAGCAAAGGCTCTTCAAAGTCTTACCTGGGAGCTAGCCAATTTTAGCAACGAAATAAAAGTGACTAACTCCTTTACGGATCCTTTTGAAGCATTGGCCTATTTGGAAAAGAACAGTCCAGACTGTCTTTTCCTTGATATTGAAATGCCCACCATGGACGGTTTTCAGTTTATCCAAAAGCTAAAATCAAGGGATTTTCCCGTAATAATCACCACTGCCTACAATCAATACGGGATAAAGGCACTAAAGCACGAAGCCATAGATTATCTACTTAAACCTATAGATACGGACGACTTAAAAGATACCATTGACAAAATAAAAAAATTTCATGCCAAGGTCCATACTGTAGAGAAATTGGAAAAGATCCTGCTGAATTTTAATGCCAATCCCCTACACCGGAAAATTGCTTTCAACACCGATGGCAAGTTAATGTTCCTGGGTAGCGATGATATTCTTTATGTGGAATCTGATGGAAACTATAGCACAATATATCTAGCGGATGGACAAAAATTAGTGCTGACCAAAAAACTAAAGGACGTCAACGATTTATTGCCCCCCGAAACTTTTTTCCGTATTCATAATTCTTATATTATCAATCTCAATAAAATAAAGGAGTTTCTAAAGACCGACGGATATGTAGTATTGGAATCCAATCACAAAATCCCAGTTTCGCGACAAAAGAAATCCGACTTCCTAGACATGTTTTAAGCTGGTTTGTTTATGAACTTCCCAATAAAAGAAATCGGTTATAAAAGACTTAGGCCCTATTTTTATAATATCAGGTCCTTGATTTTTATCTTATCGTTCTTCTCAATAGTCGTAGGCAACTCACAAAATATTTCGTCGAATTTTAAAAAGAGCACGGACAGCCTTATAAAGGCCGCCCCAAAAACTTACCAGGAGCTAGACACCGTTTTGAAACCTTACAGGAGAGACACACTCTATATGAACTATTTTGTTCTAGAAGCGGCAAAGAAAAAATATTGGATCGGCGAATCTTACGCACTTAACCAGCTGGGCATTAGGGCCAGAAATCGGTCGCAATTCGCCCTTGCCCTTAACTTGCATAAAAAAGCATTGGAAGCAGCTTCCCAGGGAGAAAGTCTAGAATTTAAAGTTCTTAGTCTCAATATGTTGGGAGTAGTTTACCGTAGAACCGATGCCATAAAAACAGCTTTAGACTACAACAAAGAAGCCTTGGAGCTTGCAGAATCTGTAGAAGACCCTTCCGACGGGCTAAAAAGAAGCATCAACGTCTCGTTGAACAGCATCGGAAACCTTTATTTGTTATTGAAACAGTATGACCTTGCTATCTCACAATTTAAAAAATCCCTGAAATTGGAGGAAAACCTAGGCAACAAACTAGGCATGGCCATCAATTATCAAAATATTGGGGAAGCCTTGGAAGAACAAGGCAAACTAGACGAAGCCATGGAGAACTACCGGACAGCTTTGGCATACGACGAAAAACTAGGTTCGGCAAGGGGACAAGCTATCTGCAAGAACAGCATTGCCCAAATATATATTAAACAGGGCAACAGCAACGAAGCCTTAAAAATTCTCGAGCCAACATTGCAAGAATCAAAATCCATTGGGGACAAGTCTATCACTTCTTGGATCGAAATTAATATCGGCTGGGCACTTATGCAGCAAAAGCACTATAAAGAGGCAGAACAACATCTGCTCACTGGGCTTTCCTTGGCACAGAGATACAATTTGCCAAGATCTATCTCCCAGGCGTATGTCCTATTATCTGAGGTAGCCGAAAAAAGCGGCAATCCCAAAAGTGCATTGGACTATTATAAGTTAGCTTCACAATTTGAAGAGGAAATCTCCAATGAACGCAACCTGCGTTACGTGAACGATATAATCATGAGGTACGACTCGGAGAAAAAGAACAACCAAATCCAAATGTTGGCCAAGGAAAATGAGCTGGTTAAAGTAAGGTTGCGAAAAAACAATACTATTCTCCTTATTTGCGGTATTGCCCTGGCCTTATTGGCCGGTATTTTTTATATTTTATACCGTCAGCATCATTTGAAGAACGAAAAAAAATTGCTCTCCCTGGAACAGACCATGTTGCGGAGCCAAATGAATCCTCACTTTTTATTTAATTCCCTGAATTCCATCAAACTGTATATCATCAATAATGAAAAGAAAAACGCCGTCCATTATCTAAACAAATTTGCCAAACTGGTCCGCAAGATATTGGAGGCATCTTCCCTAAAGGAAATTTCATTGGCAGAAGAATTGGAGACCGTGGAACTTTATATGAACATAGAGAACATAAGGTTCTCCAACGAAATCAATTTTTTAATTTTGATTGATAATGATATAGATGTAAACACCGTAAAGATACCCTCACTGATATTGCAACCATTTTTGGAAAACGCCCTTTGGCACGGCCTTTCATCCAAAGAGGGAGAAAAGAACATCCAGTTGCACGTTAGTCGTCAAAACGAAAGGTTTATTAACATAGCCATTATCGACAATGGGGTGGGTAGGGAAGCTTCGGAGAGAATAAAAGAGACCAAAGTCCTAAAACGGAAATCTATCGGGATTGACATAACTAAGGAACGATTGGCAAACTTTTCCAAGGATTACCAAAACTCCTTCACAATAAACTTCGAAGATCTATATGATGAAGCGCGTATAGCTATAGGCACCCAAGTAAACCTACATATCCCAACGGTCTAAGCGCCATTCTTAGGTAAAGTCCTTAGACACCTGCTCTAGTTCGGCGTACCATTCTTTCCCGAACTTGCGGATCAAGGCTTCCTTTACAAACTTATAAATCGGGACCTGCAGTTCGGTTCCCAAAGCACAAGCTGGGTCGCAGATTTCCCACTTATGGTAGTTAACAGCAGTAAATTCCGAATATTCCCTGACCCTAATGGGATAAAGATGACAGGAAACCGGTTTTCTCCATTTGGTGGCGCCTTGGTTATAGGCTTCCTCCAGCCCACATTTGGCTATTCCTTTATCGGAAAATATTACATATGCACATTCGCTGCCGTGGACCAAAGGAGTTTCCCATTCCCCATCCTCTCCTTTTACAAAGGCACCTTGGGACTCAATGGCGGCGACCCCCTCTGGCCGTAAAAAGGGTTTTACCTTGGGATAGATTTCAACCAAGATATCCGTTTCCTTATCCTCCAGAGGAGCACCTGCTTCACCATCTATGCAACAGGCACCTTTGCATGCGTTGAGATTGCAAACAAAGTCGTTTTCAATAATTTCTTCCGAGACAATGGTTTTACCGAGTTGAAACATAGAATTGCAATTATGGGACAGCCTTTTAAAGACTATGATTGATTATACTCCCTCCAAATAGAAACTCAGTGCAAAGATACCGCTTGGAAGCCTATTTCTAGGATTATTTTGATTTTATATATCGGGTAACTTTGATATAATGTAACTTTGCCGTGATAAAAATCACAACCTCCCCTGACCCCCGTCCGAATCCTACGGGAAGGTCTCCAGAGGAGGGGATAGTGTTGTTAATTACAGGAAGTTTATTGTATTGATTCTTTGGAAATAACCAAAAAATTGATGTACACCGACTACGCTATGTTAAAATCGATAGGAATGAATTTCAACTTTAAGGAAATAGCAACAGCAAGCATGGTGCTTTTTGCGGTTATCGATATCTTGGGGAGTATTCCTATAATTATAAACTTGCGCACTAAAGTTGGCCATATCCAGTCTGGTAAAGCTTCCATAGTTTCAGCATTAATTATGGTGGCCTTTCTTTTTATTGGGGAGAGAATACTGAAATTGATCGGTATAGACGTAAACTCTTTTGCAGTGGCCGGAGCCTTTATAATATTCTTTATGGCACTGGAGATGATCTTGGGCATTGCCTTGTTTAGGGACGAAGAACCCGAATCTGCATCCATAGTACCCATTGCCTTTCCTTTGATCGCCGGAGCAGGGACCATGACCTCTCTTCTGGCCCTACGGGCAGAATACCGGGTAGAGAATATTATTGTCGCCATAATCATAAATACTATTTTTGTATACTTGGTACTACGTTCATCAAGAAAAATTGAAAAAGTGCTCGGAGATACTGGTCTCAATGTGATACGAAAGGTGTTTGGTGTAATTTTGCTGGCCATTGCCGTAAAATTGTTCGCGACCAATATCCATGAATTGTTTGTAGCCCCTTAGAGACGCAAAGCGTTGCGTCTCTAGATCAAACGACAAAATGATAACATAGTAACTCGTAAAAAATGAATCAAAAATTCTTACTCGCTTTAATAGTCATTGCCTTGGCACTTGTTGCATACAATGTCACTTTGATCGATTACAATGCACCTTTAGAAGCAAGCACCGTTGCTTTGATCGGGATTGTGGCATCGCTTTGCGCCATTGTTTTGCTGTTGATTGTTATCGCATCAAAAAAAATCCAGAAAAAGGTAAATGAAGGCTAGTGCTGCTAATTCCTAAACTCAATTGCTCCGGTTTCTTGTTGGTAGACTTCTGGGTTATCTAGCTGAAGTACTTTCTGCAACATTGTATCGTTGGAGCCTTTGATCTTGGCAGCGGCATTGTCACCAAATAATTGATCGGCCAAATCGGCCTTGAGATAGAGCTTTACATTGTCTTCTAGCTCGTAGTAGGGCAAATTCATGTTTTTTATCAATGGAGAGCTCTCCGCATAGTTGATAAAATCATTGAACATTATATCGTCCACCGTGAAATTTTGCACAAAATCCTGTTCGGACCAATTTGCGTAACGGTTTCGATCTGCCTCTAGGTGTTCAAAAATAAAACGGGAGAAGAAGCCCCAGGCATCTACGGTTTTAATGGCTTCCACTTCATTGGTGCCGATGGGCACAAACACGTCTGGAATAATACCACCTCCGCCATAGACCACTTTACCTTTTGGGGTTGTGAATTTTAGGGAGTCGGCAACCTTGATACTATCTACGGAAATCAATTCCCCGTTGTGATAGCGATCCATAAATTTCTGGTAGTAATCCTTGGTTCCGTTTTTATAGGTTTTTTGTATGGAACGCCCGGTAGGGGTATAGTAACGGGAGACGGTTAGGCGTACCGCCGATCCATCGCCCAATTCCATTTCACGCTGTACAAGTCCCTTGCCAAAGGATCGACGCCCAACGATAGTGCCCACATCATTGTCCTGGAGTGCCCCTGCGATAATTTCGCTAGCAGAGGCGGAACGTTCATTTATAAGTACGTAAACAGGCTTATCCTCAAAATCTCCCTTCTCCGTAGCAAAGTTCTTATCTATTCTTCCCCTTTTGTTTTTGGTAAACAAAATAAGCTTTCCCTTCTTTAGAAACTCATCCGCCATTTCTTCAGCTATTGCCAAATAACCTCCCGGGTTGTCCCGAAGATCAAGGGTCAATTTCTGTGCCCCTTGTTTTTCCAAGATTACCAAGGCCCTTCTAAACTCCTTATAGGTAGATTCCGCAAATCGGTTCACCTTAATATAGCCCATATCCGGAGTCATCATATAAAAGGCCTCCACGCTTTTTAGGGGAACAACGTCGCGCTTCACGGTAACATCAAAGGTCTTGTTATCCTTTTTTCGATACACTTGGAGTTTTACAAAAGTTCCTTTTTCTCCTTTCAATTCTTCAACTATGGCCTCGTTAGTCATGTTTTTACCAAAAAGAGTATCATTATCCGCCATCAAGATTCGGTCCCCGGACTGAATGCCTTTGTAAAAACTAGGGCCGTTATCTACAGGTCGTATTACCGCAATGGTGTCCCGAATATTATAAAAGTTAATACCGATGCCTACAAAATCCCCTTTCATATCCTCCGAAACCTTTTCCATGTCGTGCTTGGGGATATAAACGGAATGGGGATCCAGTTTGTCCAAGATATTGTTTACGGTAACATCAACTATGCTATCCGTATTTACATTATCTACATATTCGTAGTCTATATAATCGATTAAGCGATTGAGTTTGTCTTTTTTAGAATTGGTGGTAAAGAGTTTCTCCGGAGAATCATTAAAATGCAACTTTCCCCCGATATAAATTCCTATCGCAAGTGCGGATCCGATTATAGTGGGCCAAATATAGTTGTATTTACGATTCATCCTTTTTAGGTAATTTTACTCCACTTCCATGCTTATTGGTAGATAGGTAAGGTTTACGCCCGCCTTTTCCAAAAAATCCAGTCCAGAGGAATCTTTATAAGCTCTTTGGTATACTACACGTTTTATGCCAGACTGGTGGATCAACTTGCTGCACTCCCTACAAGGGGAAAGCGTAATGTACAATGTTGACCCTTCACAGGATTGGGTAGATGAAGCCACTTTGGATATTGCATTGGCCTCTGCGTGCAAAACATACCATTTTGTGTAGCCTTCCTCGTCCTCACAAGGGTTCTCAAATCCCGTAGGGGTGCCATTGTAACCATCGGAAATAATCATTCTGTCTTTAACAATAATGGCGCCTACCTGTTTGCGCTTACAATAGGAAAGTTTGCCCCATTCCGTAGCCATTCGCAAATAAGCCCTATCGTATTTTTCCTGCTTTGCTTCCTTCATTCAGTTTTTTATTGTCACATTTTCCTATCCTGGCACATACTTAGTTGTTCTAAACTGGGTTGATATGCCTATTTACCAAGTTCAATCAAACAAAAATAAACCTTTATCACCTCTTTGTACAATGCACCTTTATCAAAACTGAATAATTTAACTAATTCTTATCGGTCTATAAAGTCCGATAACTGCGTTAAACAACTATTACAATGGAAACGTTTGGACGAGCATTGGTATTGTGATGAAGATGATGATAATGGAAAGAATGATAATAAATAGGTGTTGTTTTATTCCGATGAAGGATTGCATTATGTAGGCCAGGATCAAAACACAGAGTATGACCACGACCTGGGAAATCTCAATGCCAGATGCAAACCCTATCAACGGTCCTAGTTTCTCCTCTACATCTGCCATTAGCATATGGAAATAATTAGAAAAACCAAAACCATGGATAAGTCCAAAAAATCCCGTAGCCGCCGAATGCCATGCCAAACCACGGGTATGTTCCTCTTTTTTGGCATAAACCAAGTCGAATAGTGCCGTGGCCAAAATGGTCACAGGAATTAAGAACTCGATCCATGCCACATCCACGGTGAGGACTCCATATACGGAAAGTGACAAAGAGGTACAATGGGCCACGGTAAAGACGGTGGCCAATATCAAGACTTTTTTCCAGCTTTTAAAAGTATAAGGCAACGCCAAGGCAGCCAAGAACAAAATATGGTCATAAGCGTGAATGTCTAGCACATGGCGTAGACCCAATTGCAAATAAAACCAGAAATCCTGCATGTGGTTAGTGAGCTAGTGGGTTATGAGGCTTTATATATTTCTCCCTCGTTCTGCTTGAATCTCTTCATAAGCTTTTTGAACTTCCTTGAATTTTTCCTCGGCACCTTTTTTGATGGCCTCATCTTCGGTGTTCACCCGATCGGGATGATATTTTTTGGCCATGGTTCGGTAGGCCTTTTTCACTTCCTCGTCCGTTGCCGATTTTTCGATTTCCAAAATCTTATAGGCATTGTTGGCAGACTTGATGAACATGGCCATGATACTTTCAAAATCATTTCGGCCCACCTTCAAATAACTTGCGATCTCCCTAATCTTGTCTACTTCGGCCTTGCCTATAGTGCCATCGGATCGGGCGATACCGAACAAAAAGTGCAGCAATTGGAGCCGAACTTCATACCTGGTACGTTGGGCCAAAACGCTACAAATCTTTTCGGCAGAAATCTCCCGCTTTTTCACTACTTCATTGAAGGTCCTAAAAATAGCATTTGCCTTTTCCTTGCCATAAGTACTCAGAAAATATTGGCGTACATAGTCGAGCTCACGCTGGCTTACTTGTCCATCGGCCTTGATAACGATAGAGCAAAGGGAAAGTAGGTGCAGCTCAAAATCGGCGGGGGAAACACTCTGTTGGGTCGGCCCCCCAAATATAGATTTGGAACCCTTACTGCTCAAACTATCGATGTAACTTCCGATCAAAAATCCCAATATTGCACCAGGATATCGAAAAATATAATAGCCTAATATTGCGGCAAACCATTTAACCATACTTGTTTCAAATTTTTGGCAAAGATATATAAAGAGGATAGAACCGTGGACCTAGAAGAAAGAGAAAAGATGAAAGATCAAAGACTAAAGGTTGTCAGTGGTCAATAACCAGAGCCCAATATCAAAAAATAAAAAGTCAGTTGACAAAAAAGTTCATGTCCAAGTTCATGTCCAAGTTCAAAATAGGCCGAACCATAAATTGTGAATTACTGAACTTCATATTTCGTATCTTGTACTTATTCCGTCTTGGTTCTTGGTTCTTGAATTTATTTTGGCAAAACGAAAAGTTAAGGCACTCCCGTAACTTATACAATTTACTTATCTTTGTAATTCAAATCAAATCCCATAAATATATATAATATGTATCCAGCAGAATTAGTAAAACCAATGAGAGAAGATCTGGCATCTGCCGGGTTTGAAGAATTGCATACCGCCGAAGCCGTTAAAAATGCCGTTGATAAGGATGGCACTACACTGGTAGTCATAAACTCTGTTTGTGGCTGTGCCGCTGCAAATGCCCGTCCGGGAGCGAAAATGAGCTTGAGGAACGACAAAAAACCAGACCATTTGGTCACGGTTTTTGCCGGAGTGGACACCGAAGCAGTGAATACGGCCAGAGGCTTTATGGTTCCTTTTCCACCATCATCGCCTAGTATGGCCCTTTTTAGGGATGGTGAATTGGTACACATGATAGAGCGGCACCATATTGAGGGCCGACCAGCCAACATGATCGCCGAAAATTTGATAGAGGCGTATAACGAGTTTTGTTAACCCTAATCCTCCCACATACTTGGACCGTTCTTGGCACAAGTGGGGAGGAAATATTATAAAACATAAAAACCGTTTCTTTTTGGAACGGTTTTTTATTTTTGTATCAATTGGTTTAACCGTGCATTAAAGTAATTTCATGTTAAGAATTCTCTCGTATCCTATTTCGGTAGTTTATCTTATTTGTTTTGTGTTGATACTCATAGTCTTCCACCCCGTTCAATGGGTTTGTCTTAACGTCTTCGGGTACGGGGCCCATGGTAAAAGTGTAGCCCTCCTTAATCTTTGCCTTTTGCGGTGTACCCATATCCTAGGCACTACCTATTTGTTTCGCAATCCCCATCAAATTCCTGAGGGGCGCCCTTTGATCATAGTTTGTAACCATCAAAGTATGTACGACATTCCTCCGATTATCTGGCATATGCGGGCATTCCATCCCAAATTTGTAAGCAAACAGGAACTCGGCAAGGGCATTCCCAGTGTTTCTTACAATCTAAGGCATGGGGGCTCTGTACTGATAGACAGAAAGGATAGCAAACAAGCGATTGCTGAAATTGCGAAGTTGGGCACCTATATTGAACGGCATGGAAGGAGCGCGGTGATTTTTCCCGAAGGAACACGGGGCAAGACCGGACATCCCAAACATTTTCAGCCCACGGGGCTAAGAATGTTGATGAAAAATACGCCCTCGGCACTTATCGTTCCTATAAGTATCAACAATTCCTGGAAAATGCTTCAATATGGCAAATTCCCTTTAGGATTGGGCTCGCACATTACTTTTGATGTCCATCAACCTGTAGAAAACTCGGGGGAACCAGATGCACTGATAGCCAAAATAGAAAAAGTGGTGACAGATGGAGTAACTTCTTTTAAGTGAGTTTTGATCCATTTAAGCTAGACCCCAAAGGTTTTAAAAACCTTTGGGGTCTCAGAAATCGCAAAAATAGTTTCAATGAACAACCTAGAACAAGTAGAACAAACCATTGCCTTCGTAAAGGAAACTTTACATGGGGCGGAAGGAGGTCACGATTGGTTCCATATTCAACGGGTATTCAACAACACCCTATTGATTGCCAAGGACGAGAGCGTGAATATTCAGGTTGTTAGCCTCAGCGCCTTGCTTCACGATATCGCAGATGCTAAATTCCATGATGGGGATGAATCCATCGGCCCGCAAATGGCAAGGGAGTTTCTTTTGTCTTTGGAAGTAGAATCTTCCGTAATCGATCATGTGGTAAAGATTATAGAGAATATTTCATTTAAATCGACCTTAAAAAGCAAGGGGATAAAGAAGGAAAAGTTCAACTCTTTGGAGCTACAGGTCGTGCAAGATGCCGACCGCCTGGATGCCATGGGGGCCATCGGTATTGCCAGGGCCTTCAACTATGGCGGCTTTAAGAACAGGGAGCTCTATAATCCGGAAGTATCTCCCAATTTACAGCTAGACAAGGAAGTCTATAAAAACTCCAAAGCACCCACTATTAACCACTTCTACGAAAAATTGTTACTGTTAAAGGACAAAATGAATACCACCAGCGGCAAAAAACTGGCCGAAGAACGCCATCAATTTATGCTAGATTATCTGGAGCAGTTTTATAAAGAGTGGAATGGAAGTGCTTAGTTATAGTGGTGTTTTTCATGCAAAAAAGAAATCAATAATTATTACGTAATAAAGCCTTTCATTTGCTTCGCATAAAATCTTCAGACAATATTTTTCTTAGGTAATAAATCAATTCTTCCGCATTCTTTATGTTAAAGACTAAGGGCGGTTTTATTTTCAGCACGTTATGATCCGGTCCGTCTGTACTCATCAAAATTCCGTGATCCTTCATTCGGTTGGCTAGGTAATCGGCCTGGTGACCAAGCGGTTCCATGGCATGATCCACCAGTTCAAACCCTAAGAACAAACCTTGCCCCCTAACATCTCCAATGATGGGAAATTTCTGGGCAAGCAATTTTAGTTCCGTTTTTAAAAACTTTCCGACCTCCAAGGCGTTTTCCTGTAATTTCTCCCGCTCTACGGTACGCAAGACTTCGGCGCCAATTGCACAAGAGACCGGGTTGCCACCAAAGGTGTTGAAGTATTCCATTCCGTTGGCAAACTTGTCTGCAACCTCCCTGGTACACACTACGGCAGCTAGAGGATGTCCATTGCCCAAAGGCTTGCCAATAGTCACAATATCGGGCACCACCCCGTGCAATTGGAAGCCCCAAAACGTCTTTCCCATCCGTCCACAACCCACTTGCACCTCATCGGAAATACATATTCCCCCAGCGGCCCGAACATATTCATAGGCCTTTGCCAAAAATCCTTCAGGCAATTCTATCTGACCTCCACAGCTTATTATTGGTTCCAAGATGATGGCACCTACACCACGGCCCTTTTTATGTATGATTCCGATTTGTTTCCGTACCTCTTCTGCATATCGTTCTCCCGTATTATCTCCCCGATACTTTCCCCTAAATGCATCGGGCAGTGGAAAGATATGGGTATGTTCCGGAGCTCCCTGCCCACCTTTACCGTCGAACTTATAAGAGCTGATGTCTATGCACATATTGGAATTACCGTGGTAGCCCAACTCCGAGGCGATAATATCTTGTTGCCCAGTGGCCGCCTTTACCATTCGGATGGCGAGCTCGTTGGCCTCGCTACCCGAGTTTACAAAATGCAGTACACTAAGTTCCGATGGTAGGGTTGCCAGAAGCTCTTGTGCAAGTTCATTGATGTTACCATGCAGGTAACGGGAATTGGTGTTGATCAACGCCATCTGTTCTTGGCCTGCCTTTACCACCTCGTAATGCTCATGCCCCACATGGGCCACATTGTTCACGGTATCAAGATATTTTCTCCCAAACTGATCGATCAGATATTGCCCTGCTCCCCGTACCATTTTTATGGGTACTTCGTATTGTAGGCTCAGGGTTTTACCCAGATGCTCCTTCCGGTATGTAACCAATGATTTGTTTGAAATTTCTTTTGAACCAGCCAAGCTATCCAATTTAAACAACAGGTTAGGATCTGGGCAAATATTTTTCCAGACTTCCAATTGATTGAAATAGGCAACTCCAGGAAAATCATCTTTGTAATCCAACAGCGAGAGCATTACTTGAAAATGGAGGTGGGTCGCCCAAATTCCGTTCTCATTAGTCTCTCCCAAATGTCCTATCAGATCTCCCGACATAAGATGGCTGCCAACTTTGTTTTTGGTAGCGCTCGCCACGGCTAAATGACCATATAAGGTATAAAAAACCAGTTCGTCTACCTCGTGTCTCAAAATTACCAAACCTCCATATTCCTTATCCCCGGCATTATTTACCGCCGTTATAACTTCTCCGTCCAAGATGGTGTGAACAGGCGTTTTTGCGGGTAACCAAAAGTCGATTCCCAGATGGATGGTACGGCTTTCACGACCGCTATTCCCAATTTTATCGTACGCCGGACTGTTGTATACTGCACGAGGTTCCAAATAACCACCTGCCAACAACTTTTTCGGCATCTTCTTTTGTAGCCTATCTATCTTGAACTGGAAAAGTTCCAAATCTTCAAACTCCCTTTGATGCCCCAACCAGGTACTGGATACACTCAGGTCTAACGAATGGACATCGTTTTTTGCATTGGAAGGGAACATTTGTCCCAAGGAAAAATTGTTTTTGGAAGCCCAGGTATCGAATTTTTCCCGATTGGGATGCACAGGGAAACCACACGCGTACCGAAAGTTGAAATGGACAAAATCCGAATCGATATTTCGCCATTTGCGGAGCAGTTCCCAAGCCGGTTTTTCACTGATAAGCAAGTATTCGTTCCCCGGTTCAGAAATTTTATTAAGGGCCGATTTGGTCACTGAAATCACCAAACGCATAGCAATTGTGTTGTACAAATGTTCCAGTTCCCCTACTTTAAGGGGAAAACAAGCATGATAGCCTTTTACAACGGGCAAGGCCGCCGCCAACGGATCATTGTGGTACATGATGGCATAGGCACAGGCAATCGCAACATCGTTGATGATCTGGGTATAAACAGCATCCCCATAATCTATAACCGCTTTTACTTTAGGGTAAATTAAATCGGAAGAAACTATAACATTGTTATCATTGGCATCGTTGTGTACTACACTTTTCCTAAGCTTATTATAGCTATCCAACTGTTTTTTAAACTTTTCCTGAAAGAATAAAAGGATTTCCAGTTTATCGTCGGAAAATAGATTCAATTGCACTTCTGTCCAAAGCGATTGAGCAACGTCCCATTCCAATTCCCTTTGAGCTTCTTTATGGTCAAAGCCTTGTAAGGCTCTTGTCAATCTTCCACATTGTTCACCCACGTTGTGGATTTACACTGCTCCAAAGCCTACCGGATACCCATGTGAGAAGGCGTACCATCCGTTTATTCCCAAAATCATCTTTAAACGATGAAATAGAATCACCACTTTTGTCCTTCACGACTTTAGGAGATACCAGTCCCTCCCCATTCTGATCGACAAACTCAAGGAGTTGTTGTTGAAAATCCAGAAAGTTTCCATCCTCTCCAGGCCGGGAAATCTTAAGGATGTACCCCTCTCCGTCCTCGGTCCTGATTCGAAAATTGAAATCGGCGTCCCCCGGAAGTTGGGTAGCGCTTCCCCTGATATTGAACAACTCCAATAGAAGGTCTTGCGCCCTTTGTGTACTTATTTGAAGGTTGGAATAATTATCCATTTAGTTTGCACTTGGCTACTTAGAAAATCCTTCAGGATTTTCTATAAATCCAAAAGCGATCATATGGCAGATAAGCATATGGGCATCCTCCACACATCCATAGTGCAAGGAGTCTATTACAAGGGTCGTATCGGCTATTTCGGCTAATTTACCCTTCTTCCCTCCTACCATTGCAATTGTTTTTATGTCGTTTGCCTTAGCCCATTCAAAGGCCTTTACCAAATTCGGGGAGCTACCACTTACACTAAGGGTAAGTACCAGGTCCCCGGGATTGGCCAGTGTTTTTAACTGTTTGTAAAAAACATGCTCAAACGAATAATCATTGCCTATGGCCGTAATAAGTCCGACATTATCATTCAGCGAGATAACTTTAACCCTTTTACCCAGAGCATCGCCTACCCCTTTCACCATATCCGTTGCAAAATGGGACATGCTCATGGCACTGCCACCGTTGCCAAAAACTAAAATCTGATTTTCAGATTGTATTGTTTGCTTTAGCTGTTCATATAAATTGTGGATCTCTGCAGGAGATATGCTATCCAATACCTGCTTAAAATTATTGAGATAACTCTTAAAGTAATTTTCCATTAGTTCGATTTCGTGTCGTTTGTTCGTAGTATATTTTTGGATGCATAGACCACAGCTCCATAGGGTACAACCATTTCTTTCAATTTTGTAAGTTGTATCATGGGAAGTTTGTCTTTCATTGTAGGCATCAGATACTTGGGGAGAAATGCTTCCAAAGTAGTAGTTAAATAAGTGCCCAAATTGGACAGCCCACCTCCTATAATAATGATGGCTGGATTGACCAGGTGAATTACATGGGATAGTCCAAAGGCAAGATCATCTATAGTTTCGTCCAACACTTGCTTGGCGCCTATATCCCCTTCCGATATGGACTCCATAAGATTTTTGCTGCAATCGGTTTTGTTGCTTTGGGTCAACCGATCCAAAATCGAGGAAGGACTATTGGCGATATAGGCTTCGAGTTTTTTGTTCAGAGCCCATCCAGAACAGCTAGATTCTACAATGTCCCCCGTTGCTTTAGAAAGCCGTACGTGCCCCATTTCACATTCGGTGGGTCCTGCACCGTGATAAAGTTCGCCATCGATGACAAAGCCGCCACCCACACCACTCCCAAGAGTGATGTAAAATACATGGCGATATGCTGCGCCCGCACCCAATGTTGCCTCGCCCAAGGCGGCAATATTTGCATCGTTATCTACAAAGGTTGGGATATCCGTCAAGTCTTCGATCCACCGCTTTAAATTGATCTGGTCCCATCCTTGTACGTGAAAGGATTGATATATTTCACCCGTCTTGTGATTTACGGGACCTCCAAAACCCACCCCGAT
>CAJDXC010000045.1_pt1 | contig 17264 bp, 17 predicted proteins | sample 7391681 | NCBI WGS metagenome assembly CAJDXC01 (sample SAMEA7055742, study PRJEB34461) | soil metagenome | biome: terrestrial ecosystem; feature: Peninsula; material: soil | place: Antarctica | collected 2016 | reverse complement strand
CCCGAACACTGGATTTGGTTATATCGAATTTGAAAAAAGTAGTGCATCAGGTCTAAAAAAAGTAAGGCAGTTTCGAGAAAAGCCAGATTATCAAACGGCAAAGGATTTTTTGGCACAGGGCAATTTCTTATGGAACGCAGGGATATTCATGTGGGGGGCGACAACCATTATTGAGGCCTTTAAACAAAAACAGCAAGAACTGTATGGATTGTTCCACTCTGGGATGTCCGTATATAATACCAAGAACGAACAAGATTTTATCGATGGAAATTATGAGAAGGCGGAAAATATTTCAATAGATTACGCTATCTTGGAACGTTCCCAAGACATCTATGTACTGCCTGCTAATTTTGACTGGAACGACTTGGGTACTTGGGGTTCCTTATACGAAAAGTTGGAAAAGGACTATTTACAAAACGCTGTTGTAAATGCTAGGGCGATTTGCACGGATGCGAGAGGAAATATGATTCGTACCCAAAAAGATAAAATTGTGGTAGTGGATGGGCTAAACGATTACATTATCGTAGAGAAAGAGGATGTCTTGTTGATCTATCCCAAATCCAAAGAACAGGATATTAAGAAAGTGCTGGGAATGGTAAAGGATAAATTCGGAGATCAATACGCATAGTTATGGAAGAAGATTTGAACCGGGGCAATATTACACCAAACAGAAAAAGAGGAGGTAGCCAGGACGATGTAAAAAAAGATTTTAAGGGTTTGTTGGGGAGTATCTGCTCGATCTTTATCGCTTCGGTCGGGCTTAATGCCAATTCTACCGCAGTGGTAATCGGAGCGATGCTCATTTCTCCGCTGATGGGTCCTATTCTAGGCATGGGGATGTCTTTGGCTATCAATGATATAGATACCCTAAGACGATCTGTAAAGAATTTCGGGGTCATGGTGGTCATTAGTGTAATTACTGCCTTTTTATTCTTTTGGCTATTCCCTTTACGACCCGAGTCGTCCGAGCTGTTGGCACGTACCGCTCCGGATATCCGTGATGTGTTAATTGCCTTTTTTGGTGGGCTAGCTTTGGTCATTGCGAGGGCAAAGAAAGGTACTATTGCAAGTGTTATTTTTGGAGTTGCCATCGCCACTGCATTGATGCCTCCATTGTGTACCGTAGGGTTTGGTTTGGCGATAGGCAACCTGAGCTATGCGAGTGGAGCTATGTACCTCTTTATCATCAATACCATTTTTATTGCCCTTGCCACCTTTTTGGTAATCAAGTTTCTGCGCTTTCCCATGGTGCGTTACGTGAATTCCAAAAGGAGGAGGATGATTGCTAGGATTGCTTCCATAGTAGCGATTTTGGTGATGGTACCCGCAATGTTTACTTTTTATAGCGTTTTTCAACAATCGATTTTCACCAAGCAGGCCAATGATTTTATAAATAGGAACATTGACACCTACAAATTGACAGGGGATACCCGTTTCTTAAATAATTTTACGCACTTGGATTTCAATAAAGGTATAAACCCGTCTATAGAACTGGTTTTTATGGGGAATGAGAGCATACCGGACAATGTGATCGATAGCTGGAAAATGCAGATGGCTACTGGATCTTATCCTCAATTGAGGAATGCTAAATTGAAAATTGTCCAGGGATCTAAGAGTGGGGCCCAGGACGAGTTAAGATACCTGAGCGAACTGTACGAATCCAAGAAGAACGAACTCCAGAGCAAGGACGAAAAAATACAAATACTAGAAAATGAAGTGATAAAGTTGAGCAAGAACACGACTCGGCAGATACCCTTCCAAGAAATAAGTTTGGAGGCCAAGACAAATTATGAAAACTTGGAGGCTTTTGGTTATTCAAATATCATCACGACGGACTTTAGTAAAATGGATACCCTGCCCGTTTTTGAGGTAAAATGGAAGAAAGATATCCCAAGGCAACAGATAGATTTGGATGCCAAGAGATTGGAGGCATGGCTAAAACTGAGGTTGCAAAACAATAAGTTGCAGTTGAAGGAGATGCCAAACTAATTCCTCTCCTCAATATACATTTGGCGTACTTTTTTAAAAAGATCGGAAGAATAAACAAAGTCGGTTACCGCTTCATTGTCGGTTTTAAAGATTTCCTTGTTAGTCCCTTCCCATTCCTTATAGCCATTTTTTAGAAATATTATCTTTTTTCCGATTTCCATTACAGAATTCATATCGTGGGTGTTGATTACCGTCGTAATGTTGTACTCTTCCGTAATTTCGTGGATGAGGTTGTCTATCAGAATAGCGGTTTTGGGGTCTAGGCCCGAGTTGGGCTCGTCGCAGAACAAATATTTGGGGTGCATTACAATGGCTCGGGCAATGGCGACCCTTTTTTGCATTCCTCCAGATATTTCAGATGGAAATTTCTTGTGTGCATCCACCAAGTTAACTCTCTTCAGTACAAAATCTACCCGATCCTGCATTTCTGATTTGGGCTTTTTGGTAAACATATCCAAAGGAAACATTACATTTTGCTCTACGGTCATGGAATCGAACAGGGCACTTCCTTGGAATACCATACCCATTTCCTGTCGCAGATCCCTTTGCTCATCTCCGGATAGTTCGGAATATACCTTGCCATCATAACTAATGGTTCCTTCTTCGGGTGTAATGAGGCCCAATAGGCATTTTATTAAGACCGTTTTTCCGGACCCACTTTGCCCAATAATCAAATTGGTCTTGCCCTTGTCAAAGGAAGTGGTTATTCCTTTTAAGACCTCTACCCCGTCAAAGGATTTGTGGATGTCGTTTATTTCGATCATTGGCCAAGCAGCATTTGCGTTAGTGTATAGTTTAGTATAATAATGACCACACTGGTCCATACGAACGCCGTGGTACTTGCCTTGCCAACTTCCAAAGCCCCTCCCTTCATATAGAAACCGTGATAGGCAGGAATCGTTGCAATGGCCATAGCAAACACAAAAGTTTTGATAAATGCATAGGCAACCTGATATGGAATAAAATCCAAAATGAGTCCATTAATGAAATCTGCACTAGACACATATCCACCAAAAACCCCAGCAAACCAGCCTCCAAAAATTCCAACGTACATGGCGATGGCAATAGCAAAGGGATATAACATCATGGCAATGATCTTCGGGAATACCAAGTAGTTAAGAGAATTTACGCCCATGATCTCCAAGGCATCTATTTGTTCGGTAACACGCATGGTTCCGATACTAGAGGTAATATAGGAACCCACTTTCCCGGCCATGATTATAGATATAAAAGTAGGCGCAAACTCCAAGATTACAGATTGCCTGGTGGTGAACCCGATCAGGCTTTTGGGGATTATGGGGCTGGTCAGGTTAAGCGCTGTCTGAATAGCTACGACTCCTCCGATAAAAAAGGAGATAAAAATAATGATGCCTAGAGAACCGTAAATCAATTCGTCTATTTCCTTTAATATCAGGGTTCTCATTATGGACCACTTTGTCGGCTTCTTAAAAACCTCCCTAACCATTATAGAATAGCTGCCAATAGATGCCAAGTAGTTCATAGGATAAAAATAGACTTCTTGGCGTAAAAATAGCAATATTAGAATTCATGTGATTGTTTTTTTGTTTTTTAATGATTTCGGGTGCCATCCACTAGCAGGTGGTGTGGGTTAAAGGTTATTTTAAGTCTGTTAGTTTCATTTTACTAGATTTTGGCCTGAATGATACCATAATTATTTATTTTTGATTTTCTTAAAAGTCAAATTATGGTCAATAAATCTCTACTTCTTCTATTGATTGCTTCTTTTTTGTCATTATCACCTATCGAAGCAAATGGACAGCGAAGGGGAAAACAGCAGCCACCTGTCGAACAAGAGAGCCATATTGGTACGAGCCCCAAGTTAGTAGTTGGTATCGTGGTAGATCAAATGCGCTACGATTATATTACCCGGTTTTGGGACCAGTTTGGGGATGGAGGTTTTAAACGATTGGTAAATGATGGGTTCAATTGCCGGAACAACCATTTTAATTATGTGCCTACCTATACCGCGCCAGGTCATGCCTCGGTGTATACAGGTACCACCCCTGCTATGCATGGCATAATTGGCAATGATTGGTACGATAAGGAGTCTGGTAAGGACGTTTATTGCGTAGAGGATAGTAATTACAAATCTATAGGAACTAATTCGAATGCCGGACAAATGTCTCCCCACAGATTGGAGACCACTACCATAACCGACCAATTGCGTTTGCATACAAATATGAGAGGAAAGGTAATTGCAATTTCTTTAAAGGATAGAGGTGCCGTCCTGCCCGGAGGACATATTGCCAATGCTGCTTATTGGTTCCAAGGTGGGGACGAAGGTAACTGGATCAGTAGTTCTTTCTATATGTCCGACCTTCCTAAGTGGGTAAAGGATTTTAACGCAGCGAAAAGTGTTTCCCAATACAAAAAACCTTGGACTACCTTAAAAAATATAAACGATTACGTGGAAAGCATTGCGGACAACAACAAGTACGAAGGCTTGTTCAAAGGAGAGAATGCTCCGGTATTCCCACATGATCTTCCCAGTTTATGGCAGGCTAACGACGGGTACAGCATGTTGAAATTTACTCCGTTCGGCAATAGTTTAACGGTAGATTTTACTTTGGTAGCCCTGGATGCCGAAGATTTGGGAAAGGATAATATCACAGATTTTTTAGCCGTAAGCTTTTCCGGTACGGATTATGTAGGACACCAATATGGAGTAGATTCCAAAGAGGTTGAGGACACCTATTTGCGTTTGGACAAAGACTTGGAAAGGTTGCTAAAAGCTTTGGACAAAAAAGTAGGTGAAGGAGAATATACCCTTTTTCTGACAGCTGATCATGCAGCCGTAAATGTACCGCAGTATTTAAAGGATTTGAATGTTGGTGCAGGATATTTGGATTTAGGGGATCTTAAGGATAAATTAAAGGAATTCGCAAAGTTCACCTATGGCACTGACGATTTGATTAAAAATATTTCAAATTCCCAGGTGTTTTTGGACCACAAGGTGATGCATAACCTCGATTTGGACCCACAGGAAATAGAGGAAACCCTAGCTAAGGAATTATTAGGTTATCCAAAAGTTTACCAAGTATATACCGGGTACCAAATGTGGCAGAATGGGTACACTAAGGGAATCGCCAATTTGGTCCAGAATGGATTCAATCAAAAACGTTCAGGGGATATTATGATTGTCCTATCCCCAGCAACTTTAACGGGGCCAAAAACAGGCACGAGCCATGGATCGTCTTTCAGTTATGACACGCATGTGCCTCTGTTGTTCTATGGGAAAGGGATTCAAAAGGGAAGCACGGTAAGAATGACGGCGATCCCAGATATTGCGCCCACAATTGCTGCTCTTTTGGGCATAGAGTTCCCTAGTGGAACTACAGGTCAACCCATTTCGGAAGTATTGGAATAATGCCGTAGATACACAAGATCTTGCTGTTCTACGTGATTGGCCAGTGAAATGTTTTTTAACGTAGGGAGGAATGAAATTCAAACTATAAACATAAATTTTTACAAGTGAAAAAATTAAGAATAATTGTATTGGCTATGGGCTTAACTTCATTGTCACCCGTATTTGGCCAAGAGAACTGGGAAATGCTTTTTAATGGAAAGGACCTTTCCAACTTTGAACAACTCAATGGGAATGCCAAGTACAAAATCGAGAACGGGGAACTTATCGGGATATCGCGGTTAAATACCCCCAACAGTTTTATGGCCACCAAAAAGAAATACGGGGACTTTATCCTGGAGTTTGATGTTTGGGTAGAGAATGGCCTAAATTCGGGGGTTCAGTTTCGAAGTTTAAGTATGCCCGACTATATGAACAGTAGGGTACATGGATATCAGTGCGAAATTGAGACCAGTCCAAGAAAGTGGGCCGGGGGAATATATGATGAGGCCCGTAGGGGTTGGCTATACCCATTGACCCGTAATCCCAAGGGCCAGGAGGCCTTTATAAACGGAGAGTGGAACCACTACAGGATAGAGGCCATAGGCTCGGATATCAGGACTTGGATCAACGGAATGCAATGTGCCAATTTGGTGGATGATATGACCCCTGAAGGACTTATTGCTTTCCAAGTTCATGGTATCGGTGATAAGGAGCACGAGGGCAAGGTGGTAAAATGGAAGAATATCCGTATCCAGACCACCAACCTCGAGACCAACCGCAAAACCGTAGATCCCGATGTGCCGGAGGTTAGCTATTTGGTAAACCAATTGACAGAGAATGAAAAGCGTAAGGGATGGCGTTTGCTGTGGGATGGCAAAACCTCCAGCGGTTGGCGCGGCGCCAAATTGGATATCTTCCCTACCAAGGGATGGGATGTAAATGATGGTGTTTTGACCGTTCAGGCGGCGGATGGGGCCGAATCTGGTAATGGGGGAGACATTGTCACAACCGATTCCTTTAGCGACTTTGAACTGAGCTTGGAATTTAAGATTACCGAAGGGGCCAACAGCGGAATCAAGTATTTTGTGGATCCCAGTCTTAACAAGGGCGAAGGTTCTGCCATTGGACTGGAATTCCAAATCTTGGACGATGACAAGCACCCGGATGCCAAAATGGGTAAGAACGGCAATAGGACCGTGGGATCTCTTTACGACCTGATACGCGCGGAAAATGATGACAGCTCAAGAGGTAAGAACTTCAACGGGGTCGGCAAATGGAACAATGCCAGGATCGTGGTTCACGGTGGCCACGTGGAACATTGGCTCAACAATATCAAAGTAGTCGATTATGACCGTTTCAGCCAAATGTTCGAAGCCTTGGTGGAGAAGAGCAAATACGAAAAATGGGAGAACTTTGGTCGTCTGCCAGAGGGCCGTATATTGCTGCAAGATCACGGCAACAAGGTGGAGTTCCAGAGTATTAAGGTAAGGGAGTTTTAAAAATTTGGAAGAATGAATACAATTTATAAAAGTACTTTGCTCTTGTTGTTAGTTACTTTGGTTAGTTCGTGCAAGGATAAAAAAAAAGAGGGGGAAGCACCAATGACAAAAGTTGAAGCCACGGTTCCCAAAGTCCATTTTGTAAATGATACGGAGCATAAAAATGTAGCTGTATTTTTGAACGGCACATTGTTCACCAACTACATTTACGACGGCAAGACGCCCAAGCCTGTGTTATATCCTCTAATTACAGAAAGTGGTAAGACCCTTACCCGCGGATTTCCGTTTGAGCCTAGGCCGGGGGAGCGGGTAGACCATCCGCACCACGTAGGGTTATGGTTTAATTATGGCGATGTAAACGGACTGGATTTTTGGAACAATTCTTATGCGATCCCAGCGGAGAAAAGGAAGCAATATGGGCATATTGTCCCGGACAAGATCATTTCCCTGGACTCTCTAAACGGGATTTTGACTACCCGTTCATTATGGCAATCTTCGGATAATAAGAATTTGATGGAAGAAACCACTCAATTCCGATTTGCACAGATTGGCAACACAAGACAAATCGATAGAATTGCCACGCTAAAGGCCTTGGAAGATATTGAGTTTAAGGACAACAAGGAAGGAATGCTGGGCACGCGCGTAGCGAGAGAACTGGAAATGCCCTCGGATAAGCCCGATATCTTTACCGACGCAAATGGAATTCCGACAGAAGTCAAGGCTTTGGACAACACAGGGGTTTCAGGGAATTATCTTACGAGTGAAGGAACGACAGGCGATGATGCATGGGGCACCAGGGCTAAATGGACAACTCTATTTGGTACTATGGACAAGGAGCCCGTGTCTATTACAATTCTGGATAACCCACAAAACATAGGTTATCCCACCTATTGGCATGCTCGGGGTTATGGGCTCTTTGCAGCCAATCCTTTGGGCCAGGCGATTTTTTCGGATGGGAAGGAAACTCTTGATTTTAAATTGAAAAAAGGGGATTCGGTTACCTTTAAGTACCGTATCTTGATTCATAATGGAACGGAACTGACCAAAGAGCAGCTGGATAGTACTTTTGAAGATTTTTCTAAAGTAGAGTAAGAGAAAATCAGCGTTGTTCGAGTAAATGTCCCTTTCCAAATGAACTTTAGAACTGGAAAAGAGCATTCATGGAGATTCTTCGCTATGCTCTGAATGATAAGCCGGGTAGTTAACCCATTAATTTGAAAATTTATTTATATGAAACTAAAACTACTACTTTTTCTGGGAATACTTATTAGTGTTGGGGTACACGGCCAAACCAATAATCCTAAAATGAAATCCCTGTTTAACGGGAAAAACCTTAAACAATGGAAGGTTCCCGACAATAATATCTGGTGGAGTGTAAAAGAGGGGGTTCTTTATGGTAAAAGCGATCCTACTAAAACAGGTTCCGACCTTTGGACTAAATCGGAATTCAAGGATTTTGTGGTACAGCTCGATTTTAAGTTTGGGGAAGGCACAGTAGATTCTGGTATTTTTATGAGGGGGGAAGACGACCGAAATCCACAGATACAAATTGGAATTTCCGGCTCCTTAAAACGAGATATGACCGCATCGCCTTATGTGCCCAAACAGGGATATCCGGTAGAAGCCAAGGGTGTCCAGCAGTTATTGAAACAACATGACTGGAATACCCTGAAGGCCCGAGCTGTTGGCAATACCTATACCGTTTGGTTAAATGGAACGGAAGTCATGAACTACACCTTGGACAATGCAAATTTGGAAGGTCCGGTAGGGTTGCAGGTGCACCCTGGAAAGGAAATGTCAATTGCATTTAGGAACATCAAGCTGGCCAAGTTGTGAACTTACGGAGACACGGATTATTAGAATAGCTTTTTTTTGATATTCTGCCATCTCAAACTTCGGATAAATTTCCCCTCTTCTTCGGAGACCAAAAAAGGATTGCTCTCCTTTCTTGAAGAGAAATACCCTTGGAGATTATCGATAAAAGCTTGGGATTTTTTTTGTTTCCATGCCATCTTTGCGGAGGCGATACAGGTAATCCAAAATCCATAGCGCATGCGGTACATTGCCTTGCCCTGCAATTGTTTGGCCTTGGGGTCATAGGCGTTTCCAGTAGGGCGCAAGTGTTTTACCTTCAGATCACCTTCGGCAAAAATTTCAAAACCGTGATACTGGGCTAGGAGTTCGTCTACTGTATCCCACCCCATAGCATTCCTTAATCCTCCAATTGTCTTAAAGCAAGCTTGGGAATATGCCTTAAATGCCCCCCTAACGTGGTCACTGTTCATGGGGTGGTTCAACTTCCAGTCCCCATTGTTTTCCTGTTCGTAAATAAATCCTCCTGCTATGCCTACTTTGGGATTGTCCTTAAAGATTTTGGAGATTTCCTCAAAGTAGTTTGGGGATAGAATGATATCGGAATCCAATTTCACCAAAAAATCATATTTCGGCGGAATTTTCTCCAACCCTTTGTTAAAGGCGTTGATGACCTTGCTACCGGGCATATGGATTGTGGAGGAGGTAGTATTAATCTTTTGGAATAGATCGCTTTCGGACAAATACTTGTCTATTATGTCCTCTGTCCCATCCGTTGAATTGTCATTGACCACTATGACCTTTCTAGGAAGCAGGGTTTGGTTTAGGATAGAATCCAACGTGCCTGCCAAAAAGGCTTCTTCATTATGGGCGGGGATGATGACGTAGTAGTCCATAAGATCAAATTCCAAAAAAAAGTAGACAGTTGGCGGTAGCAGTTAGCAGTGCCCTATATGCTAAAATACTGAAATTCTTCAAGGTTCAAAATTGAAAGTTTAAAGTCAACGCAACAACTATTAACTATTAACGAATCATAAAACTAGAAACCAGAAACAACAGAAACCAGAAACTTTTTATGCCAAATGCCACTGACAACTGCTTAATGAACACTACTTACTTTTTTCCTTTCCGCGTAAACAATATAGTACCTCGGGGTAAAGCTTCTAAGAAGTGGCCGGATCCCAAATTTCTTGACGGGGTTGGTCCATTTGGCCCTATCCTTGATCTCCCAGCCAGAGGCTTCCAATAGCCAGTCGAACTGCCAATCCTCGAACTCGTGGTAATGTCTGTCCCAAGGATCGGACTTACTTCTGTATGCTGGAGAAAACCATAACTTCAGAGGGATACTTGCCACTAATTTGTCTGCCTTTATTTCTCGAAGAACGTTGAAAGGAGCTAAAAGATGTTCAAAGATTTCAAAGGCGGTGACCACCTCGGCGTCGGAATGTAGGACCGTGCCAAAATCCTTATCCAGATCTTCGCCTTTGGTGTTTTCCACAGTATATCCCTGGTCTTTCAAGATGGTAGAAAATGGGTTCTCCACACCCAGATCTAAAATGGTTTGCTCCTTGGTAATATGTTTGCTTAGAAAGGAAAGGGTATGGAAGAAGCGTTTGTTGGGATAGGTATTCTCGTACATAAACTTTAATCTTTTACACCTTATAGACCATCGCATTGATGTTCATTCCTGCACCAACACTAGCAAAGATAACAATATCTCCTTTTTGTATGGATTGATTTTCTAATTCTCCTTTTTTTACCATATCGAACAGGGTAGGGATCGTGGCTACGGAACTGTTGCCCAATAAATGTATATTCATGGGCATAATACCCTCTGGCATCTCCATTCCATACAATTGGTAAAATCGCTTAACGATGGCATCGTCCATTTTCTCGTTGGCCTGATGGATGAATACCTTCTTGACTTCATCGATAGATTTACCACTTTTATCCAAACACTCCTTCATCGCGTTTGGGACATATGTGACGGCAAATTCATAAATCTTGCGACCGTACATTTTTATATATTGGGTGCCATTGGCCAAACATGGGTGATAGGAATCGCCCATGAACAAATACTTTGCTTCCTCTTCCGCATAGGTGGCAGAGACATGGGCCATGAATTCACTGCCGGTGTCAGTGGCTTCAATGATAGCCGCTCCAGCACCGTCCGAATATATCATGGAATCCCTGTCGTGCTCATCGATCACGCGTGAAAGGGTCTCCGCTCCAATGACCAGGCATTTTTTGGCCATGCCACTTTTTATATATGATTGGGCCTGGATCACGCCCTGTATCCATCCTGGGCATCCATAGAGAACATCGTAAGCAACACATTTTGGATTTTTAATACGAAGTTGGTGTTTAACTCTTGTTGCCAAACTCGGCACGGTATTGCCTTGGAATTTTCCAAAGGGGACGTCTCCAAAATTATGGGCAAATATAATTTGATCCAACTCTTCCTTATCTACCTCCGCATCGGCTATGGCCTTTTCGGCAGCCAGAAACCCCATATCGGAGGTGTTCATTTCATTTTTGGCATAGCGTCGTTCCCCGATTCCCGTGATGGATTTGAATTTTTCAATTAGAACCTCGTTGGAATGTTGAAAGGGGGTGCCATCAGTATTCAAAAAATTATGATGGTCAAAATCCTTGTTGGATGTAACAAGGGTAGGCAGGTAGCAACCTGTACCTGTAATACCTATATTCATATAAATACCTAAATTGGTTCAATTGTCGGAAAGATAAGGTGAAATGGGATAATCTTCCAATTGATGGTCCAATGAATACGATGTCCAGCACAAGGCCGATCTAATGCAGACCCCATTAAAAAGGCCCCCTCTGTACCAGAGGAAGCCTGAAAGTACTTGTTTTGCTGATTTTTTAGGCTTCTATATACGACTCCATTGGGGCACAGGTGCACATTAAATTACGATCGCCATAGGCATCGTCCACCCTGCGCACGGAAGGCCAAAACTTGTTTTCATGGAGATAAGGCATGGGGAAAGCCGCCGTTTGTCTTGTATAGGCGTATTCCCATATGTCGTTGGTCAACATCTCCAGCGTATGAGGTGCATTTTTAAGAACATTGTCGGGTTGGTCAGCGGAACAATTCTCTATTTCTTTTCGAATGGACAAGAGAGCGTCGCAAAAACGATCCAATTCCACCAAACTTTCACTTTCCGTTGGTTCTACCATCAATGTACCGGCCACCGGAAATGAAACGGTAGGGGCATGGAAACCATAATCCATCAAGCGCTTGGCAATATCCGAAACCTCGATTCCCTTTTGTTTAAAAGGCCTGCAATCTATGATCATTTCATGGGCTGCCCTTCCCTTTTCTCCGGTATAGAGTACTTCGAACTTGCCGGATAACCTGTTCTTGATATAATTTGCATTCAGAATGGCGATTTTGGTAGCTTGGACAAGTCCTTTTTCACCTAGCATTCTAATATATCCATAAGAAATGAGGCATACCAAGGAACTTCCCCAAGGTGCGGCCGAAATTGCGGTAATCGCTTGCTCTCCACCAGTCTTAATGATAGGGTTACCGGGAAGAAAGGGAACCAATTGCTCTGCGGCACAGATGGGTCCCACCCCTGGTCCGCCTCCGCCATGGGGAATAGCAAACGTCTTATGGAGGTTAAGGTGGCACACATCGGCCCCGATTACGCCAGGATTGGTAAGTCCCACCTGAGCGTTCATGTTGGCACCGTCCATATAAACCTGCCCACCGTTGTCATGGATAATTTTGGTAATCTCTTTAATGGAAGACTCAAAAACCCCGTGTGTAGACGGATAGGTTACCATAAGGGCGGATAATTGATCCTTGTGCAATCTTGCTTTTTCCTCCAAATCGGTCACATCGATATTGCCGTGTTCGTCGGTCTTGGTGACCACTACCTGCATTCCGGCCATGACGGCGGAGGCAGGATTTGTTCCATGGGCAGATGCGGGAATCAGGCAGATGTTCCGATGTCCCTCCCCACGGGATTCATGATATGCCCGGATAACCATAAGTCCGGCATATTCTCCTTGTGCCCCAGAGTTCGGCTGTAGGGAGGTGGCAGCAAAACCGGTTATGGTGCTTAGGTGCTGTTCTAGCTCCTTTAATACAATTTGATAGCCTTCTGCTTGGTCTATGGGAACAAACGGATGGATGTTACCCCAATGTGCCCAGCTCAACGGGAGCATTTCAGAAGCGGCGTTCAGTTTCATGGTACAAGAACCTAAGGGGATCATAGAGTGATTCAAGGAAAGGTCTTTGCGTTCCAATCTTTTGATATATCGCATCAATTCGGTCTCGGAATGATAGGAGTTAAAAACCGGGTTTTCCATAAATGGAGAGGTACGTCTTAAATTAGACTCAATCGCCAATTGATCCGATAACCCATCGATACCAATGAGGTGGCCTCATTGAGAGAAATGGAAATCGTCCCATCGCTATTATATAGGAAATTAACTTCGTTGCTTTCGGCAACAGGTCGCACTTTTACTGCATCCGCTTTGATGTTAATCGTATCAAAGAAGGAAGTATTGGTTTGAATTATCTCCAATTTTTCCAAAGCGTGGGTCAAGGTTACAGCAGAGGCGTGCACCTTATTGGCGATATACAACAATCCCTTAGGGCCGTGGTACACTGAGTACATTCCTGCCATTACTGCCAATAATACTTGGGCTGTACAGATATTGGAAGTGGCTTTGTCCCTCTTTATATGTTGCTCCCTGGTCTGTAGGGCCATGCGCAGTGCGGGCTTACCATCTACGTCTTTGGACATGCCGATAATCCTACCTGGAATGTCTCTCTTATAGGCTTCTTTGGTAGCGAAATAGGCGGCATGGGGTCCACCATAACCAAGTGGGATACCAAAGCGTTGGGTGGTGCCTACGACTACATCGGCCCCAAATTCCCCAGGTGGAGTAAGCATTGTTAAACTGAGTCTTGTACCTGACCGTGCTTCCCGGGGTATTGTAGCAGTGCTCCATAAAATTCTGTATGGAACTGAAATTCCTTATGATTTCCAACGACAAGCTCAATGCCTAGGGGTGTTGCCCTCGTTTCAAGCAGCGATAAGGTTTGAGGCAGTACTTCTTCGGAAACAAAAAACTTTACGGAACCGTTTTTTTTCTGCTCCTTACTGCGCAACTCGAATAGCATGGTCATGGCTTCGGCTGCTGCAGTGCTTTCGTCCAAGAGGGATGCATTAGCGAGTTCCATTCCGGTAAGATCGCAGATCATGGTTTGGAAGTTCAGTAGGGCTTCCAATCGACCTTGTGCGATCTCGGCCTGATAGGGGGTGTATGCCGTGTACCATCCCGGGTTTTCCAAAATATTTCTTTGAATCACGGATGGGACCAGACTCTCGTGATATCCGAGCCCAATATAGGTTTTAAAGATCTTATTCTTTTCCGACAATTGTTTCAAATGCGATAGATACTCATTCTCGCTGAGGGCTTTCGGAAGCCCTAAGGGCTGCTTTAACCTAATGTCGTTAGGGAGGGTCTCATAGATAAGTTGGTCTATGCTTTCCGCTTCCACAGTTTTCAGCATATGTACAATATCTTCTTCGGTAATTCCGATATGGCGCTGGGCAAACACGTCTGTCCTCATAAAATTGCATATATTAAAGATTTGCAAAATTACGAATTTATATGGTTTTAGGAAGGTATTTGAAAGTCGGTTTCCCTAAAGTTTTTAACCAAAATTCCATGTTGCGGACAATTAACGGCCTTGCTATCTGTTGACCCTTCTTGTAGATCGATATTTTTTTAAATCCCTTAAATATTATTCTTAATTTCAACCAACGATTACCACCATGAAACTGCTTCGCAGAATCTTCGATTTTTATATAGATGCCAGTATGCATGTGGCGTTATCTGTCTTTTGTTTGGTTCGGATAACTGCCATGCTTTTTGATATCCACACGGATGTGCACCTGGGCTGGTTTGTTTTTTACGGTACTATGGCATGCTATAATTTTGTAAAGTACGGAGTAGAGGCAGAAAAATATATCGTGGTCGCCAACAGTTACCATAAAAATATCCAATTTGCCAGTTTTATCGCCTTGGGCTTCGCCGCCTACCACGGTTTTTACCTAAACGAAAATACTTGGGAGGGGTTGGTAATAATGGGCTCGGTCTCTGTATTGTACGCTATTCCCTTCTTGCCCCGTAGCAGAAGCTTGCGTAGCCTCAACGGACTTAAGATCTTTATCGTTGCAGTAGTTTGGGCTGGATCTACCGTCATCCTGCCTTTGCTTGCGGCCGATATGGCCATTACTTGGGACGTTTGGGTAGAAACGCTGCAAAGGTTTATTCTGGTGCTGGTATTGATGATGCCCTTCGAGATACGAGATCTTAAATACGACTTACCGGAACTCCATACTATTCCCCAGCGCTATGGCATTGTCCGGACCAAGAATTTGGCCTTCTTGGCCAATTTGCTGTTTTTCTTGTTGACTTTTGCAAAGAAGGATTTGCAATTCTTGGACGTGCTGGCGAAGGGAACCCTGTTTTTGGGAATTGGGCTTGTACTATTGTCCACTAGAAGAAATCAATCCAATTACTTTGCATCCTTTTGGGTTGAGGCCCTACCTATCTTTTGGTGGATTTTGATAGCTGTAGCCTATCGGCTTTTATGATTTCTCCTGCAATTGCTGTTTCATTTGGGCTTTTTCAGCTTTGGAAAGGCTTTTCAGGTCTGCCTTCCGGCATAGAGAGGTCAATTCGGAATTTTGTTTGGTAAACTGTGTGCAAAACTTGCACATGAACTTATGAAACCAAAGCCTTAGTTTCTCCAAAAAAGTAGCTTCATTATATTGAGCCTTGTTGCAAATTTCTTTGGCTTCTTCGCAAGAAATCATAGTTTAAACCAGTTTTGATTGAGACATTCCATAAGGGCCATTCGTGCCCTATGGATCATTACCCATAGATTTGACGGATTTATGTCGAGTTCATTACAAATTGTCTCGGTATCCATGCCTTCGATTGTTTTCATGGTAAATACCAGTGCCTGCTTTTGGGGTAGTTTAGAAATACAGTCCTGTATGGCTATACGCAATTCTTCGTTTTCGATGGCATTAATTTCCTGACTACTGTACGGGTCTACTACACGTTCCTCCAGCCAACTGCCATCAGATTCATCATTATGACCGTAATTGATGCGTACTTCTGCCTTTCCTTTTATGGAGTTTATTTTGCGGTAATGGTCTATGACCTTTCGCTTTAGGATGGCAATGAGCCATGTGCGTTCGGCGGCATCGCCCTTAAAGTTTTCGGCCGATTTGAGTCCGGCAAAAAAAGTGTCCTGGACCAAATCCTTGGCGATTTCGGTATCGCTTACCCGAGGCAACGCATAGTTGAAAAGGTAATCTGCATATAGATCTACCCAAGTCTCCGGATGTAAAGTGTGTTTTGACATATTGATTTGCCCCTTTCAAATGTAGTGTAAATATTCGTGAAGAATTATCATTATCTTTGTTCATATATACGCAGTGTTATGAAAAAGTTTTGGTTTTTATTGATTTTATTAACGGGTTGTTCTTATTTTTCCCATGTTAAAACGGAACCGATTACCGAATATTCGTCCGAGCAACTAAAAGGCGGAATTTTGTTGGATGTACGCACCCCAGAGGAGTTCGAAGAAGGGCATTTGGACCAAGCGGTAAATATTAATTGGTTCGATACCGATTTTGCCCAACAAACCCAAAGCCTGGATAAGGAAAAGCCAGTTTATGTGTATTGTAAGTTAGGAGGACGCAGCGCCAAGGCCGCTAAGGTTTTGGATTCCTTAGGCTTTAAAAACGTCGTGGACCTTACTGGGGGCTACGATGCATTTAAGGCGGCGCAGTAAAAGCACGAATGACCCGATACAGTTCCTGAATAGGTTGGGGCTTGGTGGCTATAATCGGCTATTAAACCTAAATTGTTTTTCCTTTTTCCAACAACCCTGCCCTTTCCAACAGCGGTTCCAATTTGGGTTCGCTACCCCTAAAACGTTTGTACAAGATCATCGGTTTTTCCGTACCACCCTTGGAAAGTACATTTTCCTTGAATTTTGTTGCTACCTCTTTATTGAAAATCCCCTTTTCTTTAAAGTAGGCAAAGGCATCGGCATCTAGTACCTCGGCCCATTTGTAGCTGTAGTAGCCCGAGGAGTACCCACCTTGGAAAATATGGGAAAAGGAGGTCGACATACAGGTTTCGGGAGTGCTCGGGTATAAGTCGGTACCTTCAAAAGCCTTGGTTTCAGAAGCTTTTACGTCCGTAATGCCCGTTGGGTCTATCCCATGCCAAGACATGTCCATCAATCCGAAACTCAGTTGGCGCAACGTGGCCATACCTTCCTGGAAGGTGGCCGATTCTTTGATCTTTTTCACGAGCTCCATCGGAATTATTTCACCCGTTTTGTAGTGGGTGGCGAACAATTCCAAAGCCTCTTTTTCAAAACACCAATTTTCCATGATCTGGCTGGGCAATTCCACAAAATCCCAATACACAGAGGTACCGGAGAGGCTGGGGTAAGTGGTGTTGGCCAACATGCCGTGCAATCCGTGTCCGAACTCGTGGAACAGCGTTGTAACCTCATTGAAGGTCAA
>CAJDXC010000024.1_pt1 | contig 17764 bp, 21 predicted proteins | sample 7391681 | NCBI WGS metagenome assembly CAJDXC01 (sample SAMEA7055742, study PRJEB34461) | soil metagenome | biome: terrestrial ecosystem; feature: Peninsula; material: soil | place: Antarctica | collected 2016 | reverse complement strand
ACCGGGCAGCTTCCGGTTAGGATCGTTTTTGCCCTTGCTGCCTTGATCTTGTTTTATAGAGGCGAATTTAATGGAGAAGCAATTGAGGTTAAGGACGACCAAAAGGCATTAGATTTCTTTCGGGATTATTGGCAACGAACCAAAAATGGGAAGTTGACGATAGAAGAACTGGTGCAAAGCGTGCTGGCCAACAAATCGATTTGGGGCGAGAACTTGAACAACTTTGTTGGTATCACGGAAATGATATCGAACTATATGACTGAAATTGATGCCAACGGCATTACAGCAGCTTTAAAAAATTTAAAATAATCCCAGTACAATGACAATAGATTCCCATCAACATTTTTGGAAGTATGACCCATTAAAGCACGAATGGATTAATGATGATATGTCTGTTATCCGAAAAGACTTTCTCCCTGCAGATTTAAAAAAGGTTTATGATGAACACAAGATCGATGGATGTGTGGCGGTACAGGTAGACCAGACCTTGGAAGAGAACGATTTTATATTGAACTTGGCCAAAGATCACGATTTTATCAAAGGCGTCGTGGGCTGGGTAGACCTACGCTCCAAACAAGTCGATAAAGTTTTGGATAGTCATAGCAATGAGGACAAATTAAAAGGTTTCCGACATATTGTTCAGGGAGAGCCCGATCCAAACTTTCTGCTAGGACAGGATTTTATGCGTGGTATTTCCGCTTTAGAGAAAGGTGATTATACATACGATATTTTGGTGTTCCCCCATCAATTGGGTGCCGCATTGGAATTGGTAAAGAGATTTCCTCGACAAAAATTTGTAGTAGACCATATTGCCAAGCCTTATATCAAGGATGGTTTCTTTGAAGGTTGGGCCGTTTTGATGAGGGAAATAGCAAGACACGAAAACGTATATTGCAAACTTTCCGGGATGATTACCGAGGCCGATTATAGGAGTTGGACGCCGGACCAAATTCACCCTTACATGTACCTTATTTTGGAGGCATTTGGGGCAGAACGGATTATGTTCGGATCGGATTGGCCCGTATGTTTGGTAGCGGGCAATTATGGAGAAGTACTTAAATTAACAACCGATTTCATTGCTCCTTTGAGCAGCCATGAACAAAAGGCAATAATGGGACAGAATGCTATTCAATTTTACAACTTAAAATAATAAAATATAACCATGGAACTAAACTTAAAAGGAAAAGTAGTATTGATTTCCGGAGCAGCCGGGGTCAAAGAAAGTATCGGGGAGACCATCTTACAGGCGTTGGCCAAGGAAGGTGCCATTCCGGCCGTCGTAGACCGTAATTCCCGAGGCTTTGGGTACGTTGAAGAATTACAGAAAAAGGGAATTGATATGGCCGTATCGATGCGGTAATCAATAATGTAGGGGTAAATGATGGGGCCGGATTGGATGCTTCCTACGAGGAGTTTATGAATTCCTTAAAACTGAATTTGGTCAGTTTCTTTCTGGTGGTAAAATATGCATTGCCCCACTTAAAAGCTACCAAGGGCAATATTCTGAATATAGGCTCCAAGGTAGGTTTAACGGGCCAGGGGAACACTTCGGGTTACGCTGCCGCAAAGGGGGGCGTGTTGGGGCTTACCCGTGAATGGGCCGTCGATCTTGTTAAATATGGAATCCGGTGCAATGCAATTATTATTGCCGAAAGCTGGACCCCATCCTACGATACCTGGATTAAAACGTTGGAAAATGGTGCGGAAAAATTAGAATCCATTACGAAAAAAATTCCATTGGGACATCGTATGACAACTCCACAGGAAATTGCGGATACCTGTTTGTTTACTATTTCCGATAGGTCATCCCACACTACAGGGCAATTTATTTTTGTGGATGGGGGTTATGTGCATCTCGACAGGGCTTTATTGTCCGAGTAATATTGTCTGTCTATAAAGTCCGATAACTGCGTTACGCTCTTTTTGAAAACAGTCATCCCGACGTTTACAGTCGGAACTCCTTGGTTTTCAAAATTTCGCAAGCCTTGTTCTCGAACTTTATAGCTCAGACACTCAATATATGACGAAAATCAATTTGAGGGAGGAGACTTAGGCGCCCTAATAGCTATCGGAATAGTTCCATTTTCCCAATGCTCTATACGCAAAAAAAGGCGTATAGCCATATGCGTAAGGCTTAAGGGTAGTCCATAGACGGTTTCACGCCAGAACCTAACATTTTAGGGACGTTCGGTATTATACTAATGATTTCTGTGTCATCAGTTTTGGTTGCGGTACGCCCATCATTTTTAGGATGGTGGGGGCAATGTCTCCTAAAACACCGTCTTCCACTTTTTTAATATCGGGATCTACTACAATTAACGGTACCAAATTGGTAGTGTGGGCGGTATTGGGGCTACCATCGGGGTTGATCATGGTATCGCAATTGCCATGATCGGCGATGACCAGGGTGGAATATCCATTTTTCAATCCGGCCGTAATTACGGCTTCCGCACAGCTGTCTACCGTTTCGCAAGCCTTTATGGCGGCATTCATATCGCCGGTATGTCCTACCATATCCGGATTGGCAAAATTGAGGCAGACGAAATCGGCTTCCCCATTTTCCAATTCTGGAATAATGGCATCACGGATTTCATAGGCGCTCATCTCGGGTTTTAGGTCATAGGTAGCGACCTTGGGTGAGGGGCATAAGATCCGCTTTTCTCCATCAAACGGAATTTCCCGGCCACCATTGAAGAAAAAGGTGACATGGGGATACTTTTCAGTCTCCGCGATACGAATCTGATTCTTATCGGCCTTGGAAAGCACCTCTCCCAAGGTTTCTGAAATGTTGTCCTTGTCATAGATCACATGGATGCCTTTATAGGAATCGTTATAGTTGGTCATGGTTACATAGTACAGGTCCAATTTATGCATGTTGTACTCGTGCAGATCTACTTGATTGAGAACTTGGGTAAGTTCCCGCCCACGATCGGTCCTGAAATTGAAAAAAATAACCACGTCTCCTGGGTTAATGGTCGCTAAGGGAGTGCCTTGACTATCGACATGTACAATTGGTTTTATAAATTCGTCCGTAACGCCTTGATCATAACTATTTTGTATGGCTTTGGATATGTTTTGAACCTTTTCGCCTTCACCATGAACCAATAGGTCATAGGCCAGTTTTACCCGTTCCCATCTTTTATCCCTGTCCATTGCATAGTACCTTCCTATCACGGTGGCCAATCTTGTTTTCTTATCCGAACAGAAATTGGTAAGATCTTCCAAAAATCTTTTTCCACTTTTGGGATCCACATCCCTACCATCTGTAAAGGCATGTATAAACGTGTTCGCCAAACCATAGCTTTCAGACGCCTCGATTAGCCCTTTTAAGTGAGAAGTATGGCTATGTACACCTCCATCGCTTACCAAGCCCAAAAAATGGACGGGTTTATTGTTTTTCTTTGCATATTCAAATGCATCCTTCAACACCTTTTCATCCTTTAGGGTATTGTCCTTAACGGCCAGGTTGATCTTGGCCAAATCCTGATAGACTATCCGACCTGCACCCAAGTTCATATGCCCCACTTCGCTGTTTCCCATCTGGCCTTCAGGCAGTCCAACATTCATCCCAAAGGTTTTAAGATTGGAATTGGGATATTTTTTATAGAGTGAATCCACAAATGGTGTATTTGCATTATCAATAGCCGAAACTTTTGGGTCGGGAGATTTCCCCCAACCATCCAATATCATCAGGATTACTTTTTTGTTCATTTCATAGGATTTTATTGTGCTTCAAAAATAAGGCGATTTGGCAAGTATAGCTATATACTCATTTAAACTTTTTGGATTGAAGCGAAAATTAGACATTTTTTGCCCAATTGAAGACCTTTTCGAGTTGTATAGCATCTTTACCGAAGAAAGAAAAGATAAAAAGTGGGTGAAAAATATTGAAGGAGTTCAATCATTTAAACTGACTTTTATACTTTTTTTGATTGCGATTTAGCAAGGTCTGTTTTTTGATTGACAGATGTTGCAACTGTTAAAGTTTTGTTATTTATGGGATTTTATTGAAACAAAAAAAAGTTAAGAGCGTCTCTTCAATACAATCATCATTCATTAATCAAAAATCATTCATCATGAAAAAAACAGTTCTTACCGTGGCCATGGCTCTTACGCTGATGGCCGCAAGCGCAAACACCGAAACAGGTGTACACACCAACAATTTTACACCAACAATTGGTAGTGAAGTAACGAAGCCAGGGCCAGACTCCTTTTGTAAAGCCATTATGGAAGGAGATGTGGAAACGGTACAACGTATGATCGTCCTTGGGGAAGACGTAAACCAAAAATCCCTTGGAAAAACGCCTGCAATATTTGCCGCTCGATACAATAAGCCGGAAATAATGGAAATTCTTATTGCAAATGGTGCAGATCTATCCATTAAATGTGATAAAGGTTTCACTGTCGAGAAATATGCGGAGCTATCGAATGCTACGGACGTATTGAGGGTCCTTGCAGAAAATGGCCATCATAAAAATCTAAACAATTGAAAAGTTTGGTAATTGGCATAATGTTGCTAGGAGTTGCCAACCTAGGTCATTCACAGAATTCGAATGATTGTAGTAAAAACGAAATCGCTCTCTCTGAAGTAGAAGTTTTCCCCATGGACCAAGCTTATTTTGATGAGGTCGCTAAAGGAGTTGTCTCTACAGAAGTTTATGCGCTCGAAAGAAAGGCATCCGAATACAATGTCAAGAAGAACCTGTATTTTGAAGGGAACGGCAAGAAGGTGTACCATGTTAGGTTTAACAAGAAGAAGTCGGAAATTTTGGCTACTTATGACAATGACGGTAAAATTGTTTATGCTCATGAGACCTATGAAGACCTTACCCTTCCGCCTGCAGTGAGAAACTCAGTTCATAAAGAAAATCCGGACTGGAAAGTAAAAGGAACAACATATGTGGTCTTTTACAATGGGGAGGGCGCCGATAAAATGTATCGAGTGCAGCTTAAAAAAGAAAAGATGAAGAAGAACCTAAAATTTGATGTCGATGGCAATAGAATAAAATAAACTTATTTTCGCATCAAAATGTTCCGAAAATTAAATATCGTAAATTGAATTAGTCAATCAATTAAAAGCCCCGTCCTATATTTTGGACGGGGCTTTTTTCAATTTATTTACTTCCTATAGTGTTCAGGTAAAAGAGCAAATAAACGGTCAATTAAAATCTAAATCCTGTAAAGGCCCTAAACATAAATGCATAAATGGCCATCAACAGCATTGCAGCGCAGAAAATCGAATAAATCTTCAATAGATTCACAACAATCTCCGGTTTGCAGTTGTCAAATGCTTCAGAATAAATGTTCTTGAAATGTAATAGTGTTCCCATATAGTCTCGTTTAATGATTATTAATCAAAGCTATAAGGGTTAAATCTGGGACGATTAAAAGATATGGGAATATCAAATATAGGCAAAAATATTGATAAGCCCTGAGTTTCGTCAAAAGTTGTCCTATAAGTTTCTGAATAGTTTAGCCGATTGTTAACAGCAATTGGTTAATTGTACTGCTGTTAACCATCAACTAGAAGTACGAAATTAGGAACTAGAAATAAGAAACTAAAAAGACAAAAGACAAAAAGACGAAGGACTAAAGATAGTCATGAGTTGTGAAAGTACTAGCTACCAAATACTAGGGACAAGTTTGGCAATTAAAAAATCTAATTATCAAACCATCAACTATCAACCAACAACCACGAAAATCTTAGAGCAGTTTCTGATTAATATCCAAAATATTGTTCTCTATATAATTTCTAAGTAATCCCGTAGTGAAATGATCGCTACCCATGATTTCTTCTTTTGACAACAACTTTAAGATGTTCTTTTTTCTAAATTGGGTGAGCATAGGGATGGAGAGGGGTGCGTAGCTGTAGTGCCATGGCTCGTATTTAAAGCCTTTTCTCCTTGGATTGTCGGTGTAAACAAGATAAAAATCATACTTTTCAGAATTTTCATCCATCCATTTTTTAAAAGATGCATAGGGTTTCCCTGTTGCAAATTTTTCGGGATCCAAGACATCGCCATTTACCTTTTGGTAACCGTCAACTAGGTCAATATCGGTCCCCCAGTGATGTCTACTCGTACCTGGGATAGTGGAATATTCTATGATTTTGTCGATGGCATCCAATGGTTCAAGGCCATCATCATCTACATATTTAACATATTTTCTATCCCAAATCCGGGCTTGGTGCTCATAACTTCGATAACTGGATATCGACTTTAGATCTATTCCATCGCTATATGCCGCCTTTTTCATGTTTGCAAATGCTTCGTAGGCCTCTTTTCGAAGTTGTACATCCTTGCCAAACAACTCTATTTTGGCCTTTCCCATAAGTTCTTCTATGGGGTATTCTGGTGCAGTCGAAAACACCATGGAGGGCATAATGGCCAAGGTTAGCCCAGAAATACTGCTTTTTTGTATAAAGGATCTTCTTTGCATGGTTATGTTAAGTTTTTGAACATTACAAAATGGTTCCCTATCGCAGGGATGCTAAAAGCTTTCCCGATGATGTTGTAACCGCAATTTTTATAAAATGGAACGGCTATCTCCCTAGCATTCATCCAAACTACCCTAATTTGCCGATCCTTAAGGAGCTTTTCCCCAAAATTAAGCAATAATTTTCCAAATCCCTTTCCTTGATATTCTTTTAGTACCGCCATTCCCCTCAGTTGACCGGCATTATTCATTCCATAATCCAAACGGTCCTGCTCCATAAAAGTTGTAACCGCTACTATTCGATTTTTATAAAATCCACCGAGATGAAAGGTCGTAGGTAAATCGTCACCTTCAAAAGCGCAAGAATTCAATGGCCTGCCCGGCCTAAGAATCGGGTGCCTTATAACATAGGTTTCCGGTGTAGTTATGATTTTAATTTGGATGTCAGTATTCATCTATTTTAAACGAAAGGAACGAAAAGTATACTGCAAAGGTTTTGCTCCCAAAAGGATGCAGATTCTATTCTTTGGCCGACTTTACTTCCTCCATATATTGATTTAGGGCCTTTCCATATTTGGATTCGGCCACTTCTGGGACCAGCTTTTTGTAAATGGAATCTAGAAATTTAATGGTTGTGTTTTCTGCATTTTCCAACGCAACATATGGGGCAACATAGGAATCGGGGTTGTTCATGGCAAAGTTGAGGGAATACATGTACTCCCTGACCGCATTTTGATTGCTCAATTTTTCAATGGAGTCCACCGCCAGGGAATCTGTCCTAAACTTTGGGTCGTAACTAGCCTGAATATATTCCAGACTTTTCTTGCTGAACCTAGAAATTACCTTATTGTATTCTTCCAATTTCTTTTGGCTTTTAGAACCTTCTATATCTGCACCCATATCAAAAGTGTTCCAAGCGGTATTGATAGTGATGGTACCTGGCTCCCCAAAGAAGGTAATTCGGTCGTTAATGTCGTTATTGTCCTTTTTGTCCAGGTAGAGATAAAAAATTTCGGGGCTTTCCAATTCTGTTTTAAAGGTGAAGTTGCCGTTCCCTTCAATTTTTAGGGAATCTAGTGTCACCAAGACGGAATCGGGAACACGTTGCAGGTAAAGAGTCCCCTTTTTTAATCCCTTTACATTTCCGGTAACGGTCATGGTGTTTTTGGTCTCTCGATTACATGAAATAAGAAGACCAATAATCAATGCAGTTAGTAATAAATTCTTCATTTAGTTGTAATTATTTTAGAACAGGGAATATAGACATATCGATCAATACATTTTTCAATAAAAACATCTGCTTTTTTGTCTATTTTCTATTGTCTCTCTTCTCTTTTTTAGATTTGATAAAAGCGGCACAAATATCAACAAACTTTCGTTATTTCTAATAACAAACATTATACTTTGGTAGCAATTTCCATAAGATAGGCACAAAGCAGGGCACCGAACGTTCCCACCACATACCCCAAAACGGCGAGTAGAACACCTACCGAGGCCAACGATGGGTGGAATTCTGCTGCGACAACGGGAGCAGAGGCGGCCCCGCCCACGTTGGCCTGACTACCCACGGCAAGAAAGAAATAAGGGGCCTTGATCCATTTGGCCACGAGTATCAATAAAAGTGCATGGATGGCTATCCAGATAAATCCTATTGCAAGCAGTCCTGGGTTTTTCAGGACCTCTCCCAAATCCATCTTCATCCCAATGGTCGCTACCAAGATATAAATGAACACTCCCCCGATCTTACTTGCCCCGGCTCCCTCATAATTTTTAGCCTTGGTAAAGGAAAGTACTATGCCCACTGTAGTGGCTAGGACCACCATCCAAAAAAATTCTTCGCCCAAAAAAGATAAAAAACTTTCCTTGTTGCGCACCGCCTCAACGTTATCTTCCAAAAATGCACTTATGTGTTCCCCAAAATAATGGGATAGCCCAACGGCGGTAAAACCAAAAAAGAGCAGCATCATATAGTCTTTCAAAGTGGGGATTCGGGCAATTTTCTCGGTAAAAGCAGATACTTTTGTTTTTAAATTCTCTATAGAAGAAACATCGGCCTTGAGCCATCGGTCCAGTTGTTTCGTTCGGCCCACCCCGAGTAGGAGTATGGCCATCCAAATGTTGGCCACTACAATGTCTACCAGGACCAAGGCACCGTATTTTTCGGGATTGTACTTAAATATTTCCAGCATAGCAGCTTGATTGGCACCTCCACCGATCCAACTCCCGGCGATGGTGGCAAGTCCACGCCAAATGGCGTCAAAACCAACACCTCCCACCGTTTCAGGAGAAAAGATAGACACGATAAGAATGGCCAAGGGACCACCAATAATGATTCCGATACTCCCCGTCAGAAACATGATCAGGGCCTTACCGCCCAGATTAGCAATGGCCTTAAGGTCTATGCTCAATGTCAACAATACCAGGGCCGCAGGTAATAAATACCGGCTTGCCATAAAATAAAGGTTGGAGGTCTTATCGGAAATTATGCCTGTGCTAGATAAGATGGAAGGTAGCAGGTAACACATGAGTACTGCGGGAACTACGGAATAAAACTTTTTCCAAAAGCCGGTTTGGATCGATGAAGTGTAAAAAATGAAACCGAGGCATAGGGCGAGCAGCCCAAAAACTACGGCATCATTGGTAAGCAAAGGTTGGTTCATTATTCTTGTTTGGTGTTACGATGGTGTATTTCAACAGGTAAATGAAAAACTATAAATTTACGTATTTTTTCTTTGGGCAAATCTCAAAATGGACTTTAGGAACCCGTGTGGAGCTTTTTCACCTGTTCTTAAACTAAATTTTGTTGTATCCAATGTGCCACGCCATCCTCTGTATTTCGCAATGTAACCGCATTAGCGATGGCCTTTACCTCTTCCCTAGCGTTCTCTACGGCAACACCGCAGCCCACGCTCTGGATCATTTCCAAGTCGTTGTAATTGTCGCCAAAGGCGATAACTTCACTTAGGGATTGGCCTGGTTGTAGCAGCAGTTTTATAGCAGACAGTTTAGAGACCGATTTTGGGGCAACTTCAATTAAGGTGTTGTTGGAGCGGTATAAATGTACCTGTGTGCCGAAATCTTTTGTAAGCAGCGGAAAAATTTTGTCGGTTGCCGATTTTGTGCCCATGAGCATAATTTTGTGCGCACTTATGTTTCTTTCTTTCCAATCGGACAATGTGGTTTCGGTGGACCTGAAAACGGGAGTTGCCCGAGTATCCCTTGTTTCTTTTTCAACCCTTTCACTATCGGTATCTACATACCATTCCTCCTTATAGTATAATCCAAGTTTAATGTTGTACTCATTTGCTGATAGATGAATCCCTTCCACTAGTTCCAACGGCATTGTCCGAGAGAAAATCTCCTTTTTACCATCCATTATAAGAGCACCATTGTAGCAGATGATAGGTTCTTGCTCAAGGTTTAACCTTTCTTGCAGATAGGTCATGCTCTGGGGCATCCTGGCCGAGACAAGTATAATTTGTATCACTTGTTTTATTCGTATTATTTCAGAAATAGTAAAATTAGAGACATCGTTTTTGGTAGACAACAAGGTGCCATCTATATCGGAACACAGGATTTTGTAATCAGTTTTATTAGTAGAGATAGGAGTTTTCATAAAGGAAATACAGAGAGCTTTTGTCCTAAATATTTTGTTTCAGAAGGAAATCGAACAAAATTAGCTTTTTTAAATGAATGATAATTGCAATGCAACACCTATCATTAAAACTAGTAGGAGCACACTTAAAATGAAGCCGTAATGACACGTTTAGTTTTAGGATCTGGAATCGGAGATTTATTTTATAACCTTTAGAACTTCAAGATTACTCGTTAAGTACTTGTTCCGAGGTGGTACCTTGCGTTGGGTCATATCAATGTATATTAAGATTTATTAGATATTGGTTTGTTGATGGGGATTGGTGCCACAAAATATGTAATTCGTGGGTAAAAGTTCGACTAAGGTCGAGTTATCAAAATAAATTCATGATAATTGGGGGATATTTAGTACTTTTCATAAAATTATTCTAAGTGTAATATTGACACAATACAAAACTTCTTTTTTAGCTTTGAATCCTCATATTTACTTATTTACTAACCTTTCAGTAATACGAATTCAACTAAACCGTCAGAAATAATGAAAGGCAGATTCGCTCTGAATTGTAAAAAATATTTATGGGTACTTAGTATTGTTATAATGGTTCCCATTGTATCATGCAAGGAGGAGACAAAGCCAACACCCACTGAACAAGAGAGGTCAAAATCAGCAATAAATCCGGAAAGGGGAATTAGTTTAAAGAATATTGTTGCCTCAAAGGATACTACCCCAATAAAGAGGTATGGGCAGTTAAAAGTGGAAGGCAACAAAATTTTGAGCGAATGCGACAAACCAGTTCAGTTGGCCGGAATGAGTCTGTTTTGGCATCAATGGGCCGGGAAGCAATTTTGGAACGCTAGCTCTTTTGAATGGTTGCGGGACGATTGGAAAATCCAGTTAATTCGTGCTCCGATCGGGGTAGAAGCGGAGGGTGGATACTTGGAAGACCCAAGCACTGCCGAAACCATGATCGATACGGCCATTAAGGCGGCGATTGACAAGGGGTTATATATTATCGTTAATTGGCATACCAATGAAATGCACCTAGACCAGGCAAAAGATTTTTTCAGAAGAATCGCCAAGGAATATGGAAAATATCCCAATGTTATTTATGAACTTTATAATGAACCAAGTGGGCGTACCCCTTCAGATTTAGATGTAACATGGCCTCAATTGAAGCAATATTCTGAAGAACTTATAGCCACTATCAGAGAATACGATTCCAATAATATTATTATTGTGCCCACTGCTTTCTGGGATCAGTCAGTGGATGTGGCAGCAAAGGACCCTATTACAGTGGATAGCAGAGGAGAGCTTGTAAAGAACATTGCATATTCGTTGCATTTTTATGCGGCGCAACATCGAGAGGAACTTATGAAAAGAGCCAACTTTGCCTTGGCCAAAGGATTGCCGATCTGGGTTACCCAATGTGGCCGGGTAGGGATCAACTTTGCCACACCAAGGTTCGAGAATGCAAACCTTCCCGATATCAAATCGTGGAACGCTTGGCAGAAATGGATGGACGATAATAGTATTAGCTATACCAAATGGGCATTGAGCACAAAAGATGAAATGAGTTCTTCATTTTATCCTACAGCAAATCCTAAGGGGTTCTGGACCAAAACGGATCTAACCCCTGAAGGTATTTGGAACCGTAACCATTTTCGGGAACGTTATAACAAAGGGCGGTCTCCAGGTTGCGATTAGACCACAATTATTTGCTCTAATGGAATCTGAGTTTCTTGAAACATCACATATCTTGTTGTCATGGTATATTTGCCATGGTATCTAGGGAAAGCAATAATCAGCAAAGTCACCTAAACAGAAAATGATAAGATTTTCAAAACGTTCCTAAACGAAAATATTTCCCATCACAACAATAAATATTTTAATAAAAGGACAGATTTGTTAACCCCATTCTACGAAAAATTATTAAATTCCCGGTCTTGAGTACAAAGCTTGGTCAAAACGAAAATTTTCGGGAGTAATTAATATTCAAACGATGTTGTACAAGCAACTAAAAGACTCTTTTTTTTGAAGAATCATATGGTTAAGCAGCAGTTTCTAATTTTTGGTTTTTTCTTTTTTTCGTGTGGAATGCTATTTTCCCAAACTTCTGATCAGGACTATCTTGAAAAGATAGCCGGCTCTGACCTGGAAATTCCCATGATTTCTATTCCAGGTGGAGAGTTTAGAATGGGAAGTAATCCTACGGAAAAAAACCGAAAGAATGACGAAGGTCCCGTCCACATCGTAAAAGTTTCCTCTTTTTGGATGGGGAAATTTGAAATTCCATGGGAGGTGTACAAACTTTTTGTCAATCGGGAAATAGATGGGATGGTAGCAGAAAATAAAGGTAAAGAAGTTGATATGGCCGTGGATGCAGTATCCGGAGCAACTATTCCTTATGTAGATATGAGCCTTGGTATGGGGACAACGGGCTTTCCTGTAGTAAATATTACACAAAAGGCTGCCTCTAAATTCTGTGAATGGCTATCGGCAAAGACAGGCCGTTTTTACCGGCTCCCTACGGAGGCCGAATGGGAGTATGCCTGTAGGGCTGGAACCGAGACCGCCTATTCATTTGGTGATGATGAAGCATTGTTGCCCGAATACGCCTGGTACTATGAAAATAGTGATGGAGGATATAAGAAAGGTGGACAGAAGAAGCCCAATCCGTGGGGTCTATACGACATGCACGGCAATGTAGCCGAATGGACATTGGACCAATATATACCGGATGGATATACAAAATATGGGAATACAACAATTGATCCCGTAGAATTTCCGACCAAACTTTATCCAAGGATAGTACGTGGCGGCTCCTGGGATGACGATAGCGATATGCTAAGGAGTGCCGCCAGACAAGGTTCTAGTTCTGATTGGATACAGAGAGATCCCCAACTACCCAAAAGTGTATCTTGGAATACGGATGCGGGTTTTGTAGGTTTTCGAATTGTGAGGCCGGTCAAGACGCCTGCCAAGGAAGATTATGAAAAATACTGGGGTCCTAAGATTCTTAAAAAGTAATAGTTTAACTGATTTCACTAATAAAGTGGCCATAAATAAATTAATATGAAAAATTCGAAGAAAAATCAAGCTAATACGACGGCTTCCTCCAACTCGAGAAGGGAGTTTTGTAAAAACACGGCCCTGTTAACAGGTGCCATGGTCCTACCTGTTATGCCCATGCACAGTATGATGAACAATGCGAACGATAAAAAATTAAAAATTGCATTGGTCGGTTGTGGAGGCCGTGGTACCGGTGCCGCAAGTCAAGCCCTAAAAGCGGATGAAAATGTGGAATTGGTTGCCATGGCAGATGCTTTTGAGGACAGGCTTCAGAGTAGTCTGGACAATCTTTTAAAGGAATTTGAAGGCTCCAAAAAAGTAAATGTTCCGGAGAAAAATAGGTTCGTAGGTTTTGACGCTGCAAAAAAGGCCATGGATTTGGCCGACGTGGTCATACTTGCCACCCCTCCCGGCTTTAGACCCCAGCATTTCGAATACGCTGTAAATACGGGCAAACATATCTTTATGGAAAAACCGGTTGCAACCGATGTTCCTGGTATCCAAAAGGTTTTGGCATCTGCCAAAATTGCCAAGGAAAAGAAGTTGAACGTTGTAGTAGGCCTGCAGCGACATTATCAAAACAACTATATAGAAATGGCCAAACAAATAAAAGAGGGCAAAATTGGAAAAATAATGTCTGGTCAAGTTTATTGGGACGGTAGTGGCGTATGGGTTAGGGAGCGTCAGCCTGGACAGAGCGAACTGGAATACCAAATGCGCAATTGGTATTATTTTAATTGGTTGTGCGGGGACCATATTTTGGAACAGCATATTCACAATATAGATGTTGCCAACTGGTTTTTGGGAGAGTATCCTGTTTCCGCCCAAGGGATGGGAGGCAGGCAGGTGAGAACAGGCAAGGAGTATGGAGAAATTTTCGACCATCATTTTGTGGAGTTCACTTATCCGAGCGGTGCTGTTATTGCCAGCCAGTGCAGACACCAGCCGAATACCTTTGACAGGGTAGGGGAGGTATTTCAAGGAACGAAAGGTTCGGTCGAAATGAACGATGCCGGTGCTGCATATATCAGGGATTTAGAAGGCGCAGACGTCTTTAAGTACCGAGGGAAGGGAGATCCGAACCCTTATCAAGTGGAACATGATAAACTTTTTGCTTCAATTCGGAGCAATGGGGTCATCAACAATGCGGAATATGGGGCCAAAAGTACAATGACCGCGATAATGGGACGTATGGCCACCTATTCCGGTAAGGTAATTCTATGGGACGAAGCCATAAATTCCGATCTGGTCCTAGTACCCGATAATCTAACTTGGGACTCTCAACCTCCGGTAATGCCAGATGCGGATGGTTTTTATAAAATCCCGATGCCAGGACAGACCGTGGTAATGTAATTGGTATAAACAAACAAAATTGAAAATTTGCTAAAGGGGCATATTTAGTAATAACAGGGTTTGTCAACCCAAGTGTTTTAAAAAATCATCCCGGTCGTGTAATGCAATCGGGATTTTTATTCTTCAAAGTTCGGTCCTGGGTTTCCATGAAATACGATATCAGATAAACCTTGAATTTCGACAAAAAACAACCGGAGACCAAACCAAACGCCAGGAGAGACTAATTTTCAGGAATTTTGATCCTTGTGATGTTCGCTTTGCACCATGCGCTTTGCGCAAAAATAGATACGACTAAAAGCGTTAAGCGATAGGCCTGTTTGTCAATTTATAACGGAGGGTTACTTCCTGAACTTTCTATTGTTTCGGAACTTGTTTACTGCATATACAGCTATCAATACAAGTATGAACAAGGGAAACATGAAGCTACCGTTGGCAATGGATAAGGGCATTATATTCATCTGTTTTTAAAAGCAATTAAAGACTTTTTGGTTTCTGGGGATAGGGCAAGTTGACCGGATTCTTCGGCACGTTCCAACAAAAGTGCGTCCCAATGATCGAAACCTTCCCACAAAACCCGTTTCATTTCAATTAATGCACGCGGGTTGTAAGAACTCATTTTTTGAAGGTAAAACTCCATTTCCTTGTCCATTTCACTTACTTTTTCAAAGACCTTGGAAAATAATCCCTTTTCCAGGCCCCAATAGGCGCTTTTCCAATCCGTTGGTGCAAATGCCAATTCTGCCAATGCAGCTTTGCCTATTTTTCGTTCCACGACAGGAGCTATGACCAAGGGAGCTATCCCTATACTGAGTTCCGAAAGACGAATTGCTGCCGCTTCTACTGCAAATACGTAATCGCAGGCCGCAATAAGTCCTACTCCCCCGCCGACGGACTTGCCCTGGACCCTGCCTATAATGGGTTGCGGACAAGTGCGCATAGCATTGATGACCTTGGCAAATCCGCCAAAAAATGCCTTTCCCTCAGTTAAATTGGAAACGGACAAGAGTTCATCGAAAGAAGCACCTGCACAGAAGGCACGATCCCCTTCCGATTTTAGAACGATAAGAGAAACCTCTTTATTTTTGGAAAGTTCTTGAATGGCCATAACAAGCCGGTCCAAAAGTTCCGACACAAAGGAATTACTGGCGGGATGCCCAAATTCTAATGTGGCGACACTATTGTCTATTTTGGTGTAAAGACTTCCGTTTTCTCGGGTTGTGGACATTTTAATTATCAAGGTTTTTAAGTTGACGGTAAACCCATTTGCATTATGGACTATGTATTTCTTAGCCAAAATTAGACGTTTTGCAATACTGGATAAAATTTTTGGGTAAATTTTTGCACGAATATGGTGTAGATCCCAACCTTTTGATGGACAAATCCGTAATTTATAAAAAACAACAATACGAGTTCTATAGCGAATCTGCAAGATTCACAATGAAATTTGCTAAATTTGGGATGTTTAAAATATGGGTTATGAGCAATATGAATGAATCAAAACTAGACACAATAAGTACCCTGCTAAACGGGTCTAACCTAGATTGGCAGCAAGTGCTTTCGCAAATCATTTCTACTTTTAGTTGTACAACAGGGACCCTCCATTTTTTGAATAAGGATACAAATCTCTTAATATTGGAGGCCCAGCAGGGAATTCCGTCTTTTTTGATTCCAAAAGTATCGGAAATCCCTATAGGAAAGGGAATGGCCGGTATTGCTGCGGAGCGTCGTGCACCAGTGGAAATGTGCAACCTACAGACCGATACTTCCGGGGTTGCCCGTCCGGCCGCTAAAGAAACCAAGGTGGAAGGTTCCATTGCGGTCCCCATGCTTCTTAATGGGGAACTTTACGGAACATTGGGTATCGCAAAGCCCGTTCCTTATGACTTTACTAAGCAAGAAACCAAAGATCTTTTATCCATTGGAGAGGAAATAAGCAGAAAAATAAGTACTTTCTAGGTTTTAAAAGTAATTTTCGAACAATAGTTGCTTCAAAAACTAGGTTATGGGCGCAATTTGTGCAATTTGCAATATCTTTGCGGTCGATTAAATATTTTTGACCGGCGAGGTCCAAAAAGGCTATTTTGATCGTATCTTTAGATTGCAGAACTATTTTCAGCATTTATTGGAAATTAAAAAATTGATATGAAGAAAATTTTGGTTCCCATTGGCACCTCACCGGATGCCCACGAAACTTTGCAATACGCAGTAGATTTCGCTTCTGAGTTCTCTTCCCAGGTTTATGTAATGGAGGTGTTCAACGCCCAATCAGGAGCTGGGAGTTTGGCGAATATTGAGGAAATAGTTGCAGAAAGCAGCAGGGAACATCTAAAAGAGGTCATTGACAAAGTAGATGCAAAAAATGTTGAGATCAAGATTGCCACCTATAATGGGGATTTGATCGATGGCCTTAAGGAAATTGATGTCGAACTGGGAATCGACCTTATTGTTATTGCTCCAAGAAGCAACGATATAAGGGAAGAGTTGTTTTTGGGGTATACTTCCGGAAAGATTATTAAAAGGACCGATATACCTACATTGATAGTCCCTAGGGGCACTATTTTTAAACCTTACAAATCCATTTTAACTGCTTTTAAATCGGGAGTTTTAAAACGTAAAAGAATTCTAGATGCCTTGATCGATATCAAGAAAAAGTTCAATGCGAAGGTAAACCTACTTTTGGTGAAGACTCCGGGATACTCGGATGAGGATTTAAGGATAGATACCGCTTTGTTGGATATAAGTTCACATCTTACGTTGACGGAAAACTCTACTACCTACTTGGGAGTTTTGGAGCATTTTCTGATACAACAGCCAGATTTGCTTTGCGTTTTTAGAAGAAAAAGAGGTTTTTTTAAAAATCTTTGGGAAAAGAGCACTATTCCTAAGGCAGAATTTTCCTCCCGCGCCTGGCAGGCAAGAGGTCACCGGTTCGACTCCGGTATTCTCCACCAAGTAAACACAAGGCTTCCAATAAATTGGAGGCCTTTTTCTTTTCGTAAAATCTTCATTTACGCACACTTTACGCACACTTTTAACTTTAACTGAACTTTAATATTATTTGTACTGTTTTGGTGCCATTCGGCCCATTTTCGTTAATAGCTGGTTTTGTTTTATAGGTTTTATCGGAATTGACAGTTTGTATAATAGATGACGATTTAGTGTCTCAATTCGCATCACGATATTGTATAGAACAATCAATTTCTAATTGCAGGATATAGTTTGTGACGCTGCGGAATCGGTCTTGAACATGTTTGCCGATCCTTTACATAACAAAGAGGATGTACCGGATTTAATATTCCTAGATTTGGTCAT
>CAJDXC010000049.1_pt1 | contig 17899 bp, 16 predicted proteins | sample 7391681 | NCBI WGS metagenome assembly CAJDXC01 (sample SAMEA7055742, study PRJEB34461) | soil metagenome | biome: terrestrial ecosystem; feature: Peninsula; material: soil | place: Antarctica | collected 2016 | reverse complement strand
GGGTGCATTAAGGTAATATGTGGTTCTTGTCGTCTTGGATTGTGGTTTACCCCTTTTAATATTTTCCTTCTCAATTGATGGAATTCATAGTTGTCGCTTATGGATTTAATATAAACGCCTTTACCATTGTCAAACCTTATCACTTGCCCAAAGTTTATGGTTATTGCTTTTTGTTCAAGTTGTGTCAAGTTATGTAATATTTGGTCCATGTTTTCAATTTCGTCTTCTCTACATAATGTAACGTGGCTGTCTAAAATTTCACTTTGTTGTGGATTATACTTGCAACGAATATCCTCAATGTGCTTTGCATCATTTCTTTGAACGAATAATGTTAGTTGTCTCCGCATATATTATTTTTAATCCGAACAACGGTCTAATGAAGGGTATCCTTCTGATAAAAAATTCATAGAAAGTGAAACTTCCAATAAATGTAAACAACAAAACAATCAAGAATTTTAATTGGACCGGAATGGGTAATGGAAAAATGGCAAAGGAAGCCATAAACAAAAACACCATATGAACGATATAAATTGGATAAGCAGCCTGACTCAAATAATTTAGAATTCTGCTCGGATGATTTAAGTATCTGTACCCAAACCCAAAAACCGAAAATATCCATAGATTGGATTCAATGGCTAATTGGAAGTTAGGCACCCTTATTTCATACAAACGATAGGCATATAAAAGAATGAGTGCTTTTTTTACCCAAACCACAACTCTTTTGTCTTCATTCGCTTTTAGATGGAAAAAAACAGGCAAAAGGATAACAAGGTAAGCGAATATATTTCCAAGAAACCATAAATGAGCAGGATTGGCATTATAACTTAGCTCGAAATGATAAAACTTTTGTAAAAGAAAGATCTGAAGGGGCACAACTGTAAAAATTCCGAAAATATAAGGAACAAGAATTCTAATGGTGCGTTCTGTAAGAAGTTGCTTCCAATTTCTTTTTCGTATTGCAAAACAAACCCCCATTCCAGATACAAAAAACAGTAAGGGTATTCTCCATACATTGAGCATTGTCATTGGAGGCCATAATGCATCCCACGGCTCCACATTTGTTATGAAGCCAATCATAGTTCCCCACATTTGGAAACCTATGCTTACATGATATAAGAGTAACAGACCGATGGCAATAACACGTAACCAATCAATATCGTACCTTCTGATTGCAGATGACATTTTTGTAGAATTATGCAGTTGATAAACTTATTGCAGCATTTTTGCTATTTCTGGTCTTGTCATCTTTAAATATGCGTAGTCCAGTTTCAACCCCATAGGCTCAAGCATTTTACCCAAACCTTCGTAAGCGCCCCTGACACTATCAAATGGACCTGTTACAGCATCGTATGCAGTTTGACCATAGTTGTTTTTTATAGTTTTGTCCGCATTCTTTTTCAATAGCATATTTACAATTTCAGGTCTGCAAAAAAACGATGCAGATATAAGTGCAGTAGAGCCATCATTATTTTGAATATCTAAGTCAGCTCCCGCATTAATTAGTTGTTCAGCAATTTCTGTTTTACCAAATATAGAAGCCGTAATTAACGGTGTGGAGCCACCAAACGGTTCTTTTTCATTTAGATTGGAACCTGTCAAAATATGTTGTTCGATAGCTTTAACATTATCAGTCATTATTGCTGTTTGAATGTCAATCTTTGGAGTTTTTACAGTAGATTGTTCAACGGGATTTTCCTGTGCAGACTTTTTATTTTCTTTGCAAGAAGATACTATTAAGATTGCAGCAAAAAATGTGATATGGATAATCCTTGCAATTGTCGAATGGGTTTTTTGCGTTCTCATAATTTCATTTTTATTTGTCTTTTCTTAATTATTCGTGTGAGGCTTCCAAAAATCACAGTTTCTGTAAAATTTTATCAGTCAAGAATTAGAATTAAACTTTTAATGAGGTATGGAGAAAAGTTTGGGACTTACTGAAACTTTTTTTTGCCTACAGGTATTATTTCAGCTCCGATTGCACAAAACCGATGTAACGGCATTTTCGTTTAGTTAAGATTTTGAAATCTAAAAATCGTCTTAGCAATCAGTAAAGAAGTAAATATTCAAGAATTCTGTTCTTGCAAACTTTGCGGTTAAAAATGTCAAATTCTATTAACAGTCTTTAAAACGTAAACCCGAAATTAAGACTGGGTTCAAATTTGTATTTAGGCGCTTCTCTTTCAATGGCTTCAAAGGATGCCGGAAAATTGGTATTAACAGGCCAGTACTTGATTGCATAGGCTGGTTCTGCAAACAACCGTTTTTTAAAGAATTCGAAACGATAGCCCAGGATAAACTGTAGATACAATTGAAAACCCTTCTGGATTTTGTTGTTATCAGTATCATAGAACTGTTGAATGAATGGGGTTGCTTCGACAGTCGTAAATAAATTTTTCCACCTAGAGGTTCATAATACGTCCAGGTGATGGCTTCACATAAAAGATTGTCTTTAGGCGTAACACGGTATCCATAATTCAATTGGAAAAAATATACCGGATCCCCTGACCCAAAATTACCTAAAAGAAAAAGGGAGCTTCCTATAGAATGTCGCCGGATTATATCCTCATTCTTTGTTTGAACCGACACCGTGTTCTCTTGTGCCAGACTCTGGCTAATACCTATGGTTGTTAACATGGTAACTACTAAAATCGTTAAACTAAGTTTTTCCATTTTTTTATAAAAAAATTAATCATTTTTGATTGTTTTATTCTGCTGGATTAACCGAAATAAGTTTCAGGTTTAAATCTCTTATCAGGTTAAGTATCCCGTGTATATGGGCTTCATCTTTTATATTTACAGTTAGGATGGTATTGTTCTCTTTATAATTGATTTCAAAAGCTTCAAAGCTATCTTTCCACTTTTTGTCAAGAAGTCCCTGAACTGCGATAATTGTGTTGCCTTTCATGTTTATTGCGCTTAAAATCTGCTACAAAGTTGGAGGGTTACCCACAAAAAAAAATCACCCACTCGGGTGATTTTGTGGGTGATTTTTCCTATTTGAATGGAATAAAACGATAGAACAGGTTAGATTAAACCCATTTCTTTTGCTTTGGCAACGGCCCTTGAGCGGTTGTCAACATCTAGTTTAAGATTGATATTTTTCAAATGTGTTTTAACAGTATTCAAAGAAATAAATAGTTTGTCGGCTATTTCCTGATTGGTTAAATCAACGGATATGAGTTTAAGGGTATCCAGTTCACGGGTACTTATTGTTGCTTCTACCGGATTTTTCTTAAGCTTTTCTTTTCTTTCAATGGCAAGTTTTAATTTATCAATAAATGCCGTAGGGATTTCGGTTTTTCCAGTAGCTTGTTTTTTATAAACCTCCTTCAATAAATCTTTTGTGAGATTTAAGTCAAAAAGAAAGTAGGATAACAAGTTTTCATCTGCTGCAAATTCCATTGCTTCAATTAGACTTCCGACAGCTTTTTCCTTGTCACCTGTCATTTTATACAAGAGAGCGGAGAAAATTTTTAAATAAACTAATGTTTCAATTCTGTTCGCTGAATGGGCCAGTCCATATAAATCTGAAAGCATTTTATCTGCTTCCTTAAATTTATTTTGAGCAAGCAACAAACGGACGTAATTAAGATAGGAGAATTCCTCTTTATAGGTTATCTCTTTATTAAGTCCCAATCCACACTCCTTTACAAAATCATTGGCCATGCCTATTTGATCTGAATCGATAAATATTCTTATTTTCCATCCCACATAGGTATCTGTTGTAAAGGGAGATACTTTATATTGTTTCATTATCTCTTCCAGTTCGGCCAATTTGCTTAGTGCTTTTGCTCGCTCTTCACGCGCATATAGCACATAGGAATAGGCTAATAATGCAATGATCTTTTGACCAATATTTTTTTCATTTTTACATAGATCATAGGCCTTTTTTGCAGTCTCTAAAGCAGCATCAAAATCTGTCCATACCGATTGTATTATGGAAATCATGGAATACAATCCGGAGTATGACCATTCTGTTTTTGCTATTTGCGCGTACCCATTTACTTTCATGAAAGTCAAAAAATCGGAACAATGCTTAAAGGATGCTTTGTAATGCCCCAGTCTGTGCTCATGATAGGCTATGGAAGCTGCAATTGTGGAAATAAGAAATAAGTTGAACGATTTTTTACTGTTTTCCAATGAATTATTGAACGCTCTTGCACCTTGTTCAATATTTCCCTTGGTCATTTCGGCCATACCGATAGCATACCAGATCCAGCCCAGCCATAAAGCATCTTCTTCTGAAAGGTTTGTCATGGCAGTTTTGGCATATTCCAGTACTTGCTCTGAAGACATTGTAAATGTATTCATATAAGCAAATGCAGCGGAGATTTTGCCTAGCAACCTCCTGTTAATCTGTGTACTATCTTTCGATGCATGTTGATCATCAATTATCTTCTTTGTTATCGTTTCGGCACTGGCTAAAAAAGGTTCAGCTCTCTGAATCTGACCGGCAATTATTAATATCCATGCGTAGTACAAGCAAATGTTGGGGTTCTTAAGTATGAGTTCATCAGGTAGCAGATCACCATATTTCATAATAGCAAAGTGATGCCCGCTTTCCCACATTGCCTCAATTACTTCATCCAGTACGTTTATACTTTTTTCAAAATCTCCTGTTTCTAACGAATGATCCATTCCCAATAGAGGCAATGCATTTTTCATAAACCAATCACTCGCCTTCTTATGAAGCGTAATAATAGCAGCCTTATCACTTTGTTGAAGTCGCTGCTTTAATAAATCTGCAAAAAGATGGTGATACCGGTACCATTTCCGCTCCGAATCAAGCGGAATTACAAACATGTTATCTTTTTCCAGTTTCTCAATAATTATCTGACTATCCTTTATATTCAAAAGAGTATTACACAACGGAGCAGAGAATTTTTCTAAAATGGATGTTCGCAACAAGAACTCCTTGATATCATCTGATTGAGTCTTTAAAACCTCCTCCATCAGATAATCTATTATATATTGGTTATCACCTTTTAAGTCTTTAATAAATTCTGAAATATCTTCACGGCCTTGTAATGAAAGGGCTGTCAATTGCAGGCCTGCTATCCATCCTTCGGTTTTAGCTTCAAGCGAATATACATCGTCTATGGATAACCCAATTTTTAGTTTTTTATTAAACAAAATAGAAATATCATTTGCAGAAAAACTAAGATCAGACAGGCGCAGTTCAACCAGTTGGTGCTGGCTTCTTAAGCGTGCAATAGGCAATGTGGGGTCAGACCGGGTTAAGATTACAAGATGTATATTATCAGGAATATGTTGTAATAAATAAGTGGTTAATTCGAAAATTTCTCTACTGTTGATAGCATGAAAATCGTCAAGAACCAGAATAAAGTTTTGGTCGATATTTAGGATTTCGTTAATTACCAGGCTCGCAATGGATTCAATAGTTGGCCTATTAGGTGATTGTAACAACTTAAAGGCAGATTGCCCAAATCCTGCATGAATACTTTGAATTCCTGAAATGATATAGCTTAAAAATTCTACCGGGTCGTTATCGCTTTTCTCAAGCGAAAACCATGCTGCCGGAATCCGGGAGTGATTGATCCAGTCGCTTAGCAGCGTTGTTTTGCCAAATCCGGCAGGAGCGGAAACCAGAATTAGTTTTCGACTCAGTCCGGTGTTTAGCTTCCCATAAAGTTCAGTGCGATGAACAATATTATTCCTGGCTGGTGGAATATGTAGTTTTGTTAAAAGCATGGATGTGATTTGGTAATTTCTTCTGCTTTCAATTTTTTGCGTATCATCTCAAATTCAAGAGTAAGCTTATTGTCGGTTTTATGACACATAACATGTTATATGAACGCAAATATAACCGTTTATCTCTTCCTGTTTCTGGATAAAGGAATTCTTCGAATCGCATTATCTATAAAAAGAATTATCTAAAAGTACTTGAATCGAGGATATAAAAGATTCCTATGATGCGGAAAAACCTACCTTGTACGGAACCTTAAATATTTTAAGCCTTACTGCTTTTAGACGTTCTTTAGAACTGGCTTAAGTCGGATTATGCTGGTCTTTCTCGATAGTTTTACGGATTGCCTCCTTTTTTACAAATTTCTCGTGTTCGGTCTCGGCCCTGTACCCCTTTTTACGCAAGAACACACTTTTTATTCCTTCGGCTTTGCCATAAACCGTCACGGTATCATCGGACATGATCTCAAAACTTCCTGTGGGAGAACCAAAATAAGCGTTATTTTTTCGATCAATTCCCAACACATTAATACCTTCATCGCGCAAACGAAGTTCTTTCAAGGTCTTATTGCATATCCAGTCATTTAAGTCTACATGTTTTTCACTTATTTTATAGTCATCCTTAAAATGTAGAATAGCAGCAAAATCTAGTATTTCGAGATCGGTATAACGTCTCAACATCCTACTGATAACTACAGATAATCCGCGATCGACCCATTTGCTCTTTATGGCCCACCATACGATGGTCATTCCGACGATCACTATTCCTAAGCCATATAATTTGGAAGCTAGGGTATCCGGAAGAACAAAAGTTAGGATCAGAGTAGACATTACGGTTACAAAACCTGCATTTCCCACTAACATCAAGATATAGATGATTTTGCGGCGTACGGGATGGTTCATGATATTTTCAGATTCCTGAGTACTATATCCAGCCCCGGTATAAGCAGATCGGGCCTGAAAACGAGCGCTTTCGGTTGACAGTCCCGTATGGATCAAAGCGATGGTCGCCACTTTGGTAATCAATGCGGAAAGTGAAACCACAAGGAATAAAGTAATTGCCGCAATCATAATGTGATTTTCTTTATCGACAAAAGTTACGCACTTTTTAAATTAAATCGATAGTTCAAGAATAACTTTATCCTGGATATTTTCAAGATTTGGCTTATAGGGTCCGTGGAGACTATTGGACTATGAAAAAGTAAGATTATGAAAGTTTCAATGAGATTCCATCACATACGATTCCCATCTTAATTTCAGATTGGACTTACAACAAAAAAGCGGACAAAAATCAATGTAAAACTAACTAAAAATCCACTTCCGGTATCAAACGTCCTCCACTCTGCAGAAATGAACTAGGGAAACCGACTTGATATCATCCCCCATAGAATCGTCTCTAGAGAGGGCACCTTCTAAAAATCTGTAACCACTTATATCTCAAGAGCTACTGCATAGATTTCAAATATTTATACAATTCGCTATCTGTAGAAATAATGACCGATGTATTCTTATCAAAGGTTTTCTCAAATGTTTCCATTGATTTTAAAAAGGAATATAGGTTTTTTGAAGTGGCAGACTGGTTATAACCTTTAGAATAAATAGCAGCTGCAGTGGCATCGGCTTTACCCTTTATCTTTTCTGCCTGTTCGAAGGCAGTGGACTGTATTGTCTTCAGGTCCCGTACCTTTTCTCCATTTATCCGAGAGGCTTCTCCCTGTCCCTCAGATCGAAATTTATCCGCAATTCGAAACCGTTCACTGTTCATTCTTTTAAATACATTTTCACGTACTTCATCGACATAGTTGAGCCTTTTGATCTTAAAATCCAAGATAACGATTCCCAGATCCGAGACTCTTTCATTAGCCGTCTTTAAAATCATTTTTTCTATTTTTTCACGGCCTACCGATATATCTACCAGTGTATCGGAGGAAGGTTCCGTGAGCGAGTCGGTTACTCTTGCTTCCCTATTACTATTTCTAACCGTCTCTACTAAATTATGGTTGGCTATATAATCCCTGGTTTCACCATCTATTATATCATCAAGCCTGGATTGGGCGCCTCTTTCATCGGTGAGCCTTTTATAAAATTGAAGCGGATCGGTAATGTGCCAACGCGCATAGGTGTCAATGAAAATAAATTTTTTATCTTTTGTTGGTATTTGATTGGGATCACCATCCCATTCAAGGTATCGTTTATCAAAAAAATTGGCATCCTGAATAAAAGGAGTTTTGAAGTGTATTCCAGGAGTGGTAATCGAATTGCCTACAGGCCTACCAAACTGCGTGATGACTACCTGTTCCATTTCAGTGACTATATACATACTCGATGTAATTGAGATGAGCAGCACTACTAAAACTATTACTGATATGATTAATTTCTTTTTTGACATCGTTAATCTTCTTTTGGCGTATTTTGATTTTGCATTTGCATCTGCAAGAGCGGAAGTACATTGTTCCCTTTCCCATCGGTAATTATTTTATTCCCAAGTTCGGGCAGCACTTTATTCATCGTCTCGAGGTATAGTCTTGTCCGGGTTACCTCGGGAGCTTTGACATATTCCTCATACAGATCATTAAATCTGGCGACTTCACCTTGTGCATTATTTACTCTTTCTGCGGCATAACCCTCGGCTTTTTGAATGGTTTCCTGTGCCTGTCCTTTTGCTTTCGGAATTACTTTATTATAGTCGGATTCTGCCTCATTGATCAGGGTTTCTCTTTCTTGCTGTGCCTGGTTTACCGCATTGAATGCGGCCTTCACAGCATCCGGTGGGTTCACATCCTGCAACACTACCTGATCTATCTTTATACCCAGGGAATATTCAGTACTTAAGCTCTGAACTATTCTTTGAACGTTGTTGGCCACCTCAGTCCTTCCTACCGTCAATACCTCATTTACCGTACGATCACCCACTACTAAGCGCATAGCGGCTTCAGAAATATCTCGCAAAGTAGATTCGGGATTCTTTACTTTAAACAAAAAATTGTAAGGATTATCAATTCTAAATTGGACTACCCATTCTACATCGGCCAGATTAAGATCACCTGTAAGCATAATGGATTCTTTTTTCGTGTTGGATTTCGAATAGCCGGTTTGAAGAGAACGGGTGCTGGTGGTTCGGAAGCCAAATTCCAGTTTCTGTTGCCGTTCCACGGGCACCTTATACACGGTCTCCATAAAAGGAATTTTAAAATTAAGACCCGGATCTACCGTTCTTGTATATTTACCAAACCGGGTGATCACGCCCAGTTCTTCGGGTTCTATCTTAAAAAGGGAACCTAAAATAACAACTAGTAATACAATCCCAATAATAATGGGTTTTATATGTCGCTTAATATCATTTAATATTTTTATAATGGGTTCTGGGATGTCAGATCCCCCATATTCATTTTTGAACATTTGTGATTATTTAATCTTTAATAAAAAGGTCACCTCAGACGGTAATCTGTTGGGGTAAAGATACGAATATTAGGCAGCATGCCCATGTACAATCCCATACGATCTCAAGAAAATTAGTTTTCCCCACTAAGTCAATAGAGTTAACATAAAACATTCACTACCCCCTAAACAAGAAAAACCGATTCTTTAGTTCTTCAATGGCAGTTTCCTTGTTCGTGGTGATATACCGTAAGGCTTCATCCGTAAACTCTTGGCCTTTTTCGGTAAGGGATACTATGTTTTTCAAGATGTAGATTAAATTATTTTTTTCGGCCAGTTCCAAAACCGTTTTAGCCCTTACCTTTTCCCAATTGATGTGCTCCCGTAAGTGGTTTACATGGCGCTCTTCTACCTCCGTATGGTTTTGTAAGTGCAGTAGAAATACCAGTAAAGAGACTTCCGTACGTTGCTGCCGTTCCTTAAAAAGGACCGAGACGATCCCTTGCTTGGGAGCAAAAAGATACACCAAAAGGAACATGATTCCTAGAACCGTAGTCATAGACCCAGCTATGGAGGCATCTAGCAAATTGGCCAGCCAATAACCGGCAATAGCACTTAAAATACCAAAGACACAACTTAAACCGAGCATTCTTTTAAGGTCGTCCGTTAGTAGATAGGCCGTTGCCGCCGGAGCTATAATAAAGGCTACCACCAGTACAGAGCCTACCGCATCAAAAGCTCCTACTATGGTGACCGAAGAAACTGCCATTAAGCCATAATGCAAGAGAACCGGGGAAAATCCCAACGTAGTCGCCAGTCCTTTGTCGAATGTGCTTAACTTAAGTTCTTTGAAAAACAACAATAGCAGCACAAGGGTAATCAGTAAAATGGATCCCATTACCCAAAGTGATTTAGGGCCCATATCGGTACCTTCCACTAAAAGGCGGTCAAAGGGAGCAAAGGCCAGTTCTCCCAGGAGTACGGCATCGATATCCAAGTGTACGTCATTTGCATTTTTAGCTATAAGTATGATTCCGATACTAAATAGTGCCGGAAACACAAGACCGATTGCGGTATCCTCTTTTACAAGACCGGTCTTTTGGATAAATTCTACCAAAACAACGGTAATAACACCTGTAAGCGCTGCAAATAAAATCAATAATGGGGAATTTAAGTCTTGGGTAATAAAAAAGCCCAGAACAATACCTGGAAGGATGGCGTGGCTTATAGCGTCACTTATCATCGCCATTTTACGAAGCACTAAAAAGGTTCCCGGGATGGCACAGGCTACTGCCACCAGAGCTGCTATAATTTGTATTTCCAGTTGTGCACTAGTCATTTCAGTTCCCTAATTGGTTATAAATTGATGCAGCTTCGTCATACCCCTTTTGGGTCATAGCCCATTGATTGCCTTCTATATGAATAAACTGCTGTTCCTCAAGTTTTGTCAGTGTTTTTCTGGTAAATCCTTGAAAATTATTGAGGATCCTAATTGCATGGGGGTGAGAGACATTTTCGTGGTTCTTAGCGATATGGTACATAAAAGTAAGTGTCTTTTTCCAGTGAAGCTCCCTACGGTTCTGGCGAAAACGAATCTCCCTGAACAAAAGGCCTCTCCCTGGCGAAAAAATAAAGGAGATAATCACGAAAGTGGCCGCTACCAATACAATTACAGGACCGGTAGAAAGATTGTTCTGACTGGCACTGATAGCTGTACCAAAAACCCCGGAAAAAGCTCCGAATATAGAAGCCAATACAATCATCTTACCCAGACTATTTGTCCACTGCCTAGCTGCTGCTGCCGGTGCAAGAAGCATGGCGCTCATGAGTACCACCCCAACCGTTTGCAGCCCTAGGACTATTGCCAATACAATAAAGGTGGTAATCAGGATATCAAGAAAACGGGTGTTAAAACCCAAGGTTTTTGTATAATCTGCATCAAATAGCAATAGTTTCAATTCTTTCCAAAATAGTAACAGCACAATAAAACTGATTCCCGTAACAATAGCCATCATCCAAACATCTGCCTCCACCAAGGTAGCTGCCTGTCCAAATAGATATTTATCCAAGCCTGCCTGGTTGGCATTTGGCATTTTTTGGATATAGGTGAGCAACAACATCCCAAAACCAAAAAATAACGAAAGTATTAGACCCAAGGCCGCATCGTTTTTTAAACGGGTCCGTTTTACGATGCTCTTAATCCAAAATGTACCCACCAGACCACTTATAAGCGCGCCTAATAAAAATAGATTTGAGTCCTTAACACCTGTGATTATAAATGCAAGTGCAATTCCTGGAAGTGCCGCATGGGAAATAGCGTCCCCTAACAAGCTCTGTTTGCGCAATACGGCAAAGCTGCCCAGCATTCCACAGATAGCCCCCAGAATTGCCGTGCCAAGGGTAATAGTTCTTAAGGTATAGTCCGTAAAAAAATCTGTTAGTTCCATTAATTAGGAGTAGATGGAGTTATTTGTCCTTAAATAATATCTTGGGCAAAAGTTATATTAAATAGACGGATTAACGGCTACCTTATAATTGATGCCATAGGTTTTGGTAAGGTTGTCATCGTTAAAAATATCTTTCACCGGCCCCGAGGCTATTCCTTTTACATTGAGGAAGGTAACCCAGTCAAAATATTCGGGTACCGTTTGTAGGTCGTGGTGTACTACGATTAAAGTTTTGCCAGCTTTTCGCAGTTCTTTCAAAATATTGATTATTGCCTTTTCGGTAGTGGCATCCACTCCTTGAAAAGGCTCGTCCATCAGATAAATAGAAGCGTTTTGCACTAAAGCGCGGGCAAGAAATATACGCTGCTGTTGTCCACCGCTCAACTGGCTTATCTGCCGATTTTTGAACTCCAACATGCCCACTTTTTCCAAGGCTTCCAAAGCCAGCTTTTTTTCTTTTTGGCCAGGACGTTTTATCCAGCCCAAGCTTCCGTAGGTACCCATTGTAACCACATCGAGGGCCGTAGTAGGAAAATCCCAGTCAACACTTCCCTTCTGCGGCACATAGGCCACCTTGTCCACCTGTTTTTTATAGGGTTGCCCAAAAACCTTAACACTCCCCGCAATAGGTTTTATAATTCCCAAAATGGATTTTATCAATGTAGATTTTCCTGCCCCGTTAGGACCTACGATGGCCATTAAAACACCTTCCGGGATAATAAGGTCAATATCCCAAAGTACAGGCTTATAGTCATAGGCAACGGTTAGGTCATCAATTTGTATGGCAGGCAATTTATCGACCATTATTTTTTTATTAGTGTTTAGATAAAATCCTTTCGGTTAAAATTTTAAATATTTACCGAGCAGTACTCATTTCAATGCATTTACGATTGTATTCACATTATGGGTGAACATTCCAATATAAGTTCCTTCTTCTGTACCTGCGCTGCCCAGCGCATCCGAAAAGAGTGTTCCGCCAATTTCCACCTTAAAACCCTGTGCCCAGACCGCCTTTTGTAATGCCTCTATCGTTCTTCTGGGCACACTGGTCTCTACAAAAATGGCCTTTACCTTTTTATCGATAATAAGCTTGGCCAAATTCTGCACGTCCTGAACCCCAGCCTCGGTTGCAGTACTTAGGCCCTGTAGCCCCACGACCTCAAAGCCGTATTCATTGCCAAAATAATTAAATGCATCATGTGCGGTGACAAGCACCCTTTTTTCCTCTGGTAAGGTGGCAATGGTCTTCCTCACTTGTTCTTCAAGGGCATCCAGTTTTTTAAGGTAAGACACTTTATTTTGCTGGAATAGTTCTGTATTGTCGGGATCCAATTTACTCAATTCTTCCGTCAAGTAGTTTGTAATCTGTTTCCAATATTCAATATTGAACCAGATGTGTGGATCGTAATTGGATGCAAAATATTCAGAACTTATTAAACCATTCTTATCCAAAACTTCCGCTAGGGCAATAGTCTTGCTGTTTCGACCCATTTTTTCAAATACATCTACCAACTTCCCTTCAAGATGCAAACCGCTGTAAAACACCACATCCGCACTTGTCAATTTAGACACGTCGCCTTCACTGGCCTTGTAGAGATGCGGATCAACTCCGCTCCCCATAAGACCCTGAACAGTTACGGAATCCCCTCCAATATTATGTACCAAATCTGTAATCATTGTCGTGGTGGTAACAATCTTGAGCTTTCCATTTATTTCTTTATCCATATTTTTACAACTTGGGAATAGAGAAAGAAAAAGTAGGAATATTATGGAATATTTCATTCGTAGGGGTTTAGGTAGTTTTTTTACTTCTCTATTGTAATGGCATATAATGACAGTTCGCTCTAATTTCATTTATGTCTTGGTTTTGATAGATTATCGATGTAGATGTTATCCGTGACAGTTTTGGATAATGACATCTCCTTTTTATCGATGAGAACGGTCATGCTTTCATCAAATGATTCAATATGGATTACCTCAATTTGCGTATCCAGACCAATTTTCTGCTTGGCCAAGAATTGCAGAAAAGTAGAAGAGGTGTCGTTGAACCCTTTGCAAATTCCACGGTCGCCCTTCAGAAGTTGAGAAAGCCTTTTTTTCGGGGATTTGGGCAGGTTACCGCTCGCATCCGGGATAGGATCTCCATGCGGATCATACACGGGTCGCCCCAGGAACAGGTCGAGTTCCTCGACGAGCTTGGACGATTTTATATGTTCCAACTGCTCGGCTACCTCATGTACCTCGTCCCAATTAAAATTTAAGCGCTCCACAAGGAAGCACTCCCATAAACGATGTTTTCTAATAATTTGCAAGGCCTGCTTTTTTCCTGCCTCGGTCAATTGCACTCCATAGTACTTCTGATAATCGACCAACTTCTTATTTGCCAGCCTTTTAATCATTTCGGTCACCGATGCAGCCTTGGTTTCCAGAATTTCAGAAATACTGCTTGTCTGCACCCCTCCCTCCGCTTCTTGCTCTAAGTGAAAAATGGTCTTTAAATAATTTTCTTCAGATTGGGTAAACATAATTTTCAAATAAATAGTAAAGATACATTTTATACCTAAGAAATAAAATATTAGGTTTACCTAATTATTTTATCTGTTTAATTTAACTTTCATTAAATAATATTTGAAGGATACGGAAAATTGATTGTTAAAAATTGTATCGATGGTTTGCGTGGCTCTCATCAATGTTGCATGTGAAAAGGTGACTATAGTAAAAAATATTTACAGGAGAAACTGGGCCTTTCGGATAGAGAATATTTCAGAAAAACATTTCTGCAACCGGTAATTGAAAATGGCTTGATAGGACTAACCATACCTGATAAACCCAAGAGTAGTAAACAAAAATATCGCCTTACTAAAGCGGGAAAAGATTTGATAGATCAGATTCAAGCTCGCTTGATGGGATTTATTCTTTCAAGATGTAACGATCCCTCGACCTTCCCACCTGACAATAAAGCTCAAAATTGCTTTTATGTCCAAAAATTAGAACATTAATTTGAACAAAAAAATATCGACTTTTAGGAAGTAAATAAAATTAAAACTTTAACATTTAAAACTAAAAATCTCCGGGGGTTCGAAAGTTTTTTTTTAGGTTCGGGAGCAAACATGGTGAAATTCCGATTTTTAAAGCTTATCCAGATAAACGCCAAAGTAACAAAACTTAATATTTGGGGATTACAATCCCTGAAAAACAGTATATTTGGGGATTACAATCCCTAAATATGATTAAAAGAGATTTAGAAAAGCAGATTAATAAGCGTTTTGGTAAAGGAAAAGCCATTTTATTAATTGGTCCGCGGCAAGTAGGTAAAACTACGCTTTTCAATAAATTATTGGAGGATAAGGAACATCTATTTCTTAATGGCGACGATCCCACGGTTAGAAAACTACTTACCAACCCAAATATAGAACAGCTTAAAAATATAATAGGGAACTATAAGGTGGTATTTATAGACGAAGCACAGCGGATTGAAAATGTTGGTCTTACCTTAAAATTAATTACCGACCAACTTAAATTTGTTCAATTACTGGTCAGTGGATCGTCTGCTTTTGAGCTCAATAACCAAACGCAAGAACCCTTAACCGGAAGAAAATGGGAATATCAATTGTACCCTATATCATGGACCGAGTTTGAAAATCATGTTGGTTATGTAAAAGCACAACAGCAATTAGAATTACGTATTGTTTACGGCATGTACCCAGATGTTATCAATAATTTCGGAGATGAAAAGGAAATCCTAAAACAGCTAACAGACAGCTATCTCTACAAAGATATACTGAATTATGGTGGTATCCGTAAACCTGAAATTTTAGAAAAATTATTGCGTGCGCTGGCATTTCAAATTGGGAGCGAAGTGAGTTATAACGAACTGGCACAATTACTTGGTATCGATAAGAAAACCGTATCCAATTATATTGATCTGCTTTGTCAGGCCTATGTTATTTTTAAACTTCCAAGTTTTAGCAAAAACTTACGCAATGAAATAAAAACCAATCAAAAAATATATTTCTTCGATACAGGCGTGAGAAATATGATTATTGGCGATTTAAATCCATTAGAAGTACGCCAGGACAAGGGCAACCTTTGGGAGAATTTTTTAATAGCAGAACGATTAAAACAGAACGCCTATACGACTTCCTTGGCAAAAACTTATTTCTGGCGAACCGTAAAGCAACAAGAAATTGATTATGTAGAGGAAGAAGCAGGACAAGTTATAGGATTTGAAATAAAATGGAATTCAAAAAGTAAAGCCAAAATTCCTAAGACGTTTGAGGAGACTTACAATACAGAGGTGAAGGTGATTACCAATGAGAATTTTAGGGAGTTCTTAAAATGAAGTGATTTAAACTTATTGTCCTTATTGCTATTGGGACGCACCGAGAATCAAGGCTTCCCGCCCGTGCCGTTCCGGACGGGTTGTGCCATGACGAAGACACTTTTTAGTAGCATAGGTACTTTATCCATATTTAAAAGGTTTATTGCAAATTTTCATGGTTCATTTGAATATTTTCATCAATATAGCCTTGACATTTTCGATAGATTCTTGATTTAGCCTGGTAATCTTGTTGCTCAATCTAGATTTATCGATTGACCTGAGCTGATCTAAAGCTATCTGGCCTTTTCTTTTATTGACCGTTACCGTAACCCTAGTTGGATAATTACGAATAGTAGATGTCAAAGGAGCAACTATCAATGTGCGGAGATTATCGTTCATTTCCTTGGGAGATATGACCACACAAGGTCTTTTTTTATTTATTTCGCTTCCCTTGGTAGGATTTATTCCCTTGGAATTCCCCACCTTTATAATACTAGCTTCCATTATTCACTTTTTTACAAAGTTATAACAATGTTATAATATAACAATATTTTATTGTGGTAATTTTCAACAACAAAGTTCAGAGGTGGACAAATCCATTATAATTTCTGCTTTCTGGGATAATCGTCAAAATCCAGAAAAACTACTTGAAATTCTGCTCGGCAAAAAATAACGCTGCACAATAACTAAGCTGCATTGTACCTGTAACTTGTTTATGTTTCTCACACGGCGCACCAAAAAGGCTTAGGTTTCCATTTATTTTGAAAATAAGAATCAAGAAAATCTCTTTTTCTTTTCAATAGCATTGAAATTTAACGCGAGTTAAATCATTGCATTTTAAATGTACTCATACCAACCCATTCAGCACTTTCCCTTCCATTTCGCGAAAAGCTTCATTACAGGAAAAGAGCTTCAATCCATATCTTTTCCTGTGTAATATATGTGAGACGTTTTGAGGTTTTGATAAATTATTTAACTAAGCTTTTTTCCAATTGAGATTATTCCCTTGTTAATTCCTTTTCTGGGATTATTTAAGTTATCTGGTAAACGCCGTTGTCCAGTTGTTCCTATTTTGTTAATTTGTAAAACGAATACAATCGGTAAGTGATAATAAATGCTTTTCGGAATAAATAATACCCTGCTTTATATTTCAATTTAATTTTATGAAAGAAAAGAAAATCCGACTCCGTTGCTGGATAGAAATTGATGGAAAAAAATTCTTTGGCCCTGGTCCCGCAGAGCTTCTACGATTAATAGAGGAAGAGGGCTCTATAGCAAAAGCGGCCAAAAAAATGGGAATGTCCTACAAGAAGGCATGGGACATGATCAATGACCTTAACACTAGAGGCCATGAACCATACGTTATTTCTAGAAAAGGGGGAAGTAAGGGCGGGGGGGCTCAACTTACCGCAACCGGAAAACAAGTGGTCGTGGAATACCACAAATTAACCAGTAAATTGGAAGCCACAATTGAAAATACAAACGAAATCCTCCACCTCATTTAGAACCTTCAATTCCTAGATTTTTAAAAGCCACTCCTATATTTTTATCATCGTCTCGTTATTTGTTTTATCTTTCGATATATATTACAATACATATCGAAATATTCCAACCAAATGAAAAGATCATTATCAATACTGTTAATAGTGATTCCCTTCTACTTAGCTGCTCAGAATATCGATAGTCTTTCCACTTCGGAACGCGTTTTTCAACTGGGTGAAGTGACAGTATATGGCACAACCACGGACAGCATAAATGTTGTTCCTATCCGAAAAATTGAAAAGTTTAATCGGACCGAGGTTTCCAATGCCCTGAATCTGTTGCCAGGAATCACCCTGGCAAACGTTGGTCCAAGAAATGAATCCGTTGTCTATCTACGTGGATTTGATCTTCGTCAAGTCCCGGTATTTATTGACGGTGTGCCTGTTTATGTACCCTATGATGGCTACGTGGATCTGGGCCGTTTCACAACTTTTGATCTTTCCCAAATAAATGTGTCCAAAGGATTTGCGTCCATAATGTACGGGGCAAACACCATGGGCGGTGC
>CAJDXC010000019.1_pt1 | contig 17966 bp, 15 predicted proteins | sample 7391681 | NCBI WGS metagenome assembly CAJDXC01 (sample SAMEA7055742, study PRJEB34461) | soil metagenome | biome: terrestrial ecosystem; feature: Peninsula; material: soil | place: Antarctica | collected 2016 | reverse complement strand
GGATTTAGGTATAAGTCTGCCCAAATAGATCTTTCCTATCTTTTCTCTACCTCCAAAGTAAAAAATCCGTTGGAAAATACCTTGCGTTTTTCCCTTACCTTTAACCTAGGAGAGGAATTTTATAACGATTGACGCTGGCTACTCGTTTAAAAATACACAAAACCCGCCCAATGGCGGGTTTTGTGTATTTTTAAACGAGTTCGGTATTATCTTTGGAGTTATGGGTGTAAAGAAAATTAAGATTTCGGTCGAATTGCAGGAGTATGAATCTCTAAAGGATCTAACTGCTGGGGATCAACAGCTAATGGAAGCGGCTATCGTGGCAAGGAACAATGCCTATGCTCCCTATTCCGGGTTTAATGTAGGAGCCGCAGTATTAATGGAGAATGGCAAGGTGGTCATTGGCAATAACCAAGAAAATGCTTCGTATCCATCTGGGCTATGTGCAGAACGCGTTGCTGTTTTTCAGGCAGGAGCACGGTATCCTGGTATGCCCATAAAGACAATTGCAGTTACCGCTGCATCCAAAAGTTATACGGTTACAAAACCTGCGGCTCCATGTGGCAATTGTAGACAAGCCATAGCCGAATATGAAAATCGACAACAAAATCCAATTAGATTATTACTTATGGGAGAGCAAGGCAGAGTTATCCTTTGTAGTTCCCTAGCAGATATTCTCCCTCTTGCTTTTGATAGCTCTTATCTAAAATAACATGTAACTACTGGGGTGTCTTTGGAAGCGTGGATGCTTGTTCGAGGGTAAAAAGCTTTTTTTCCATTTTTTTTTCTAATGAATTAATGTGTATTTTTGCTTTCCCTTTTTAGGAAGATTTTTCCAAGTTTGTGTGTTTGGAAAATTTTATGAAAAGCTCGGAATACTTCAAAAAAATAATTATCAATGGAAAAAATCACCAAAGAGGTCTACCTAAAATGGTATGAGGACATGTTGTTCTGGAGAAAATTCGAGGATAAACTTGCCGCTGTATATATTCAACAAAAAGTAAGGGGATTTCTGCACTTATATAATGGTCAGGAAGCTATTTTGGCCGGTTCATTGCACGCAATGGACCTTAGTAAGGACAAAATGATTACTGCCTACCGTAACCATGTTCAACCAATAGGTATGGGCGAGGACCCTAAAAGGGTTATGGCAGAATTGTACGGAAAGGTTACGGGGACTTCCAGGGGTATGGGAGGTTCGATGCATATTTTTTCAAAAGAACACCGTTTTTATGGCGGCCATGGTATTGTAGGAGGACAAATTCCGCTAGGTGCTGGTTTGGCGTTTGCGGACAAATATTTCGGGAGGGATGCGGTTACCTTATGTTATATGGGTGATGGTGCAGTACGTCAAGGATCGTTGCACGAAACTTTCAATATGGCCATGTTATGGCAATTGCCAGTAGTCTTTATCTGCGAGAACAACGGATATGCAATGGGAACTTCGGTCGCTAGAACCGCTCACTCCACCGAAATTTGGAAATTGGGACTTGGTTATGAAATGCCATGTGGACCAGTGGATGGGATGAATCCCGTTACTGTTGCGACCGAAGTGAGCAAAGCTATTGAGAGGGCTAGGAGTGGAGGTGGTCCGACTTTCTTGGAAATGAAGACTTATAGATACCGAGGGCATTCCATGTCTGACGCTCAACACTATCGAACCAAGGAAGAAGTTGAGGAATACAAAAAAATAGACCCCATTAGCCAAGTATTGGAAGTTATCCAAGAGAATAAATACGCCACAGATGAGGAAATTAAGGAAATTGACAAAAGTGTCAAACAACGTGTCTCCGAGTGTGAGAAGTTTGCCGATGAATCCGAATATCCGCCAATAAGCCAACTGTATGATATGGTCTATGAACAAAAGGACTACCCATTTTTACAACATAAATTATAAGTAGATGGCAGAAGTTATAAATATGCCCCGGCTCAGTGATACCATGGAAGAAGGTACAGTAGCTAAATGGTTGAAAAAAGTAGGGGATAAAATTGTAGAGGGCGATATACTTGCCGAAATAGAAACGGACAAGGCTACGATGGAATTTGAATCCTTCCACGAGGGTACCTTGTTGTATATAGGCATTCAAGAAGGGGATACCGCTCCGGTAGATACGTTGTTGGCCGTGATAGGTGAGGAGGGAGAAGATTTTTCCGCCTTATTAAACGGATCGTCTTCCGATAAATCGGAAGCTGCGACGACATCAACCCCTAAAAAAGAAACTGAAGAGAAATCCGAGGCGGTTCCTTCCGCCGACAAAAAGGAATCAAAATCAGATAGTGCTGCCATTCCAGAAGGGGTAGAGATAATAAAGATGCCACGTTTGAGCGATACCATGGAGGAAGGTACAGTGGCTTCTTGGTTAAAGAAAGTGGGGGATAAAATTGAAGAGGGAGATATCCTTGCCGAAATAGAAACGGACAAGGCTACGATGGAATTTGAATCCTTTTACTCGGGTACTTTGTTGTATATCGGCATTAAAGAAGGAGAATCTTCCCCAGTAGATGCCGTATTGGCCGTTATAGGACCGGAAGGCACCGATGTAGACAGTGTATTAAAGGTAGGTTCGGGAACTTCAAAAGAGGAAAAACCGACTTCAGAAACCCCAAAAGAACCCCAAAAGGAGGAATCTCAAACCGAGGAAGCGTCAGTCAACGTTCAGAAGACCGCAGCCCACGATGGGCAACGTATTTTTGCCTCTCCCTTGGCTAAAAAGATAGCAGAGGAGAAAGGGGTTAACTTGGCCGATGTATCCGGAAGTGGAGATGGCGGTAGAATCGTTAAAAAGGACGTGGAGAACTTTGAACCGTCCAAAAAGGAGGTTTCCCAGCCCGCAGCCGTAAGCGAAAAATCAATAAGTCCAGCGATGGCACCGATAAGCCTTCCCGTTGGGGAGGAAAGCAGCGAGGAAGTGAAAAACTCCCAGATGCGAAAGATCATTGCCAAGCGCTTGGCCGAATCCAAATTTACGGCACCCCACTATTATTTGCTTATAGAAGTAAACATGGATCAGGCAATAGCTGCCAGAGCACAAATAAATGACCTGCCGGAAACCAAGGTGTCTTTTAACGATATGGTGGTAAAGGCAACTGCCATGGCACTTAAAAAGCATCCTCGAGTAAATACAAGTTGGAATGGGGATACTACCCGCTTTAATCATCACATCCATATCGGCGTTGCCGTTGCTGTAGAGGATGGTCTAGTGGTTCCAGTACTTAGATTCGCCGATCAGATGGGGCTTACCCAGATCGGGGCCACTGTCAAGGATTTGGCAGGGAAGGCGCGAAATAAAAAATTGGCACCAGCGGATATGGAAGGAAGTACGTTTACGGTTTCCAATTTGGGTATGTTTGGGATATTGGAGTTCACCTCCATTATCAATCAGCCCAATTCTGCTATTTTGTCGGTTGGGGCCATTGAAGAGAAGCCTGTTGTGAGAAATGGCCAAATTGTGGTAGGTAATACAATGAAGGTCAGTCTGGCGTGTGATCATAGAACCGTGGATGGTGCCACTGGCGCTCAATTTTTGCAAACCTTGCGGACTTATCTGGAAAACCCGGTCACCATGTTGGCCTAAACCTTGCCAAAAATCAGATAAAACCGTCGATTGTTTAAATTTATGTGAAATGAGCCAGTACGATTTTTCATGCGGATTTAAATATTTATTGCCGAATTTCATCTGACCGATAAAAATCAATTGAATATTACCTGGTGAAAACATCCGCTGTAGGCGGATGTTTTTTTATCTTTAATTTTGGAACACTAAAAACGTAACTGTGCAAAAAATAATTTCTTTACTAATAATATGGGTAGTAATCTCATGCGCTCCGACAAAAATTACTGAAACGGTAACCCTTGAGAACAGGCCTGCCGTAAAAATTGATAACCGGAATGAGATACTTTCCCATCATGCTTCACGAAGTATATCGGGTACCGAGAATGGTACTTCTCTCTTCATAAAAAAGAAAGGCTTGGATTTTTCTAGTGCCGGTCAAATACAAAACCATATGGATTTTCTGGCATCGGACAAGCTGCAGGGTAGGGATACGGGAAGTGAAGGATTGGAAAAAGCTGCGGAATATATTGAATACAATTTTCAGAAAAACAATATTGCCCCGTATTTTTCTTCATATCGGGACACCTTGGAAAATTTTGACAAGCCGGCGTATAATATCGTTGGTGTCGTTGAAGGCAATGACCCAGTTCTAAAAAAAGAATTTATTATCATCGGGGCGCACTATGACCATATAGGGATTATCAAAATGGAGAATGGTGATTCCATCGCCAATGGAGCTAATGACAATGCCTCGGGAACCACGACGGTATTAGAACTCGCTCGATATTTTGGACATGCAAGAACAAACAAGCGGAGTATCATTTTTGCTCTTTTTAGTGGGGAGGAAAAAGGCCTCTTGGGTTCCAAACATTTGGCAAACAGACTGAAAGCACAAAGTCTGGACCTTTATGCTATGCTAAACTTCGAAATGGTGGGCGTTCCGTTGGTGGATAAGGATTATTTCATGTATTTGACTGGCTACGAGAAATCTAATTTGGCCGATATTTGCAATAAATATGGTGGTGAAAAATTGGTTGGGTTCTTGCCTACGGCCAAGGAGTTTAATCTTTTTCAGAGATCGGACAACTATCCTTTCCATCAGGCATTCGACGTGCCTTCACAGACTTTTAGCACCTTCGACTTTACAAATTTCGATTTTTACCACAAGGTAGGGGATGAGAATTCCTTGATGGATTTTGGTCATATGGCGACTTTAGTAAACAAGACCATCCCTGTCATTGAGGGAATAGCCAATGCTCCGACCGATGAAATAAAGTATAACTAATGGCGAATGTAATTATTACAGGTACCAGTAGGGGTATTGGGTTTGAGTTGGTGCAACTGTTTGCCGATGAAGGGCATAATGTGCTAGCGCTTTCTAGAAACGAAAAGCCTATTGCTGACCTGGACCATCCGAATATCACATGCTTTCCTTTTGATATCACCAAAACATCCGAACTGCAAAATCTACAAGAATTTATTGCCTCTAATTGGGACGGTGTGGATGTGCTAATCAACAATGCTGGGAAGGTGTTAAATCGACCCTTTTTGGAAACGGACCCTATTGATTTTGAAGAAGTGTATAAGGTCAATGTTTTCGGGGTAGCGAATCTTACCCAGATAATATTGCCCTTTATGCCCAAAACTGGTCACGTAATAACTATCAGTTCCATGGGGGGAGTGCAGGGCAGTGTTAAATTTCCTGGACTATCTGCCTATAGTTCCAGCAAAGCTGCGGTCATTACTCTGACCGAACTATGGGCAGAAGAATTTAAGGAGACCGGTCCTTCTTTTAATGTGTTGGCACTTGGGGCCGTGCAGACCGAAATGTTGAGGGAGGCCTTTCCTGGTTATAAGGCGCCTGTGAGCGCATTGGAAATGGCGACCTATATAAAAGATTTTGCCCTTACCGGACATAAGTTCTACAACGGAAAACTGTTGCAGGTGTCCAATAGCACCCCTTGATTTAAATTCTTCAAGAATTACTTCTGTTGTTCCAAATACGTTACCAATGAGGAAAATTCTTCATAGCTCAGGGCATTGGCGAGTCCGGCGGGCATCATGGAGCTCTCCAATTCCTTTCTAGATTCTATATCCGATTTCTTCAAATGGGTCGCATTGCCTGTAATATCCCTAATGGTAAGGTCATTGGCAGATTCCTCCGTGACAAATCCCAAATAGCCTTTCCCTTCCTTGGTTTGGATTTGCACGGTAGAAAACCCTTGGGAAATGGAGGCGTTGGGCTTTAAGATCGATTCCGCGATCTGATGACGGTTCATTATGGAACCGATCTGGCCCATAAACGGCCCTTTCAAGACCTCTCCTTTGTTGACGTTGTGGCAGGCGACACACCCTTGTCTTTCAAAAAGTTTAGCCCCTTCTTTGAGATCGCCCTTTATTTGATCCAAGGCAAGCATAACATCCTCGATCGACGTTTCGCCGACCTGACCTTTTTTGTTTTTTATCTTTTCCAGGTCCACTACTGGAATGTCTTCTTTGGGCTTTTTTATTTCGATGGTCCCAAATGCATCGATTCCCAACCGAAATCTACTGTTCATCTCCGAAAAAACTTTCTTTTGGGCGGGATCTGCTTTCTTCCATTCCTTCATCATAAAATCAAGGATAACTGGGGTAGAAGCCCAATCAATGGCTTTGTAATAAGGGCCATGGGTATCTGGTCTGGTACTCCACCACCAAGAAGCATCGTATGGGGCTTCCTTATGATAGATTCTGGCCAAGGTGTTCATTATTTTGTTTTTGAATTCTGTATTGTCCGGACTCTTATAAGTCGATAGGCTTCCCTCAACCGTATTATGGTTATCAACTGTGTTTTTATAAGTGGTGATAAGTCCGTCAACAGCTTTAGAATCATGCATATAGCGTAGTGCCCAAAGTGCCAATTGCCGGTTTTCAGTACCCAAAGCAGTGACGCAGGCGTCCACGGCATGTAAACTTACCAAGGTCTTAACTGCTAAATGGGGAAGAATGATGTCAGCATTTGGGGTGGCATGTGGTCCTTCGGTCCCTATTTCCGGTGCTTTAAATGAATCGGGGACTTTGATTTTTAATAGGGAACCTATAGCTTCTGGGTTTCCTAATCTTCCCATCCCTATAATGGCCGCTGTCTTTACCCGCTCGGAAGGTGATTCTATGCCTTTTAAAAATGGGTCAAGTGGTACTTTGGATACCCATTCTTCCCGGTCGGACAGCGCCCTAAGGGCAAATTCCTGTAACTTTGGATCTTCGGTCAGTTGCACCAACTTGTCTATTCCTTCCGCTCCGCTCATTTGGGCAAAGGTGTAGAGGCTAGCTACCCGTACTTCCATGGACAATTGATTGTCCTTGGTCATTTTCCAGACCTCTGTGGCCACTTTGTTCTGTGGCCTCTGCAATAGTTCGTATTGTGCACTTAGGCGGGCCTTTGCACTTGGAGATTTTAGGTTTGCCAGGAGTTGTTTGTCCGAAGCTTCCTTTACGTTAAGAAAGGGGGTGTATTTAAAATTTTTAGGAACAGCCCGCACCACATAACCCTTGTCCGGGCTTCCGGAATATCCAGCGCCGTCCCATGAGGATAGGTACATGGCTCCGGCGGCATCCACATCCACATCTGTAATCTGAGGGAGTTTAATAAATTCTTCTACACTTTGCGTAAAGCTGGGTCCATCAGATTTTACCCTGTGCATATAAAGATAGTTTCGACCCCAATCCGACATTAAGGGGACGTGGTTGTATTTTTCCGGCCAACGGGGATCGTCCATATAGAGCGCTCCAGTGCCAGAGCCTCCACCAACATCAATAAGGGCGGGGATTATCTCTTCGGTAAAATGTTTAAAAAGCATTGGATAACCGTATTCCCCTGTTTGAATCTGATGTGAAAAGCGTATGTTCCAGCCTCCCCCATCATTGGTGTTGCCCCGAGTAAATATATTCATAAAGGGATCAATGGCCACATCATAAATATTGCGCATTCCATGATTGTAAACCTCCATTTCGGTGCCATCGGGGCGTACCCGTACAATGCCGCCGCCCAATTGGGTCAGTTTTGTCCCGTCCCTATCGGTAGCGTTATGGAATCCGAAATCTCCGACCGCAATATAGATCCATCCATCGATGCCCATTTGGATACCGTTGGTTGCATGGTCGGTACCTCTTTCCTGTAAATATGTTGGATTGCTGATATCCTTGATCAAAACCTTGGGAGGACCATCCGCGATTCCGTCCCCATCTTTGTCTTCCAATACGACCAGATCCATGTTCACAGCTTTCTTAGTCTCGGGAGAAAAGACGGTGTGCAATACAAAAACTTGATCTCCCAAAACCAAGATTCCCCTGGGATCGTCCAATATAGCAAATTGAGAATGGGAGTCCATGATGCCGTCATGGTTGCAGTCAACAAGTCGTTCAATAGATCCCTTTCCCATTTCCTTCCCTAGAGAGCCGATCATATCTACCCCAACATAAACTTCCCCGGTGGCAGCGACAGCCATACACGCTGGGCTAGGGGTTAGGTCCGGACCCGAGAACACGTTGATATCCAAATCTTTGGGCCAATCGAGACTAATGGCCAAAGAGTCTGTACTTGGAAAATTGACGGGATTTAGGTTGGGGACGCAATTGTCCTTTTCTTGCTTGCAACCAGCAAGTAGTACGATGGATATTAGAAGAATCCAGTGCTTTTTAATCATTTTAATTTTATTAATGGGCTCTTAAGATAAGAAATTGACCTATTTTAAACCTTGCTTTTTACGAAAAAATCGATTTTGTACTTTAGCAAAATCAAGTTTTAATCACTTCATTTCTCTGGAGTTAATAATTTTGATACTTAGGACCGATATGAGGCAAAAAAAAGCAAGAACTATTAAGTATTGAAAAATTTGAAACATAGACATAATTTCCTGTGACCGACGAGAGGTGATTTATTCTTCAAAAAAACTGATAGAAGATCCGATCCAACTGTCATCGGTTAAGTAGGAAACATTGATTAACTCCCCCTTGCTCATACGGGTAAGGTTGATGACTGGTTTTAGCCTGTTTTCTTCCTCGTTCCAGACATAGAGTATGCGCAGTTCCACTTTCGCGTTTTTCTCGGTATTCGTTTTGATCAGCCAAGCATAATTTACTTTTTGCTGTAGTATATAGTTCTGTTTGTCCTCTATTTTACTGATTGTATCTTTAGTTGGATGTAGGTCGATACCCTGACCAGCAAAGGAGAACAAAGGTTTTAGGACATATTTTTTTAAATCGATATCAACCGGATAGTCGTTTAGATAATAGGACCTTGGAATGTTCTTGTGTTTTAAAAGCGGCATAATGCACTTAGAGATCATAAAGAACCAATCTGGATGGGTTACCCATTCCACATCCACATCATCGTTAAGGTTAAAGCTAGTCTTTAGGTCTTTGGTGCGTGCAATCTCATCAAAGATTACTCGGTTGTATATTCGTTTTATGGGTATTTTTCGCCCTTCTTTTTCATAAAATAACTTTCTATCCTCCTTGATTATCTTCGTCATACAGACCACCTCTATTCCTAACGCTTTTCTGGTAGCCCAAAAATCGATACGGGTCTTCTGTTTTTCAGGAAAAATTTCCATCAAGATTACATTTTCAGGATCCTCATCCCCTAGAATCACGTTTTTCACTTCCTCCAAATAGCTAGCCTCGTCCAGTCCGCTAAGGAAGTAGTGAAATCCTTCCTTCGGCATACTGGGATAGTTCTTGAGGTAGGATTTTCCCAAAAAAGGTTGGTAAAAAAATAGGGTAGGGAAGGCCTGTAGCTCGATTAGTTTGGGTGTTATCCCACCATTACCATCTTCACAAAGTCCGAAATCGATGGCCAAAAAGTGAGGTTTCCCTAGTGGGGATGGTGATTGCAAATTTGCAGGAATGAATTTCTGCCTAATGGCGGCCAGGTCTAGTTTCCACAGTTGCTCTATGATGGCTTCGCAAGCTGCAAAGACTTCTTTTTTTACTTCTTTAGTTATAAAAACTGGAGTCTCCGAGATGCGAAAAGCAGCTGGTTCACCAAATGTTTCGGCTATATAGTTTTTCAGGTTTTGGTAGTATTCTTCTCTAAACCCAGCGTTGAACGCTTCCCTGATTTTTGGTATCATGCGGATACAAGTTTGTAATTGTCAATGGCTTCGGCAGCCTGATGCAAGAATCGGGGAATAATTGTTTGATTGGTTTTCATGATTTTATTGTCGTCCACCAATTGCTCCAACATATCCAAATATTTGCGTTTGCCAAATTTTTTGATGATCTGGTCTCTTTTTTCTTCCTTTTTAAAGTGGTGCAACATCCCTTCTGAATCGGCCTCGGGATGAAACTGTACCCCAAATATTTCCTTGCTGAACCTTATGGCCATCACAGCTCTTTCCAACGGAACGTGCGGCCTTATTTTCTCCCTGCAAAGTACTTTCCCTTCCATCGTGTCCAACTTCCATTCGGCTGGACCCACTACTTGGTAATCTCTTGAATCTACGGCATAGAAAGGATTTTCCAGCCCTTCGAACAGGGTTTCGTACTCTCCGCTCTTGGTCTTGAAAATGGGCAGGATTCCAAAGGAAGTCGACCTGCGTTTGGTAACCTTGGCCAAGTCCCAATGCAAACAGGCTAGTTGAAAGGAGTGGCAGATTAGAAAAATATGCTTTTTATTGTACTCCGAAAGATTGTGATACAGCAGGGCATCGAGAAAATCGAAATAAGCCTTTTCCCATTCCTCTCCCGAAACCAATGGAGAGCCCGGCCCTCCGGACGAAATGAAAATATCGTAATCTTTTAGGTTAGGAATTTCTCCCTTTAACCTAACCTCAAAAATATCGTATTTACCCTTTTTTTCGTTTTGGGATAAAAAATCACTAGCTAGCATTTTTATACAGCGCATTCCCTCGTTTGGATGGCCGGCATTCATATCCAATATGGCTATTTTATAAGTGTTTTGCATTTAATATTGATTCTATATCGTGTAACAAGTACCCTAATCCGTACTCACATGCCACAAATTTTGCGATGTTCCAATTGCAAATTTATAAAACTAAAGGACATCCCTAAAGTCCCTTTGTTGTTTGGCCCACTACATATTTCACAACCTCCTTAAAGTCATGGTTCTCTTCAAAAATATTTAGTTGCCTATCCGCCCCGGAGCCCTGTTCCAGAATTTGATACACATAATTAACTTCTGTTCGGCATCCTAGGTCATCCACTACGTCATCAATAAACTCCAACAATTCCTGTACCAAAAGTGCAAAAGGCACTTCTTCCTCCTTGCCAAAATCAATGAGTTTGGCCTCTATGCCCCATCTTGCGGCGCGCCACTTATTCTCGTTGATCAGGATACGGCGATAGGATCTAAAGCTTTGGTTCTTTTGGTGCAGTTTGCTCAGTTTGGCGATTATGCACTGCATCAGTGCCGCTACGCAAACCACCTCGTCGACGGTCATCATCATATCGCAGATCCTAAACTCTACCGTGGGGTAAAAAGGGTGCAGGCGAATGTCCCACCATATTTTCTTTCCGTTGTCTATACAATTAGTCTTTACGAGTATTTCGATAAACTTATCATACTCTGCCACGCTGGCAAAATAAGGAGGAATACCAGTTCTTGGAAACTTGTCGAATATTTTGGAACGATATGATTTAAACCCTGTTTCACGACTTTCCCAAAAGGGCGAATTGGTGGACAGCGCATACAAATGTGGCAAAAAATAACGGGCTACATTCATGATCTGTAATCCTTCCTCCCTGTTGGGAATGCCCACGTGGACGTGCATTCCAAAAATAAGGTTGGACCGAGCAACGTCTTTCATCTCCGCAATCAACTGATCATAACGCGGATTGGGCGTTATCAATTGTTCACTCCATTGAGAAAATGGATGGGTGCCGGAAGCGGCCACCAAAAGATCTTCTTTTGCAGCGAGATCCACTACTTGCTGTCGTAGGTAGGAAACCTCGTCCCGGGCCTGTTGAATGTTCTCGCAGACATTTGTACCCATTTCAACTACGGACTGGTGCATTTCCTCTTTGATACGCTCTTTTAGTAATACCTTGCCTCCGTCAATGATCTTCGACATATGCGAACGCAACGTCAAGGTTTCACTATCCAATATTTGGAATTCCTCCTCTATTCCCAATGTAAATTTATGCATCTCGGTGTCTTTGAATTAAAAAATAGATTTTGGCTCCTAATCCAGCTCTAGGGAAAGGGGAAAACGGCATTGATTTATGGTGAGCAATTATCAGAACAATTGCTCACATCTCAAGTCTCATGTCTATTTGGTTTTCTTGGGTGAATTTTTGGTTTTACTACTGGTTTTAGGGGTCGATTTTGCAATTGAAGTCACCTTTTTAATAGAACCCGTCACCGATTTCGAGGTTATTTTTGCAATTCCGGTTTTAGATTTAGTGGCTTCTTTTTTTGCCGTAGTTGCCTTAGTTTTCACTGAGGAGGTTTTTGGGACCACTTTCTTTATGGTTGCCTGCGCTTTGGTTTCGGCACTCTTCGACTTGGTAGCTATTGGTTTCTTCACCATTGTTTTCTTGGCCTGCACAGCGGTCTTTAAATTAACCTCTCCAGTTTTAGGTTTGGAAGGGTTCACTGCCGATCGCACAAAAGTGCCCCAAGAACTGTTGTGTTGATTCGTTTTATGTGAAAGTGCTTTTTCTATGGCGAATTTGGCAGCATGCTCCACGATCCAATCAAAATTGGCTTGGCCCACGGAATGGATGTCTGCATCCGGGGCCGGATTGCAAAAATCGATAGCATATGGAATCCCGTTGCGCACGGCAAACTCTACGGTATTAAAATCGTAGCCCAAAGCCTTATTCAGTTTTATGGTGTAATCATAGATAGTCTTCATCAATTTTATTTCCTCATCCCCGGTGGTTTTGGGGCTCGTATTGTACCTATCATGAAACTCGTTTCGAGGCTCGTAGGGCATAATATGCACATATTTTTGTCCGAGGCAGTACACGCGGTAGTAGTCGTCAAAAACAATTTCCTCCTGGAGCATCATGACCAGTTGTCCCGTTTCCTTATGCCTCGCGAAAAGGTCATCTGCATTCTCTACGCGATATACACTTTTCCAACCTCCTCCGGAGTGGGGTTTCATATAGGCCGGAAAACCGATATAATTAAAGATATACTCCCAATCCAATGGGTCTTCCAAGTTTCGGAAGGACTTCCCTGTGGTATCGTCCGGCCGTTGATTAGATGGCAACAACACAGTCTTAGGAACGGGAATCCCCAATTTTACGGACAAACAATTGTTAAAGAATTTCTCGTCGGCGCTCCACCAAAATGGATTGTTGATTACTGCTGTGCCCATCAGGGCGGCGTTCTTAAGATAAGCCCTATAAAAAGGTACTTCTTGCGAAATGCGGTCGATGATTACGTCGTAGCCGTAATCGATCCCTTGCTGTACTTTGTCTATCTTAACGGGTTCGGCCATCACTTTGCCTTCTCCCAACGCATTTACCCTGTCTATGAATGCCCATGGAAAGGTGTCTTCCATACCGAATAATATACCTACTTTTTTTGCCATGTGTTTTTTATTTAATGTTATGTTTTTTATTCTTAAAAGTACGTCCCTACATATTCTGGAAAAACCATTTTCCAGAGCGGCCAGTCATGGGCTATCCATTGTTTTTCGTCGTACCAATACGGAATTCCTTTGGCACTCAGAATACCTGCCATCCGTTCGTTGTGGGGCTTGCAAATGTCCCAATTTGAAGTGCTCAGAACAATTTTCATATGGTGGTATTTCCACCCTTCCTCGTTCTGCATAAACTCCTCAGGACAATTAAAATAGATACGCATGTCATCGGAAAGAGGAGCCATATTCCGGATACTGAACGTCCCGCTCATTGAAATCAGGTGTGATACCAAATCGGGAAACCGGAATGCCGTATTGGCTGCATGAAAACCTCCAAAACTTACACCTGCCGTAGCCACGCGATGGGTATTGCATTCCTGTTGGATGAACGGAATCATTTCGTTCCTCAAAAATTGCATATACAGCTCGTAGTTGTGGATCTTGGTTTCCGAATTCATAGAATCATCGTAAAAAGAGAGCATGTCAAGGGTCTCCACATTATAGAGTTTTATACGGCCTTCCTCCACAAACTGCATGACGGACGCATTGAGCCCAAAATCGGAATTCTGGGTAAATTGACCGCCAGAGGATGGAAACATTAGGATAGGATGCCCCCAATGTCCAATAATTTCGACGTTGATGTTTCGGCCAAGTGTGTTTGAATAATATTGAATATATTGTATCGATGCCATAGATTTAAAGATAGGTCAAAATTGATATATTTACAAATATTGCAATAAGTGATAAGTTAGAACAAACTTGGCGCATTGGTTTGTGCTCCGTTCTTGTCTCCACTTAAAATCAGGTTAAAAATGTAGGCATTTCTGATGAGGTTTTCGAGTGTTTTATAGGATTTATTTGCTTCTTCAACATTCGATTTTTTCAGGGAATCCTTATACTTGCATCCGATTAAGTAAAATCATGAAATTTCAAATCGATTTTATTGGTTCTAAAGGAAAAGTATTTTCTAACAACTTGAACCGTTGGGTTCGGTTCCGGTTTATGGCTCCGCCCGACTATACGAATGCAAAAGGAACTTTTCCTGTCCTGTTGATGAACGACGGTCAGGATTTTATCCCCATGAATATGGAGGAAACTCTTGCTAAGGCGTATTCTAGTCAAGACATCGTACCTTTTGTTTATGTTGGCATTGAATGCAATGAAGACCGTATCCACGAATACGGTACGGCATCCTCGGCCGATTTTAAGGGAAGGGGAGGCAATGCCAAGGTATATTCTAAGTTTGTAATGCAGGAATTTATTCCCTTTCTAAAAAAAGAATTCAAGATTTCAAAGAGAGGTGAGGACTGGGTGTATTGCGGAATGTCCTTGGGCGGACTTTCGGCTTTGGACATTGCCTATAATAACCCTGATTCTTTCGGAAAGGTAGGTGTTTTTAGCGGCTCATTCTGGTGGCGTAAAAAAGCCTATGTAAAAAAAGACCTTGCCGATAGAAGCCGAATTATTCTGGATGTCATTAAAAAAAACTCTTATTCCCCCCATCTAAAGTTCTGGTTTGAGTGCGGTACGGAGGATGAAATTGCCGACCGAAACAACAATGGTATCATCGATTCCATCGATGATACTCTAGACGTTATTAAAGAACTAAAGGCTAAGGGTTATACACGTCCAGAGGCTATTAAATACGTCGAAATTAAAGGTGGAAAACACAATTTGCCTACTTGGGCCGAGGTCTTTCCTGTCTTTATTGAATGGGCTTTCCGAAAAGTGGACCATTAGTACTATACTTTTTTATTTTCAAACCATCGAAGGTTATTTTCTCCTCAATCTAACGGTAGTTTCTTTTCCCGAAAGTAAATTTGCAATAATCCTCGTATTGGGAAATTGCTCTAGTATAATTTTAAGGGTTACCGTAAGGGGTATGGCCATAATCAATCCGGGAACACCCCAAATATAACCCCATAGCATCAGCATTACCAGGATTGTGATGATATTTATGGAAAATGATTTTCCCATAAAAATTGGCTCAAGGATAGATCCGAATACGATTTGGACCCCAGTTATGGCAAGGATGAAAAAGAAAATGGTACTCGTGGCATCAAGTTCTACCAATGAGAACAAAGCCAAGAGAACAATGGAAATAATGGATCCGATCATTTGAACAAAATTGATTACAAAGGCAAAAAACCCCCAGAAAATGGGAAAGCTTACCCCAAAAAAGTAACAGGCCAACCCTATTCCAATGCCTGTGAGCAAACTAATCAGGAATTTGACCTTAATAAAGGTAATTAGGTCTATTTCTATTTTTCTAAAGGTCTTTATGGAGGAGTGCTTTCTTTTTAACAGAGTATCGTTAAGCACTTTTTGGATGTTGATAGATTCTGCCAACCAAAGAATCACAAAGAAAGCGGTCATTAAGATCATGGTAACGATATTTCCGACGAAATCCAAGGTGGTCCCAAAATTTTTCATCAGTGAATCCTCTTGGAAGAAATGTCCAAGCAGATTATCCTCTTTATTGTAATCGATACCCAAAAAATCTTCCGCAGATAAAATCAGGGTCTTTACCTTGGTTTCCGCTTTCTCCAAAAATTCGGTCTTAGTACTTAAAATTTCCTTGCTGGAAAGGCGGACCAACATCCCGCCAATTTTCAATATTCCCGCAATAATCGATACCACGATTAGGATACTTATTGATTTGGGAACCTTCTTTTTTTGCAACCAACGCATCAGTGGAAGGAATAACAAAGTAATAAACATTGAAAAGATCAATGGAACAAAAATAAAGGACAATGTTTTTAACAGGTAGAAGACCAATGGAATAACAATGATCAATAATAGCCTATTGGTTGTTTTTAAATCGTTCATATGTTTTGCAAATAGACATTCAGTACCCTAAAATGAGTTCGATGTCTAAGGTAGGCCAAAGCTATTGCTTTTTTAAAATAAAAACCCCAAAATTCCCGGGTTACTATTTGGAGGGAGTATAAATCACTAAAATGTTTATTTTTACGACTGTGGAACGTAAATCGAAAAATAGTTTAAAATATAAATGTGTCATATTTGACTGTGATGGCGTATTGGTCGATAGCGAGGCTTTAGGAGGTCAGGTTTTTGTTGACATGGCTAATGATTGCGGGACCAATATAGACCTGGACTACGCCATGAAACATTTTAAAGGCAGTTTTCTTTATGCAAGCATAAAACATGTAGAAGGCATCATTGGTAAATCCCTTCCCAATGACTTTGAAAGTCGGTATAGGGAGCGATGTTTTAAAGTATTTAAAGAAGAATTGAAACCTATTGAAGGAATAAAAGATGTCTTGCAAACCCTTACTATTCCTTTTTGCACCGCATCTAGCGGCCCCAAAGAAAAAATAAGGAGCAACCTTGCTACCACTGGATTGTTGGATTTTTTTGGGGATGCCATTTTTAGTTGTTACGATCTAGGAAAATGGAAACCGGATCCTGCCATCTTTCTTTTTGCAGCTAAAAGCATGGGGTATGCTCCAGACGAATGTGTTGTGATAGAAGATTCCGTTTTTGGGGTTACCGCAGCGAATAGGGGCGGCATCGACGTATTTGGATATACCGCACACGAAAAGAGCCCTAGTTTTGTAGAAAAATGTACCGCCGTATTCGACAATATGGAACAATTGGTGCCTATGATAATGCAAGCCAATGGATAAAATCCTTCAAAAGTATATTCCAGATAGGGCGGTAGATCCTTGTGTTGCGCTGATCAAGGATAATGGGGTGCATCTAAAAATTGTGAACCAACGGGTTACACGTCACGGGGACTACCGAAAAATGCCCAATGGCAAACATCAGATTACAGTAAATGCAACTTTGAACAAATACAGATTCTTAATTACCTTAGTGCATGAAATCGCTCATTTGGCTGCCTTTGAGAAATATGGAAAACACATAAAACCACATGGTTCGGAATGGAAACGAACCTTCCAGTATTTGATGTTACCCTTTATTCATCCTGCCATCTTCCCTTCCCAAATTTTACCACTTTTGGCAAGACACTTTAAAAATCCAAAAGCGAGCAGTGATACGGATGCCAATTTATCGCTAGCTTTGAAGCAATTTGATCCGCAAACCGATAAAACCTATGTTTACGAACTGCCTCATGGAAGCGTTTTTAGAATCTATAATGGCAGACTGTTCAAAAAAGGAAACAAAAGGACAAAGCGCTATGAGTGTTTGGAGATCGCTACGGGAAAGATATATCTATTTCAGCCTAATGCTGAAGTGGAGATGATTACGGATTGAAATCGATTAAGTATTTAAAAATGACCAAGAATAATAACTATTACGCCGTGATAATGGCAGGAGGTGTTGGATCCCGGTTTTGGCCTATTAGTACCTCGGCTTATCCCAAGCAATTCCACGATATGTTGGGGACAGGGACTACTTTATTGCAAAAGACTTTTTACAGGCTTAATAAATTTGTTCCGACAGAGAATATCTTGATCTTGACGAACACAAATTATAAGGACTTGGTATTGGAACAACTGCCCAAAGTAGACACGCAGCAAGTGGTGTTGGAGCCGGCCATGCGCAATACTGCCCCTTGTATTCTATATGCCGCTTTTAAAATTCAGAAAATGAACCCCGATGCCGTCATGATCGTTGCACCAAGCGACCATTGGATCGAGGATGAAGCTGCATTTTCACAAGACGTTATACAGTGTTTTGATAAGTGCGAGAAAGAGAATGTACTATGTACGCTAGGTATTAAACCCACTTTCCCGAACACTGGATTTGGTTATATCGAATTTGAAAAAAGTAGTGCATCAGGTCTAAAAAAAGTAAGGCAGTTTCGAGAAAAGCCAGATTATCAAACGGC
>CAJDXC010000067.1_pt1 | contig 18142 bp, 17 predicted proteins | sample 7391681 | NCBI WGS metagenome assembly CAJDXC01 (sample SAMEA7055742, study PRJEB34461) | soil metagenome | biome: terrestrial ecosystem; feature: Peninsula; material: soil | place: Antarctica | collected 2016 | reverse complement strand
GGGCCTTCCCAACGGTCTTTCCCTTGGCTGCCGCATCTGTTACCTCGACGTTTTCGAAGACCTCACTTTTGTTGTTCTTTCGCATGTCGCAAAATTAAAGATGTTTATGGGTTTATGGTTTCTATGTTTAATGTTTTTTTGTTTGGTATTGTCAAGGTTCAAAGCGGGTCGGAATTTACTTATTGAGTTTATAAGTTTAGATATTCACGAGTTTAGTAGTCAGAAAAATCTGCCCTCTGATTAATGGCACTGCCTACTGCTCCCGATAATTACCGGGATGCTAACTGCCAACTTTTTTAGCTTAAACTTTCCTATTTTGATTGAAACACGTTAAAGGGCTTGGCGGTTCCTTTAATTCGCAAGGCCACTAAGCCATGGGCCGGCACTTCAAAGTTTTGTGTCGCATTTTTAGTTGAAGGATAATCTTTTTTTGCCCAGAGATCGCGCATGATATAACCGTTTTTGGCTATGAGGCCCAGACTATCCAAAGAAAACTCTATCCTACTTTTTTTGTTTGATCGGTTGAGCAGTACAACGGCCACATCCCCGCTCATGGTGGAAACCATGGGTTTTGCCCACACTATCTTTCTCAGATCATTTCCCGCCAGAAGTGGGGATTCCATGATGCACCACATGGTAAAATGCGCCTTGTCTTCCTCATAGCTCATGCCCCTCCCGACTTGGAGCATATCCATGTCATTTACATGGCCTGGTCCACTGTATCTCCATAGGTCCGCATTGAGGTCTATGATATGGAGAATAGATTCAAATTTTTCTGAAATGTCCCCCGAAATCCTCCAAGAATCCGCTGTTGGAACCACCCATTTTCCCGGGAACTCCCATCGGCATACATTAAAGACTACCTCCGGATTTATTCCTCGAATAATATTACTGATCTCGGTGTATCGGATTTGTTCGTCCAAGTCAAGTTCCTGTCCGCCGCACCAATCGACCTTGATAAAATCATAATTCCATTCCTTTAGCATTTGGGTTAGGTCGCTTCTATCGTGTCCATAGAGCCCCATTCCCGATCCAATGGTATCATTGTCCCATCTGGAAGCGCAGGTGTTGCTGCCCGCATCGGAGTAAATACCCGCCTTAAGTCCTTTGGAGTGGATGTAGTCTGCCAGGCTTTTCATGCCGTTGGGGAAGCGTTCGGGATGGGGTATTATCTTTCCGGCCTTGTCCCTTCCGCCAAAATATCCGTCGTCAATATTAATATAAGAATATCCGGCGTCCTTCATTCCGGAACTTACCATGGCCTCGGCCTCGGCCTTAATGATATTCTCATCAATAGCCACACGAAAGTTGTTCCAGCTCGCCCATCCCATAATGGGGGTTTGTGGTCTTGGGGTTGTGTTTTTTTGGGAAAAGGATAGCATGGGAAGACAAAACAGGATAATCCAAAGGAGGAGGTTTTTCATGATTTGTAGTATAACTTATTTATGTCCTACAAATATAATTTTTTTAAGTGTGATAATCCACAGTTGGGTGATCATTGGCAACATACTGGCTAGTTAACGGATTTGACTAGAATTATAAAAGCGCTCCAATACTTTCGAAATTCTCATCACACCTTCAACTTGCGTTTGAGTTTGATTTTGGACTTGATTTTTACCTCCTAAACTTACCAAATTAACGCTCTTTTTCGTAATTTTACATACTCCCTCCAAATAGAATGCCGGGAATTTTAGGAAGTTTATTATTTCCTTTCCCTAGGCAAAAAATACTTACATAGTCTTGGCTAAGGAATTATTTTTTAACGCCGGGAAAGGGGAGAACCCGCCCGATACGGTACGGGCGGGGAAAGACATAAAAACTCGAGTTTCTATTTGGAGTGAGTATAGCACTACAACGGATGATTTCTCTCCAGCAAGAAGGAATGGATAAGTGTTGTGTGAAGTCTGTTGTGTCGGTTAAGCCGTCGTTATTTTTTGTCATGACAAGGCTAAAAATTATTGCATAGCCAAGCTATGGAATAATTTTTTAACGTAGTATTGGTGAAAAAGAACAAGGCTTGGGCTGGCTAAAATAGGCTTAACACAACACTAAGTTTTATTTAGATTGTCAAATCATGTCAGTTTTAACAACAAATTTATCGGAAAAAGCCATTGGATTGGAATCGGAGTATGGTGCCCATAACTATCACCCGCTACCCGTGGTGCTTACAAAGGGCAAAGGTGTCCACGTTTGGGATGTAGAGGGAAAGAAGTACTACGACTTTCTTTCGGCCTATTCTGCCGTAAACCAGGGACATTGCCATCCAAAGATCATTGGGGCCATGATGGACCAAGCGCAGCGCCTAACGTTGACTTCCCGTGCCTTTTATAACGATGTATTGGGGAAGTTCGAGAAATACGCTACGGCAACAGGAAATGGGGCTATGAAAAAAAGGGAATCCCAGAAAACGAGGCGCAGATCATTGTCTGCGAAAACAATTTCCACGGAAGGACAACAACGATTATTTCCTTCTCCAATGACCCGGTGGCAAGGGACCATTTTGGACCGTTTACGGAAGGATTTATAAAAATAGAGTACGACAGTATACACGCATTGGAACATGCCTTGATAGAACATAAAAACGTTGCGGGATTTTTGGTGGAGCCTATTCAGGGCGAAGCTGGTGTCTATGTGCCTTCAGATGGATATTTAGCCAAGGCAAAGGCACTTTGTGAAAAGCACAATGTACTTTTTTTAGCCGATGAAGTACAAACGGGAATTGGCCGTACGGGAAAAATGCTGGCCGTGGATCACGAAAATGTTACCCCAGATATTTTGATTTTGGGCAAGGCATTAAGCGGTGGGGCGTACCCCGTTTCGGCAGTGTTGGCCAATGATTCAATTATGGGCGTCCTGTATCCGGGAAATCATGGCAGCACCTTTGGTGGAAACCCGGTGGCGGCAGCTGTGGGTATCGCTGCCCTTGAGGTGATCAAAGAGGAGAACTTGGCCGAAAATGCTATGCGATTGGGTCAATTGTTCCGGGAAGAGCTTAACAAATTTATACCCCATTGCGATCTGGTAACCCAAGTAAGGGGTAAGGGACTACTCAATGCTATTCTTATCAATGATGCGGAGGATAGTTCTACTGCATGGGATATTTGTATGGCATTAAAGGAGAATGGACTTTTGGCCAAACCTACCCATGGCAATATCATCCGGTTTGCCCCTCCCTTGGTAATTACCGAGGAACAGTTGTTGGATTGTGTCTCGATCATTACCAAAACCCTCGAGGAGTTTAAAAAATAACTTCTATTTACAAACTTTGCAAAAGTTGAATCAAAAAACGGCCTTGCCGCGAAGTTGAATCGTCATTTTCCAGGTATTCAAGGTAGCATCTAGGCCAATTGGAAAGGTGAAATTGTTGTCTATGTGGCCAAAGCTCATCCCATAAACGGCTGGGATGCCCAAAGGTTTTATCCGATCCATGATTACTTCTTTTAAGGAAAAGGAATCCGGATTTGGAGACGCATTGCAACCAATACATACCCCAAACGCCACTCCTGCTGCTTTTTTAAAGGTCTTGCCTTCCAGAAGTTGGGTAAGCATCCGGTCTATACGATATGGTTGCTCCTCAATATCCTCTAAACAGACGATTGAATCGGTAAAATCAATTTCCCAAGGTGTACCGATCAAGGCATTGACCAAAGTAAGACTCCCGCCTACCAATTTACCATTGGCCATTCCAGGAGTAATCACATAACGATCAAATTCCACATTTTTCTTTAGTCTTTCGTCTATGAGCACCGCGTTTTCAATGATCAAGTCATGTTTTGGGTGCATTACCACCTGCTGTAATTGTGCAATGGTATAAGGGTCGTTAAGGGTGCTGCCAACAGGACCGTGAAAGGTAATGAGCCCCGTTTGTTGGTGTATACCGTTTAAAAGTGCGGTTACGTCACTGAAACCTGTAAAGACCTTGGGGTTCTTGCTTATGTTTCCATAGTCTATCATATCCATAATCCGTGTACAGCCGTATCCTCCTCTTGCGCAGAGAATTCCGTTGATCTCGGGATTGGTGAACATTTCGTTGAGGTCTTCCGCCCGTTCCTTATCGGGAGCACTAAAATAACCGTGTTTCCCAAGAATCCGTTCTGTATGGGATGGGACGAATCCCATGCCAATAAGGGTGTTCTTGGCGTCTTCTAGCGTTTCCCTTTTTACAGAATACCCAGGAGCTATTAATCCTATGGTGTCACCTTTTTTGAGTCGCTTGGGGAAAACAGAAGGCAATTGACCAACTGATGATTCCTGTGCATATAATAGTTCTGGAAGTAGGCCGACTGCTGTAAATCCAAGAGCGGAATTTATAAATTGTCTCCTCTTAAACATTCTTAGGATCTGTTCAAATGTCTTTGAATCTTTTTGATTGCTGATTCAATAGATTTTTCTGGTTCTATAATGTTGTATTCCCCCCAAAAGTCGGGATCCGCAAAGCCGCTGGCCTCATCGGACAGGATTACCGAGGAACTGAGCAAATCTTTGGATTTTGGTAAATCTCCATCAACATACTTTTCCCAGTCTGTTACGGCCATTTCCGCTGTCATGCTATATTTGGAATTAAAGAGCTTTTTCTTCCAGTTTATCTTAAAGTCCATCTGAACATTGCTATAGCTATAATACCACTTTCCGTTTTTTTCCCGATAATCTACCCGGTAAGCCACATCGGTGGGCCATACATCCGCATTGACGGGTTTTCTCCTCACAAATAGTCGGGATGCTTTTTCACGGTCCGTAATATTCAAGGAAAAAACTGCACTGGTAAGAACTTTGCTATCGGCGCCGATAAAAAGTTGGCCTGTATACAATGGATTATCTAAATCGGGCCTTTGTTTGAAGTTGATAACGTAAATAAGTTTATTATTTATGGTTGTGGATCGGTCGAACGTAAATATATAATCTGACAGGGACTCGTTTGCAAAAATATACTGGGGATATTTCATTATATCCACAAATAGGGTGTTATAAGGCCCCCCCTGTAGCTTAAGCGCCAGGGTGTCCAATTTACTATAGTCCGTGTTTTTACGTGACTTATACAATTGCACCAGATCTCTTCTGGAAGAGGAGTATGGCATTTTGTAAATATTGACCACCGCCTCGGAGAGGGAAACGTTCTTGTTTCCTTTTTTAATGGTTTCTCGGTAAAAGGCAGTCATTTGCGTGGGATCTTCAAAATAGTTCTCCCCTTTCCGTTTCATTGATTCCACTACAAATGCTGCTGCATCCTTAGGTATGCTGATATTAACCTCTGGGAGTTCCGTGACCGACACCTCCAAAGGAATTTGGTTTTCATCTTCACTGAATTGTAGTAACGGTATTGATTTAGACTTATAGCCCAAAAAGGAGATTAACACATGATCGCTATTTACATCGTCGGGCACTTTTAAAGAAAATTGGCCTTCGGTATTGGTTACCGTACTTATATTGGTTCCTCCTAAAGCAATAGTGGCAAATACCAAGGGTTTTTTGGTGTCACTGTCAATTACTTCGCCTCTGTATTGGCGATAATTTTGTTGATCGTCCTGGGCATAGGTAAACGTAGTTCCCAGAAACCCTATCCATAGCAAAATCATTGCCGTAAAAAGGGATTTTTTTTGATATCTTATAATGGGGAGCATCATGTCTTCAGATTTATTAGAACCGCTTGTAACAAGTGTGAACTGTACCCTAAGTTAATGATTTTTACTGAGATCTAGGTCTAGTTAACTTAATATTATTAATTCAACACACTTGTTTTCCACATTCCGTTCTACGAAAAATCAATTGACTTCTTGCCCATCGTCAACTATACAATTTGGGTCTGAAACATCTGTTCGAATAATCTATTTGGGTAGGTATACTCCTGCCACTTTAAAATCCGAGTTTTTATGTCTTTCTTTTTCCCTTTCCCTGCGTTAAAAAATGATTCCGTAGCTACTGCTATGCAAGGATTTTTTGCCTTGGGAAAGAAAAAAATAAAATTCCCATAATTCCCGGATTTCAAAATGGCATGAGTATAACAGTTTTAATCGAGCACAAATGAAAATTCATTATAGGAATCCTTTTGCCAGGCTAGGTGCTTTGTGCTTGGCGAAATGGCAAAGTAAGGTGAAAATGTGTGGACGTTCACAGTTTTTCCATCGGGTAAAAATTCCAATATGCGTAACCAACCGTCACCTCCATTCCCGTGCCATCCACCACCCAAGGCCTGTGCGTTAAATGTCATTTGATTTACCTTTTTGCCTGCTGCATTTTTGTCGGTACGGAAGGCTACATGTTTTTTAAAATCGTTAGGTGCACCAATATGTCCAGAAAAGACCAGCTGGATGTTTTGTGACGGCTTTATCAATTTTTCCCATATTGCTTTCCCATAATTGGTATCGGTGAGCGGATAATTTTCCTTTTCGATATGCTCGTTTTTAAAATTCAAATAGGAATGTGTCAGCACGGCAACTGTGTAATCCGAGTATTCTTTTTGTCCGGTTACATCTTTCGCCCATTGGATTATGGTATCTCGTGGGGCAAATTCCAAGTTCATAAACAGAAATTTACGACCCGTAGGGGATACAAATTCGAAAGCGGCATTCTCTAGTGTGGGTTTGCCATCTATATTTTTTCCTGCAGACCGCAGCAAAGGAGGATTGGAGGGATTTTTATGGGCAGGAAAGTATTGGTCGTAATTGGACTTTCGATTTTCGGCACTTTTATATCCAAAGTCATGGTTGCCGGCAGCCAAAACATAGGGTACTTTGCCATCCAACCGACTAAATGCGTGAGATACTGCCAACCATTGGTTACGGCTTGGTTGGTCGCCATTTACATTATCTGGCACAAGCATTTCATTTTGCTCTACCAAATCTCCGGTGCATAAGACCATTTTTATATTCATTGGATCAACTTGTTCGCTGATCCACCCCGTCATTAGTTCGAAGATTCCCTGATTTCTTTCGAATTTCACATAGGTCTGCGGATCTGGTAACATGATCATTGTCCAGGAATTAGGGTCGGAAAGTTTTGGAGCTTCAAATGTTTCTTGGGCAGATAATTGCGAAGCGACAAAGAAAATTGATATCAGTATAACAGCAAAACGTTGTAATCTTGGCATAATATAGTTTTTTGATTTAAAGTACCATTTGTCTATGGCTTCAGATTTCCGGATACCACCTTTTCTAACCATTTTTTTGCAAGAATGGGCCAGGTTTCGGCCGCTTCACTTCCTTTTCTAAGTCCATAGCCATGGCCCCCATAGGGCAATAGGTGTAGCTCTACCGGTACTTGGGCATCGCGTAGTGTTGTGGCCATGACCAATGCGCTGTTGGCATAGGGGTCGTCCGCTGTGGCAAAAATGAACATAGGAGGAGTACTTTTTTCTACCGTCAATTCTGGGGTTATACTTCTATTTTCTCCTCGATCCAAGTAAGCGGGGTATATCAGTAAGGTATAATCGGGACGACAGGATACTTCGTCGAACTTGTCTACCTCCTCATAGGTCTCCTTATTAAAATTGGTACTCGCTCTGGCAGCGAGGCTACCACCTGCCGAGAAGCCCATAACCCCTATTTTATTGGGTTCTAAATTCCACTTATCGGCCTGGCTACGAACTAGCCGTAAAGCTCTTTGAACATCCATCAACGCGCCCTCTTGCTTTTCAGGCACCCTGTATTCCAGTACGAAAGCCGTAAATCCGAGCTGATTTAGCCATTGGGCAATTTCAAAGCCTTCCTTATCCAACGCCAAGATTTTGTAGCCCCCGCCCGGACAAATAATTATTCCTGCACCATTTTTATTGGATGATTTGGGTTCGAATACGGTAAGTGTTGGATCGGTCACCTCTGTAACCCTCAAGACTTTGTCCCGTGGATCATTGTCCATTTTTGATGGATTCTTGGGAAGGGATTCCCCAGGGACCGCTCCCGGCCAAAGGTGGAATATTTCATTGGTTTGGGAATAAGTGGACATGGTAAAAAGGAATATTGCAAGTAGCGTGAAGTTTAATTTCATATAGATGGTCTGATTTTAAGTTTGCTCTGAAAATTCAAGTAAAGAGTGAAAGATTAAAAAAAGAAATAATTTAAATCACTTCATTACAATCTCTTTGGGCTTAATTCTTCGAGGCTTACCTTTTTTTATTTTTGGAATTTGGAATTTTTTATTTGGTCCCGAGACTTCGCGATTATACTTCGTGAGCTTCTCCTGAAGTCAGTTAGTATCAAAAGATTGAGTCATGACGGTTACGGCTCCAAATTGGTTCAATTGCCTCAATAGGTCAATATCCACGTCGGCGATCAGGATCATTTCTGTATTCGGAGTAGCTTCGGCCTTTATCCCATTGGCGGGAAACGCAAAGTCGCACGGGGTAAAGACCATGGATTGTGCGAATTGGATATCCATATTGTGGACCTTTGGCAAATTTCCAACGCTGCCAGCAATGGCCACGTAACATTCATTCTCAATCGCACGAGCCCTGGCGCAATTGCGTACCCTGGAATATCCGTTTTGGGTGTCCGTTAAGAAAGGGATAAAAAGTATGTCCATTCCCTCCTCGGCCAATAACCGGCTTAGTTCAGGAAATTCCGAGTCGTAGCAGATCAATATTCCTATTTTGCCACAATCGGTATCAAAGGCCTTCAATTGGGTTCCACCTTGCATGCCCCAGACCTTGGCCTCGTCGGGAGTTATATGAAGTTTTTCATATCGTTCCATACTGCCGTCCCGTTTGCACAAATGGCCAACGTTGTAAAGTTTGCCATCGTGAACCTCTGGCATGCTCCCGGTTATGATGTTGATGTTGTAGGAAATGGCCAATTCTGAAAATCGACGAACAATTTCTGCAGTGTGCTTGGCCAGTTCCCGAATGGCTTCGGGCTCTGACAAATGGTTATTTTCGGCCATCAACGGGGCATTGAAAAACTCGGGAAAGAGGGCAAAGTCCGACCGGTAACCAGAAACTGCATCCACAAAAAACTCGACCTGTTGAAGGAGTTCATCTAAATTCTTATAAGGCCTCATTTGCCACTGTATCAACCCCAAACGAACCACTTTTTTAATGGTGGCCGCTTGGTGTATCACTTTTTCGTAGTATATGTTATCCCATTCCAAAAGCACGGCATAATCCTGGGATGCATCATCCCCTTCCAGATAGTTTTTCAGAATCTTTGAGGGATGGAAATCATTGGAAATCTGAAAATTGAGCACGGGATCATGAATCTCCTTTTTCCGGACCTTATCTATATATTGCTTAGGGGAAAGTTCTTCAGAATATTTATGGTAGTTGGGAATTCTTCCTCCAAAGGCTACCCCTTTTAGATTAAGGCGCTCACAAAGTTCTTTTCTGTAATCGTAGAGCCTTCGGCCTAGGCGGAGCCCTCGAAATTCGGGTTTTATAAAAATATCGATACCATAGAGCGTATCCCCGTCCTGGTTATGGGTGCTAAAAGAGTAGTTACCGGTAATTTGTCTATAGGTGTGAAAACCATCAAAAGTGTTGTGGTCTACAATAATGGACAGAGCACAGCCCGCGATTTGGTTATTGATTTTTATCACGACCTGCCCTTCCGGAAATTTGTCGATCAGCGATTCTATTTGCAACTTGCTCCAAAAGGCGTCCGGCATAGTGGTATAGGACTCGATCATTGCCGTTTTGAGCTCTTGATAATCGTCATGGCCCAAAAATGCCAATTCTATATTTTCTATTTTTTTTGATTTCATTTTTTAATACTTTCTTCTATTTTCCTTCCAAAACAGTTCATCCTAATTAGAGCGCATAAAGGTACAATATCTTTATGCCGAATGGATTCATATATGCTATCTTCAGTCGGTAGTTAAAGCCTAGTTCGAACGAAAACAGGCAAGAATCGGTTTTAAATCCATATAGGCATAGCCTCCAATCTTACACTCAATATTGATGAAAGGCATCCGAAACAAATTCCAGTACCTTGGGCAAGGATTCCCGCCAATACGTCCAACTATGATGCCCGTCCCTTACTCGATATTCGTGTGGCACTTCCTTCTTTCTTAAGGCGATGTGCACCAAACTGTTGCCTTCATATAGAAAGTCGTCGTCACCACAATCTATATACCAACGAACCGACTTTAATTTTTCCTGGGTCATTTTATCAATCAAGGAAAGTGCATTGTGCTGTTCAAAGTATTGTTGGAGGTCTTTATTGGAATAGTTCCCCTTGTCTTTTTCAAGGCGTTTTTTGAGTTCTTCAACGGAAAGAGGTCCTACGTATGCGCTAAGCGGACAGGCAGATGAAAACAGTTCGGGACGGTGCAGGGCGTACATAAAGGAGCCGCCCCCGCCCATGGAGAGTCCGGCGACGGCTCTAAATCTTTTTTCGCCTTTTATGCGATATGTCTTTTCTACATAGGGCATTAACTCCTTAAAAAAGAAATCCTCGTAATTCCAATCTCCTTTTATGCTGTTAAAATACCCCCTTTGCCCTGTATCTGCATCGGGCATCACGATAACCATCGGAGTGGCCGTACCGTCTTTTATAGCGTTATCCGTTATTCGCAGTACTTCCCCAAATTGTATCCATCCTGTTTGGTCGTCCCCCGAACCGTGCAACAAATAAAGAACAGGATAACTGCGTTGGGAAGTGTCGTAATCCGGTGGGAGATAAACGGCAAACTTTCTTTCACTTTTTAGAATGTCACTTTTTAAGGTAAGATTGTCAAAGACCTTTCCAGTTTGAGCTTGGGAAGGGAAAGTCAATAAAAAGGAAATGCTTAGAAGTAAAATAAGGTGTTTCATAGTTTTGATTTTGTTGATGAGTTGAGTGCCTTGGATAGGAATTAGCCATATAATGGCCGTAGGCCAATTTATGAAATTAATCCGAATTTTTTAGAACACAACATTATATCAAGGAAAACCGAGAACAATTAAAAAATATCAACTTATTGATTCAAAAAACTCAAATCTTGGTTTTGCAAATAAGCCAGCGCATTGGGGCCTTCGTTAAACAACAGATCCAAAATACTGGTATTTTTTAAAAAACCGTGCCGGTCACCGAAGACTTGGACGTAGTCTTCCTGCACTATGGGAAGATTCTTTTTCGCATTGACTAAAAACCGTCCATCCTGAATGTCTGCGGGCTCTTGTTCATATTTTAAAGTCTTTGTTTCCGGCATATCGATTTGAAGCAATTCGCAGACAGTAGATATGGTTTGGAGGTTGAAATCCAACAAGAATTTATGTGGCTTTCCGTAAAGTGGGGCCAGATCATCCTCATAGAATTCAAAAAACGGGGAAGTACGATAAGCTGTCTGAAGGGTTCGCCAATGATCACGTTGCCAATGGTATTCATTCTCTACAAGTATCTCCTTATATTTTTGTCGGCCTTGGTCGCCGCCCACATGTTTTATTGGGATGTTTAGAAGATGCTTCCCTCTGTCCGTACAGATATAACAGCGGTTGCGGTAGGTCTGTTTTTGATAGTTGTCTTTTATCTCCCAACAGACTTCATTTTGGACCACTGCCGCCAAGGTTGTGATGGTGGGGAAGTAGGTAGGGTGGAGGAGGAGCCTCATGGACGCGATGTTGATAGTTTATTATTTGGGGGTTTAAAAAATTCAAGTTCAAGCTCAAGTGTCAAGCTCAAGTTCAAAAGGTTTATGGACTTGAAATTCAGGATTTTAAGCCACCAACCATCAACAAAACTACTGCCAACTGCTCCTGCCTACTGCTCAGTATCTTTCCTCTTCCTTTTTCTAAAATAATCAAATGCTAACCAAGCAGCAAGTACAATTAAGAAGTATTTAAAGTAGGACCTCGGTTCGCCATCTCCGCCAACGGTCGTAAAGACCCTATCCCAGCGTACTTTCCAATTACTGAGGCCTTCCGTGAAATGATCGACACTCATCCAGATAAAGATAGGTTTGCCTACGACATGGTTTTCAGGGACGTAGCCCCAAAAACGGCTGTCCTCGGAGTTGTCGCGGTTGTCCCCCATCATCCAATAATAGTCCTGCTTAAAGGTGTAGGTGTCGGTCGGTTTACCGTTGATGCTGATTTGATTACCGGTAACGCCCAAGATGTTTCCTTCGTATTCCTTGATAATTTTCTTGTAGTAGGGCAGTACATCCAAGTTTATGGCAACCGTCTGTCCTTCCTTGGGAATATAGATAGGTCCAAAATTGTCCACTGTTCCCGGATGTGCTGCACTTTGGGGGAACACTCTCGTTTCTGGCCTGGAATAACTAAATTTTTCTATGGAAACGATCCCATCTTTTCCCGTATATTGTTTGGCCTCCTGTTCTGTCATGTTGAAAAGTGCCATACTATCCACTGGGGTGGCTTTTAGGTAGTCCGCTACCCTTTTGTCCCCTATACTACCGGTATAGTAGACGTAGGTGGAATCTTCCTTGATTAATTCCAAGTCGGTTCCTTTGGTTATGAGTTCCTCGGCCTTGTCTTTTTTAAATGATTCTTGGGGTATACGGAATACATAGCCCGAAAAAGTTTTGGTTCCCAATAGTTGCAACGCAGGGGAATTTCTAATATTTCCCTTGGTGGCCACTGTATGGTGCCATTCGGGTCTCGCCCGGTCGGGTAACACGTTCTTCTTGCCGTTGATATGGACGTAGCCATTGACTATGGAAAGAGAATCTCCAGGAAGACCTACACAGCGCTTAACGTAGTTCGACTTTTTGTCGATAGGCTTGCGGACTCCATCTTCCCGTACAAAGAACCGTCTAACCGTATCCGCAGGCCAACTAAAGACCACGATATCGTTGCGTTTTATCTTCTGGAAGCCGGGCAGCCTTAAATAGGGAAGTTGTGGTTTATCGAGGTATGATTTTACATTTAGCAAAGGCAAAGTGTCGTGCACCATGGGGGCCGCTATGGTCGTCATAGGCAGCCTAGCCCCATAGTTGAATTTGCTCACAAAGAGGAAATCCCCGACCAACAATGTTTTCTCCAAGGATCCCGTAGGTATTACATAGGGCTGAATAAAATAGGTATGGACCAACGTGGCGGCGACCACTGCAAAAACGATAGAACTTACCCATTCTCCCAACACCGTTTTTGGATGGGTGTTTCTGTCCTTAATGTAGGTTACGTCTTGTGTGTAGTTGATGTAGTAGATATAAAAACCCAACGTAAGGATGACCAGCCATGTATCGACCAGAGTATTTTTTCCAAAACTACGGATGGTCTCAACCCAAATCACCGGGAACATCAACAGGTTGATAATGGGTATAAAGAGCAGGATAACCCACCATTTGGGTCGATTGATAATCTGCATCAAAACCACGGCATTATAAACAGGGACGGCGGCCTCCCAAGCTTTTCTACCCGCTTTTACGTATAATTTCCAAGTTCCCAAAAAATGGATGACCTGTACTACCAAAATAAATAAGATCCACTGTGTGCCGTTCATTGTATGTTTTTTTCATTCCCGCCCTTCGTATTCGCTCTGGATAAATTACGACGGGAATCTAGTTTGTCGTTTGGTGTAATTTTCTTTGCTTGTCCTGTTTAGGCAAAAGATATTGCTTCCCAATTATTCTAATTTTTTAGTTTCGATCAACTTCTAACTAAATGCACCGCAAATAAGCGTTTTTATGCCAAAAACATAGTGTTCCTTAACCAAGGTTTAACACATCTTTCATCGTAAAAACCCCTTTCTTTCCGATTATCCATTCGGCTGCTACCACTGCACCTAGGGCAAAACCTTCCCTGCTATGGGCGGTATGTTTTATTTCGATATCGTCCACTTTGCTTTGATAGATTATGGTGTGGGTGCCCGGTACATCATCGATTCGTTTGGCTGTAATAGGAATTTCGCCTACGCCGGCTGCGTCTAGTTTCCAGCTTTGATACCCACTGTTTTTGATGATTCCTTCTGCCAAGGTGATAGCCGTACCACTTGGAGCATCCAATTTTTGAGTGTGGTGAATTTCTTCCATCGAAACTTGGTACTGTTTTAGATTTTGCATCATTTTAGACAGGTATGCGTTGAGCTCAAAAAAAACATTTACCCCCAGGCTATAGTTGGAGGCATAGATAAAAGCTCCCGATTTCTCATTGCATAGTGCCACCGCATTGTCAAAATCCTTTAACCAACCCGTGGTTCCGCAGATAATGGGGACGTTGTGTTCCAGACATTGTTGAATATTTCCAAAAGCTGCCGAAGGCTGACTGAAATCTATGGCGACGTCCATTTGGGAGAAATCTATTGCTGTGGTGTCTATATCGATTTTGGCTACGATGTTGTGGTTACGTCCCAAGGCGATCTGCTCGATCATCTTCCCCATTTTTCCGTATCCGAACAAGGCTATATTCATATTTTTATTTTTTTATTCCCGTGAAAACGGGAATCCCAATTGTTGTTTTTCTGTTTGTTGAAAGTTTGAGCGTTTTGAAAACTTCACTGAATGAACTTTCAACATTGAACCTTGTACACCAAACACTTCTTTTCTCTATATTCTATATTCTTTGTTCATAACAACATCAATCTTAAAACCTTACCTTCAGTCCAAGTCCATAGTTAACATTGGCCGTTATGGGGTCCTGCGTCAGATATGGCATTACGTGCATGTCCATGCTTAAGTCGTCACTAACATTAAATTGCTTAAGGTGTGCATCCACGTTGGCATCTACAATATTCAGGGCATAAAGTCCAATGGTGATCAAAAGTGATAGATCTCTATTTTTTTGGTACCGTACCTGTGCACTCTGTAGCGCCTGATTGGACAAGTCTGGGTTTCCGGGATCAATACCGCTGTTGTTGAGGTCGTAAAACTCATCACTGGTAAAACCTGCTAATCTACTCTTATATGCAATACGGAATCTATTGTACAGATTGTTATTGTAAGTATAGGCATAAATACCGGTACCTATCGCTGCGTAGACGATGGGGACTTTCCAATATCGCTTGTTGTATATTTGTCCCAGTCCGGGAAGTACCGCGGAATAAAAGGCGGCCTTACTGGGTGCCAGGATATTTATTTCTTCCTTTTTGGTAATTATGGAATCTTGGACCACAATCCCCTCTTGTTTAAGGTCGGTTTGGATAGAGTCCAGTTCTTTTGCCCCATTTTCTTCATCTTGGGCACGACCAATACTTGTGAAAATGAAAAAAATAAACAACAATCCTAGGATTCTATCCACCTGTAATCAATTTTCTTATACGCTGGAACTCTTCCTTGGAATAAAATGGGATCGTTATTTTACCCTTGCCCTTTTCAGAAGCCTTAACTTCGACCTTGACAGATAAAAATTCTGTAATCTCGTCAATACTCTCGTTCACAAAACTTGGGATCTCGTTGGATTTTTTCGTTGGAATGCTGGACGGTTCCTTGCCTTCTTGATATATTTTTACTGCTTTTTCGGTATCCCGAACTGATAAGTTTTCACCGACAATCTTTTCATATAGATCAATTTGGTCCTGCTTTTTATCAATATTCACCAAAGCTCGGCCGTGGCCCATGCTCACAAAACCATCGCGAATTCCGGTCTGTATAATCGGATCCAAGCGCAATAAACGAAGATAGTTGGTGATGGTGGAGCGTTTTTTCCCCACCCTGTCGCTAAGCTTTTCTTGGGTCAGCTGGATCTCATCAATCAACCGTTGGTAGGAAAGCGCAATTTCTATAGGATCCAGATCTTGGCGCTGGATATTTTCCACCAGAGCCATCTCAAGGGATTCTTGGTCATTGGCAATCCGTATGTAGGCAGGTATTGTTTCCAACCCTATCAATTTGGAAGCTCTATATCTTCGTTCCCCCGACACCAATTGGTAGCGGTTAAAGTCCATTTTCCGGACGGTAATTGGCTGAATAACACCTAATTCCCTTATGGAACTTGCCAATTCCAATAAAGCTTCATCGTTAAAATTGGATCGCGGTTGAAAAGGGTTTACCTCGATGGCATCCAAATCCAACTCAACAATATGGCCAACCACTTTGTCGGCATTCTTATCGGTTGCGGATTGAATGTCATTGTTCGGATCTTTCAAAAGGGCAGAAAGCCCCCTGCCCAATGCTTGCTTTTTTGTTGCCTTAGCCATTATACCTTTTCCTTGTTTTTCTTCAATACCTCGTAGGCCAAATTCAGATAATTTTCTGCACCTTTACTACTTGCATCGTACTTTATGATGCTTTCCCCATAACTTGGGGCCTCGCTCAACCTTACGTTGCGCTGGATGATTGTTTTGAAGACCATATCCCCAAAATGTTTGTTGACCTCTTCCACTACTTGATTGGAAAGCCGCAATCTGGAATCGAACATGGTCAGCAACATGCCTTCAATATCCAAATCCGGATTATGAATCTTTTGTACACTTTTTATGGTGTTCAGAAGTTTCCCTAATCCTTCTAAAGCAAAATATTCACATTGGATCGGAATCATGACCGAGTCGGCGGCAGTGAGCGCATTTAAGGTAAGCAATCCCAAGGATGGGGCACAATCTATAAGAATATAGTCATAGGAATCCCTAAGGTCACCAATGGCCTTCTTCATCATGTATTCCCTGTCTTTCTTGTCTACCAATTCTATTTCGATAGCCACAAGGTCAATGTGGGATGGAATTAGGTCCACATTCGGAGAGGAAGTTTTTATGATGGTTTCCTTGGCAGATTTCGTGTGTTCCAACAATTGATAAGTGCCCAATTCGACGCTGTCAACGTCTATACCCAATCCCGATGTTGCATTGGCTTGGGGATCGGCATCGATCAACAACACTTTTTTCTCCAGGACACCGAGCGAGGCAGCTAGATTAACTGTGGTAGTGGTTTTTCCCACCCCACCTTTCTGATTTGCAATCGCAATGATCTTGCCCATTATTGTCATAAGTTAGGGGTTAAAAATACGATTATTTCACCTACCAAAAAATGTATTTTGTTAACACGGGGTGAATAACCGGAACGTTCTAGGTTAAATTTGGTTAAAGTTATATGGGTATTTTGGTTTGTCCGTTATCGGTTTGTAATAAATGTTCCCAGTTTCGATTACATGGTGAAGGTTAAAGGTTCAAAGTTAATAGTCCTTATCAAAGATTAGCTTTTAACTTTTTTAACCTAACCTAGAATCTTCGACGAGACTTTAGGGAAGACTCTCGAATCTGTTCCCTCCATAACCAAATAAAACTGTACCCCAAACAGAAGGGAAGCAATCACCAAATGTACAGGTTGTGTCCCAAAGGGAAAATACAGATAGTACATCGCCATTCCACTGAGGGCCTCTAAAAAGATTAGTAGCAATGCCCAATTTATCTTTTCGTATCCCAATCCCATTTTATAAATCCTATAAGCGATATAAAGGTTGAGCAATACCACCAAAACAGAAAAAGACCGGTGGATATAAAATTGAGGGATAGGATTTTGCAACCATAGGTTTTGCGCATTTTCCCCTACCAATTTAATTTGTTCGTCCACAAATTGCCTTACTTCCGTGCCAAGGATTACTTGAACCAATGTGATGATAAGTGCTAGCCAAAGCAGTTGCGTTGTCCTTTTGTTATAAGGTCGTTTCTTAGCGGGTCTTTTCGTTATAAATAAAATGTATAGAATCATACCTACGATTACCAATGCCATAACCATGTGGATCGTTATTTTAACTGGCTCTAAAACCGAATATACCACAACGGCACCCAACCAGGCCTGGAAGCCCATGCCAAGCACTACAAGCCATGAAAGTATAGGGATTAATTTCGCTTTTTTCCAGTAGGATATGGAAGCGATGGCCATTACCAATGTCGCAAGGCCTGCTAGGGCCCCGAAAAGTCGATTGATGAACTCGGTCCAAGTATGGGCAGCATTAAAGACTGCGTAGTCGTGCTTGGTATAAAGGGTCCAATTTTTGGGCTCGTAAGTATCCGAGGCCACAAAATTTTTGTTCGCCACCCAGAGGGATTCATTTTTAATAATGACCTCACCTTTTTTAAATGTTTTGCCCGTTTGCCACTGTAGTTCCGAAATATCGGTAGGAGGGATATAGTGCCCAAAACATTTTGGCCAATCGGGGCATCCCATTCCGCTACCAGTCATCCGGACGACCGTACCTGCAATAATAACTAGATAAACGGTTACTAATGCGATTTTGGCAATTGTTCTGAAATGCTTTTGCATATTCTTTTGAGGTAGGCGGCAAATTTACTACTCTTTTTGTTCTGTGCCAAGTGGATTGCACTTGTCCAAGATCAATAATATTTTG
>CAJDXC010000012.1_pt2 | contig 18156 bp, 14 predicted proteins | sample 7391681 | NCBI WGS metagenome assembly CAJDXC01 (sample SAMEA7055742, study PRJEB34461) | soil metagenome | biome: terrestrial ecosystem; feature: Peninsula; material: soil | place: Antarctica | collected 2016 | reverse complement strand
GGTAGTTAGTTAAATGGGTTCATTATATAGAGCGAGATGTTACTAGACTCAAACGATGACTTTTTAAAAAAATAAGAAGCTCCCGTTTTAAGGGGAGCTTCTTTGCCATGCAGGTGTAGTTTGATAAGATTTGGATAAGCGAATATGGCATTTACTCGTCAAACCAAAAATTAAAAGTTGTGAAGCTCTTATTTTTGGATGTTAAATGTTTCTATTTTGATGTTTTGGTAATAGACTGTAGAATGAAATATGTTTTAGAGCAAATTTGCGGGAATAGCTAATTTTGTATTTTTGCATTTGGAACTTTTCTTGAGTTTTTTGATTATTAGAAATGAAAAAAGTAGTTGTAGGACTTTCTGGAGGTGTCGATTCAAGCGTGGCCGCTTATCTTTTAAAGGAACAGGGGTACGAGGTGATTGGGCTGTTCATGAAGAATTGGCATGATGATTCGGTGACCATTTCCAAGGAATGTCCCTGGTTGGAAGATAGCAATGATGCCCTTATTGTAGCGGAGAAATTGGGAATACCTTTTCAAACGGTTGATCTAAGCGCTCAGTACAAGGAGCGGATTGTGGATTATATGTTCAATGAATATGAAAAGGGACGTACCCCCAACCCCGATGTGTTGTGCAATCGTGAAATAAAGTTCGATGTTTTTATGAAGATTGCCCTCCAGCTAGGGGCAGATTACGTAGCTACCGGACACTATTGCCGGAAAGGAGTAATTAAAAATGAAGATGGTACCGAAACGTATCGCTTGTTGACGGGAGTTGACGGGAACAAGGACCAGTCTTATTTCCTTTGTCAGCTTTCTCAGGAACAGTTGGCCAAGAGCTTATTTCCTATTGGTGAGCTTACCAAACCTGAAGTTCGGATTATTGCCAAGGAGAATGATTTGGTGACCGCCGATAAACGGGATTCTCAAGGACTTTGTTTTATTGGAAAAGTAAGACTTCCGGAATTTTTACAGCAGAAGTTGAGTTCTAAAAAAGGAGTTATTGTGGAAGTGCCAGCAAGTTTGCCCCAATACGTTACTGAAAGCCCCGCCTTTGTGGACATATCCGATGAACTTGCCTATTTTTCACATAAGCCCCAATATAGATTGGAGGATGGAAGAGTGGTTGGGGAACATCAAGGAGCACATTATTTTACCAAGGGACAACGGAAGGGTCTAGACGTAGGTGGAACCAAAGAGCCCCTATTTGTTATAGCAACCGATGTAGTGGATAATATTATTTATACCGGCCAGGGAAAAAGCCACCCTGGGCTATTTCGGCGCACTCTCTTTGTTTCTGATGAAGAACTTCATTGGGTTCGTAAGGATCTAACACTGCCGTTGGGAGATACGATGGAGGTGATGGCGCGTATACGGTATAGGCAACCTTTGCAAAAGGCTACTTTATATAAGGTGTCTAATGGGATGTACGTTGATTTTGAGGAGAAGCAATCGGCCATTACCGAAGGCCAATTTGTTGCTTGGTACCAAGGCGATGAACTTTTGGGAAGCGGGGTCATATCCTAAAACATTACTCTGGCTCAATCGGTTACCGTAGGCATAGCTCAAAGACGGAATCAGCCCCCTTTGCTCCCCCTAAACGGTGGAACAAAATAACTGTAAAGTAGAAAGGTTTATCTTCGTGGAGTATATACCCGATACCTACCTATCCCTATGCAAAACAAAATCACCCAACTTTTTGATATCAAATATCCCATAGTCCAAGCTGGGATGATCTGGGCCAGTGGATGGCGGTTGGCCTCCGCCGCTTCCAATGCAGGTGCGCTGGGACTTATTGGATCGGGTTCCATGTACCCGGAAGTCCTTCGGGAACATATCCTAAAATGTCAAACAGCCACAAACAAACCCTTCGGGGTAAATGTGCCCCTTCTCTATCCAGATACGGAAAAATTGATGGAGATTATTGTGGAACTTGGAGTGAAAATCGTTTTCATCTCGGCCGGTAACCCCAAGACCTGGACATCCTTTTTAAAAGAAAAAGGAATTATCGTGGTGCATGTGGTCAGTAGTCTAAAATTTGCACTTAAGGCGGAAGAATGTGGTGTCGATGCTATTGTGGCCGAGGGCTTTGAGGCGGGTGGCCATAATGGCCGAGACGAATCTACTACGATGACGTTGATTCCGGTCGTAAAGGAAAAAACTGGCATTCCCTTAATAGCTGCAGGTGGCATTGCAACGGGAAGAAGTATGCTGGCGTCCATGGTCCTCGGGGCGGATGGCGTGCAGGTGGGGAGTCGTTTTGTGGCCAGCAATGAAGCTTCTTCACATGACATGTTTAAGAAAAGGGTAGTGGAGGCCAAGGAAGGGGATACCCAATTAACCTTGAAGGAACTGGCTCCGGTACGTTTGTTGAAAAATAAGTTCTATCAAGATATAGAGAAGGCGTATGCCAATTGTGCCACGCCCGACGAGTTAAAGACCTTGTTGGGAAGAGCTCGCGCAAAACGCGGTATGTTCGAGGGGGATTTGGAAGAAGGCGAACTAGAGATTGGCCAGATATCGGCATTAATCCACGACATTAAACCGGCAGCCCAAATTGTAGAGGACATTATGACCGAATTTAATCTTGCAAGGGCAGAGGTTTCTGGTAGTAAGTTTGAATAAAAAAGTGGGAACGCCGCAAAAGGGAAAGGCACTCCCGATAACGGGATTTACGGGTGTCTGATGTTATCCCAGCTCCTGATGCCCCGACACAATTTCCTAGATCGGTTTTTGAAGTTGGCGGTCGTTCCCACCGATTTAAAGTTAGTAAAAATTCCTGAAATGTTTTATTCCAGGCTTTTTAAATATTCCAGACTTTTGGGTACCTGCTTTACAACATCTGGACTTTCATCTTCGATAAACATATATTTGATGCCCAATTTTTTAGCTTCTGCGACTAGACCTTTGATACCTACATCCCCCGATCCCAAAACCACATTGGTCTCATCGGGAGCTTGGCCTGTGTCATTGGATTTTGTGCCAAGCTCTCGATCTTTAAGATGTAACAGCGAGAATTTTTTTGGATACTTTCTTAGTAGCGCCAAAGGATCGGCGCCTCCCTGTTTTACCCAGAAAACATCCATCTCAAAGGTGAAATCTTTGGCGTTTTTGGCCATATAATCAAAAAGGGTTCCGTCCTTGTAGGGCCGAAATTCATATCCATGGGCGTGGTAAGCCAAGATCAACCCCTCCTTTTTTAAAAGCTTGCCCGCTTTGTTGAAAACATCCGTGGCCTTTTTTATATCGTCAAATCCAAAATTATTGCCATCGTGGGGTATCCAGGCAACCATGATATACTTGGCACCAAAATCCTTCGCTTCTTTAATGGCTTTTTCCGGCTTGTCCCGTATATCCTCATAGGAAGCACCTACACTTACCATTTCCAATCCGTTCTTCTTAAGTAATCCCTTATACTCATCCAAAGAAAGCCCGTAAGTACCGCCTCCTTCTATATATTTAATGCCCCATTCATGAATCAATTGGAGGGTGCCAGGTACATCTTCCTTAAATTGATCACGGAGACTGTACAGCTGCAGCCCCACTTCCTGTGCGGTTAGAAATGTGGTACATATAAGTAATAGAAGCGTCGTAAGTTTTTTCATTTTTAAATGTTTTATGGATTTAAGAAAGTTTAAGGTAAAGGCACTCTTAACGAATAACTTTTAACCATTAACTTTATCTACGTCAGCAAATTCCCTTTATCGTCCCATTCAGCCTGTATGTTCCTTCTGCTCTGATCTACGCACTTGGCCAACCATTCCTCTTCATAGGCCATGCCGTGCTGGGCGAGTACATCTTCCGGCACCCCGTCCCACACGTTAGGGGTATTTCCCTTGTAGCCCAGATCCTTGATTCCCTCTTCAGAGGTATAGTATCCGCTCATGGTGAGCCCACGTATCAACGCAAAAAACTGAACCTGCAAGGGTTGTTCACTATTGGTCAACTTTGGATCGGGATATGCAATGCCGTCCAGGATCTGTTTTTGTTGTTCCTCCGCAATCGATTTGAATTCTTTTCCAAAATCGGTATTGCTTTTGTGGTCCAGCCACATGAGACCGCCTCGGAGAGGAGTTTGTAAATTGGGCATATCCTTGGACATAAATTCTATAAAATCGGGAACACCTGCATCCGTTGCGCTGCCATATTTATCGTTGGCAGGGAGAATGAGGGCACAAAGCACGGCCATGGTTTCCATTTCGTACTCGTTAAAGAATTTTTCTGCCTCCAATTTGGCAAGTTGCTTTTTTTCTTCGGGGGTTCGTCCAAAAAAGTTTTCGTCCGCTGCGATGGCAGGAACTTCTGCTTTATCATCGACTTCTGGTTTGCAGCTATTGAGGACCATTCCTCCGGCCACGGATCCCAAAATAATCGATTTGATACTTTTTCTTCTATCCATCATCTAGATATTTTGCTGTTTCAATTGTTCAATAATATAATCGGATGTTCTCCAAGACAGGGCCAATATGGTCCATGTGGGGTTTTTATCGGCCTGGGAAACAAAGGGCCCGGCATCTACTATAAATACGTTGTCCGCATCGTGTAATTGTTGAAACTTGTTAACGACCGAAATTTTTGGGTTATCCCCCATCCGTGTGGTGCCCACCTCGTGGATAATCCGTCCTGGAGCTAACAGTCCATAATCCCGATCTTTGCCAGGTGCGTCACCTAAAGGTTCACCACCCATGTTGTGGATCAACTCGGCGAAAGTTTCTTGCATATGTTTCGCCTGTTTTATTTCATGATCGGTCCAGTTGTAATTAAAACGCAATACGGGAATTCCATATTCGTCCACTGTGGTGGGGTCTATTTCACAATAATTATCGTGTTGTGCAATAGACTCACCCCGACCGGCCATTCCGACTACCGAACCATAGTATTTTTTCACATCGTCCCGAAGTCCGTTGCCGTAACCTCCCACTTTTAATCCAAAGAATTTATTAAAATCATTGGGGTTAAAACCAAAACCGTAGCTGGGCATTCCCATGCCACCTCCAACCTCGATATGGTAACCTCGAGGAAAATCCAGTTTTTTATTATCCAACCACCATGGGGAATATACATGTAGACCGCCTACCCCGTCTTCGTTATAGGTTTTTCTGTTGATAAGGCTTGGAATAAACGCAGATCTACTGCTCCCCGTGGAGTCGTGCAGATAACGGCCTACAATGTCACTGCTATTGCCAAGTCCGTTGGGATGTTGTGCACTTTTGGAATTTAAAAGTATACGTGCAGAACTACAAGCCGAAGCCGCCAGAACGACTACCTTGGCTTTTAACGTGTATTCCTTACGATCTTCCTTATTAATATAGGACACGCCTGTGGCCTTGCCCTCTTGATTGGTGGTTACCTCCCGTACCATACAGTTGGTAAACAAATCTATTTGTCCACCATGCTTCTGTGCAGGAAAGATCAAACGGGTACCAGAGGAAAAATCTGCATATATAGAACACGCCCTGGAACACTGCGCACAATAAAAGCAAACGCCGCTGTCGTCATTTATCTTCTTGGTAACTATGGACAGCCTTGAAGGATAGACAGCTACGTTAGATTTCCTTGCACCCTCTATATACTTTAGTTCATTCAGCCTAGGTTTTGGCGGAGGGAGGAAAAACCCGTCCGGATCATTGGGAAGGCCTTCGTTAGTGCCAAAGACCCCGATCAACTTATCTACCTTATCATAATAAGGTCTTACATCCTCATAACCTATAGGCCAGTTGTCTCCCAGGCCGTCAATGTCCTTGTGCTTAAAGTCATTAGGGCCAAAGCGTAAAGAAATTCGGCCCCAGTGGTTGGTTCTACCGCCTAGCATATGCGACCTAAACCAATCGAATTTTGTTCCATTCTTATGGGTATAGGGCTCCCCCTCAATTTCCCATCCTCCGTAAGCACTGTCAAAGTCACCAAAAGGACGTACCGTGCTGGCGCCTCTCCGTGGGGATTCCCATGGCCATTTTAACTGGGTTCGTTGTTCGGGCGCGGCCGGATCAAAATATGGGCCAGCTTCCACAACGGCCACTTTAAGACCGGAGTCTGCCAAAATTTTTGTGGCCATCCCGCCACCAGCTCCCGATCCCACGATTATAACATCGTACATCTTTGACGATTCCTTTATCTGCATAGTATATATTTAATTGAAGAAGTATTTAAAAATTTGGGCTTCGATGATTTGAAAGGTGTAATTTACATTAATTTATGAATATCCCCCAAAGATTTTCTACTTGATAGAAAGACTATCGCCCAAATTCTGTTTCTATAGAATGTTCTTGGCCTTGTTGAACTTAATGCCCTTACTAGAGATCTCGATGATTACAATATCTCAATAAATTTTTCTGCTATACTAAATCGATTCCTATCTTTGTTTTTTTAAATATCACAATAATATGAAAGTTCGTGAAAAATTTATTCTTGTCTCGATCCTAGTGGTGGTTGCCATTGGGATTGCCGCCATATTTTGGCCTCCAATTTTATGGGCCTCTCTTTTGGTTGGACCCTTTATTGCAATGGGTATTTATGACATCATTCAAAAAAAGCACACCATTAGGCGTAATTTTCCATTGGTAGGTCGTTTTCGTTATATACTCGAATCCATACGGCCCGAAATCATGCAGTATTTTGTTGAAACCGATACCCAGGGCAGACCCTTGAACCGTATCTTGAGGTCATTGGTGTATAGAAGGGCAAAAGGCGAGACGGATACCGAACCCTTTGGTACACAGATGGATATTTATCATTCTGGTTACGAATGGATGGAACATTCCATGTACGCCAAGCACAATCCCAAGGAGATCGGCCAATTTCCTAGATTGTTGATTGGCGGCAAGGACTGTAAGCAGCCTTATTCCTCAAGTCTATTGAATGTTTCCGCAATGAGTTTCGGTTCCTTGAGCAAGAATGCAGTCCTAGCCATGAACAAAGGTGCCAAGATGGGAAATTTTGCCCAAAATACCGGAGAGGGAGGTATTAGCGAGTATCATCTGGAACACGGGGGAGATTTGATCTGGCAGATAGGTACCGGCTATTTTGGCTGTAGAAATGACGATGGAACCTTTAATGAAGATACTTTTAGGGAAGGCGCCCTGAGGCCAGAGGTAAAAATGATTGAAATCAAGTTATCACAAGGGGCAAAACCAGGACACGGCGGTATTTTGCCCGCAGTAAAGAATTCGGAAGAAATAGCCAAAATTAGGCATATAAAACCAGGTATTGCGGTACATTCGCCCCCGTCCCATTCTGCCTTTGCCGATCCCATACAATTCATGCATTTTATTAAAAAACTACGGGACCTGTCCGATGGTAAACCGATCGGGTTCAAATTGTGTCTCGGCCGGGAACAGGAGTTTATAGATTTCTGCGAGGCCATGGTCTTTACCGGAATAACACCCGATTTTATTACAGTAGATGGAGGAGAAGGCGGTACGGGAGCAGCTCCGGTAGAATTCTCGAATTCTATGGGGATGCCATTGCGCGAAGGTCTTATTTTAGTGCATGATACCTTGGTGGGTTTTGGGTTGAGAAAGGAAATTAAGGTTATCGTTGCCGGTAAGATCATTACAGGTTTTCATATGGCTAGGGCTATTGCATTGGGGGCGGATGGTTGTAACAGCGCCCGTGCCATGATGTTGTCCATAGGATGCATTCAGGCACTGCAATGTAATCTAAATACCTGTCCGACGGGGATAACTACTCAAAACAAATCTTTGGTAAAAGGACTTGTAGTGGAAGATAAGGCGCCAAGGATAAAAAATTACCACGAAGCAACCATCCATAGTCTTTTGGAACTAGTGGCAGCTGCAGGGCTCGACGGGCCATACGAATTAAAACGCGAACACATTAGTAAAAGAGTGGGGATGTACAACGTGCAGACGTATCACGAAATTTATCCTCCTATGGAGGAAGGTTGCCTACTGAATATTGAAACTATCCCCGAACGCTATAAAAAATATTATCAACTTACAAGGATAATGAAGTAAAGTAAGGAAGGGTGCTTATTGGGCCTGTCGATGTAGAGTACCTTTGTAATTGGTTTCACTCCTTATTAAGAACTATTCCTTTTCCACTCGGGTTAAGCGAAGGTCCTGAAAATCAAAACTGAAATCGATATTTGGAGATATTCCTTTTAAACTTAACTGCTGTGGCTTTCCTTCTTCGTCCAAACCGAATATGGCGAACGCATCCGCATTCATATCCTGGTATTCCCATTTAACCGCAAAGGTATTAGCCTTGTAAAAGCGCATTGGTCCGTTCAATTTTGGAGAACGATAACTTTTTATCCATAATTGGCCTTTGTTGAAAAAGACTTCCATTTTTCCGAACCAAGGATCTTTGTAAATTCCGAGATAATCGCTTTTATTTATAGTGGAACTTTTGTTTGACTCTACCGTTGCCCAAACTTTTGCCGTGACGGCATCGCCCGCGTCGTTCTGTTGTTTTAATTCCTCATAATTTTCCTCCATCCAGTTCCCGTCGTCCAAACCGAGATAACTATCGACTATAGTTTGCGATACGGTCGAAAAGAATGCACCACCGCCTGGTTCGGTGTTGGTAAGTACGACTACCCCAAGATTCAGATCCGGGATAAGGATAGTCTTGGATAGCATCCCAGGCAAGCCGCCCGTATGGGATACCACCATATTTCCTTTGGCATCGGTCAAGAACCAGCCCAATCCATAACCTGCGAAATGGGAATTGTAACGTGTGTTCTGCTCCGCATCGAGGGTGGTGTGTATTTTCCAGATCTCCTTTTGGCTTGCCCCCGTAAAGAGTGTGTCCTTTAGCTGTGGTCCGTATGCCCCTTGGTTTAGAAGGACCAACATCCATTGGCACAGATCATCCACGCAGGCATAAATGCCTCCAGGAGCCCCATTGATTATTTCCTCAAAGTTGGGAATAGTTTGTTGTTTTCCATAGGCGGTCGTATGGGGCGTGGCAGTGTTGCTCTTGTCCTTTATATGATGTAGGGAAGGGTAAGAGTTGTCCATATGCAAAGGTTCTAGAATACGTTTTTGAATAAAATCCTCCCAAGTCATCCCGCTTTTTCGGGCAATGAGTTCCCCGGCCACGATATAGAGTAAGTTATCATAATCAAATTTTGTACGAAAGGCGGAAACAGGCTTAAAATATTGAAAGTTGGAAAGGAGGTCGTCAATTGTAAAGTCGGTGCCATCGGGGAAAAGCATAAGATCGCCTATGCCTAGGCCAAGCCCGCTGCGATGGGTTAGCAGATCCTGAATATTAAAATTTTCGGTCACATAGGGATTGTACATCTTAAATTCGGGAATATGATCTACGACCCGGTCTTGCCAAGTAATTTTACCGTCTTCGACCAAAAGAGCCAATGCCAGTGTGGTAAAAGCTTTGGTGTTGGAGGCAATGGCAAATTGGGTGTGCGCATTTACCTTTTCTTGAGAGATAGTAGATCTTACGCCATACCCTTTACTGTGTATAATCTTACCATCTTTTACTATAGCAACTGCGGCTCCGGCGACTTCAAACTTTTCAAGTGCATTTTGTGCCAGCACATCCACTTCGTGTGAACTGAGTTGGGAATACGTGCTTATGTGGATAAAAAAAAGGCATAGGGTGGTAAATACAGATTGGAACCTTGTCATAACTGATATTTTTAATACTGAGGAAGATACGGATTTTTGAGTTTAAATTTATGACGTTCAACTGTTGAGGGCCTCCACGTAACTTCAAGGGATTTGGAAGAATTGTACGTTACGTATTGTAGCTGTTAGCCTCAATTTTGACGATTCCTTTTACCGATTGTCTAAAATTTTAAACTACCAAAGATTGTAAAGTGTATATTTGCAGCTCCAGTATTTCTAGGTAGTACCATGAATTACTGGTCCAAAGACCCCAAAAATTACGTATGTATAGTATGGCTCGTTACAACGGATCATATAATTTTAACCTAACTCTGAGATAATGTCAAAAGTAACCACTCGTTGGGTAATTGCAATGGGAGTTGTCATAGTTGGATTCGTGGTGGGGATTTATCTGCAAGATCTAAAACACCAAGAAAGTACCAAGGCGGCCTGGAAGGCCAATCGCTTCAATTTAACGAGATTCAATAAGATCATGCAGTATGCAGGGGAAATGGATAACAATAATTGGGTGGACTTGAGGGATAGTATTACGAATCAAATGGATAGTTTGATGATTCTTAGATTCAGAAAGGAAGTGGATAGTTTACAGGACCTAAAGAAAGAACGGAAGAAATAAATCTTCCATTTTCTGATACTTACTATTCACAAAGGTTAATTCCAGTCAACTATCTATGAATGGTCTGCGTCCTATCGGGTCCCACGGAGACTATTTTGATGGGCACATTCAGTTCCTTCTCCAAGAAATCTATGTATTCCTGTAGCGATGCCGGAAGGTCTTTGGCCGAATCCATTTGGGTAAGATCTTTTTTCCATCCTTTCATGGAAGTGTAGATTGGGGTCACATTCTCGGGCTCGATATTGAAGGGTAAATGGGTTATTTTTTCTCCTTTATACATGTAGGCGGTACATACCTTAATTTCCGGGAAGCCGCTAAGAACATCGGCTTTCATCATAATCAATTGGCTAACGCCATTTACCTGTACCGCATATTTAAGTGCAATAAGGTCTAGCCAGCCACAACGTCTTGGCCTACCGGTCACTGCTCCAAATTCGTTTCCTATTTTTGCCATCCGCTCCCCGTCCTCATCAAAAAGTTCTGTGGGAAATGGCCCGGAACCAACCCTGGTGGTATACGCCTTAAAAATCCCGAACACATCCTTTATTTTATTCGGAGCGATACCCAAGCCAGTACAGGCGCCGGCAGCAGTTGTGTTAGATGAAGTGACAAAGGGATAAGTTCCAAAGTCTATATCCAACAAAGAACCCTGTGCTCCTTCTGCCAAAATGGTTTTGCCATTGGCAATGGCAGTGTTCAGATAATCCTCACTATCAATAAAGGTGGTTAGCTTCTTTAATTGTTCTATGGCCGTAAAGAATTCGTTTTCCAGTTCTTCCAGATTATATTGGACGTCCACATCGTAAAAATCGATCAAGGCCTGATGCTTATTGGCCAAGTTTCGATATTTCTCCTTCCAATCATCCATTTCCAAATCCCCTATCCTCATGCCGTTGCGTCCCGTCTTGTCCATATAGGTGGGCCCAATGCCCTTAAGGGTAGAGCCGATTTTAGCCTTACCCTTACTAGCCTCGCTTGCCGCGTCTAAAAGACGGTGGGTAGGTAGGATAATATGGGCCTTACGGGAAACAATAAGTGTTTTTTTATAATCGATATTAAATTTATCCAGGGCTTCTAATTCTTTTACGAAAACGACTGGATCGATGACCACTCCATTGCCGATTACGTTCATGGACCCCTTGTGGAAAATACCAGAAGGAATGGTTCTTAAAACGTGCTTTATTCCATCAAACTCCAACGTGTGCCCGGCATTAGGGCCACCTTGAAAACGTGCAATTATATCATAATTCTTGGTTAGGACGTCAACGATCTTTCCTTTTCCTTCGTCACCCCATTGTAGTCCTAACAATAAATCTACTGCCATTGATTGTAATTGTATTATTGGTTTGTATTTTCCTCCTTATTTCTGGTTCCATAGAAGTAAAGGGAGTGGTTGATTATCTTAATGTCGAATACCTCTTCGATAGTTTTTTTAATGGATTGAATCCGGGGATCACAAAATTCCATTACCTCACCGGTATCGGTCAAGATAACGTGGTCGTGCTGCCGGTCAAAATAGGATTTTTCGTACTGTGCCTGGTTTTTACCAAATTGATGCTTGCGCACCAGCTTGCATTCCAATAAGAGTTCTATGGTATTGTAAAGGGTTGCACGGCTTACTCGATAGTTCTTGTTTTTCATATTGATATAAAGGGATTCTATATCAAAATGTTCTTCGCTGTCATATATTTCCTGCAGAATAGCGAAGCGTTCCGGAGTTTTGCGATGACCGTTATCCTCCAAAAAGGCGGTAAACACGTTTTTTACGATTTCTTGATTCTTATTATTGCCCATAGCAACAGACGATACATTGAGTTGCAAAGGTACAGTTAAAATTTAAATTCTTGTAACTTTATCAATACCGTTGATACGCTTTAGATTGTCTATGACTTTCTTAAGGATGGAGTTATTTTTTACCATCAAGGTGATTTTACCAGAGAAAGTCCCTCCGTCCGTACTAAAGTTTATATTCCGCATGTTTACGTGCATATTTTCCGAAATTATCTCCGTAATCTTGCTTACAAGACCTAGGTTGTCTATGCCGGTAAGTTTTATTTCCGCAGTGAATTCCTCCTGACTAGAGTCGATCCATTTGGCGCTGATGATCCTATAGGCGTAGTTGGATTGCAGGGCAATGGCATTGGGGCAGTTTTTCTTGTGAACTTTTATACCCTCATTTACACTGATAAATCCAAAAACATCGTCCCCAGGAATGGGGTTACAGCAGGGGGAGAGTTTGTATTCTAGCTTTTCCTCTTCTTTTCCAAAAACAAGGATATCGTATTTGACCGTAAATTCGTCCTTATCCACATCTACCGGGGTGGGATGCCTTCTGATCTTATTTTTAAAGAAACTTATAAAGGCATTGCTGTAGGATGAGGCAAAATCCTTTAGTTTTTGATTGTCAATTGCCCCAATGGCAACCCGATAAAATAGGTCTAGGCTGGTCTTCAGCTTAAAATAAATGACCATCTTGTTGATCGTGTCCTCGTTGAGAGTTATTTTTTGGGACTTCAGTTTCCTTCGGAGAATTTCCTTACCCTCCATGGCAAGGGTTTTCTTTTCTTCCCTTAGCGAAGATTTAATTTTGGCTCTCGCCTTCGCAGTAGTGGCGTAGTCTAGCCAGCTTTGATTGGGCTTGGCATGCTCCGAGGTCATGATCTCTACTTGGTCTCCGCTCGATAGGGTAGTATTCAATGGCACCAACTTTCCGTTGACCTTGGCTCCACGTGTGCGCATGCCCACTTCGGTATGGATGTTAAAGGCAAAGTCTAACGGCGTGGCACCTTTTGGCAGGGATTTTAGTTCTCCCTTAGGGGTAAAGACAAAAATTTCCTTTGCATAAAGATTGAGTTTAAATTCCTCTACAAAATCCACCGCGTTGGTATTGGCATTTTCCAATGCTTCTTGCAGGCGGTTCAGCCATTCCTCGATTCCTTGTTCCTGTTGGACTCCATGTTTGTATTTAAAATGGGCCGCATATCCTTTCTCCGCAATTTCGTGCATCCGCTCACTGCGAATTTGTACTTCTACCCATTTGCCTTTAGGCCCCATAACGGTTATATGCAGGGCTTCATATCCGGTAGATTTTGGTGAGGTGATCCAGTCGCGCAATCGCACGGGGTTTGGTGTAAAGTGATCGGTGACAATAGAATAAATTTTCCAGGCAAGGAATTTTTCGTTGGCCTTGTCAGACTTGTAAATGATCCGTATGGCAAACTTGTCATAGATTTCATCGTAGGTAACGTTTTGGGCCTTCATTTTCCTTCGGATAGAAAAAATCGATTTCATCCGCCCCTTGATACTATAGTTGAGGCCTTCTTTGTCCAATGCGTCTTGGACAATTGAAGAAAAAGTATCTATGTAGGCTTGTTGGTCCTCTTTTGAATCCTGGATTTTCCCCATGATATCATTGTAGACCTCTGGTTCGGTATATTTAAGACTCAGGTCTTCTAGCTCTGTTTTTATGTTGTAGAGCCCTATCCGGTGGGCAAGTGGTGCGTAGATGTATAGTGTTTCGGAGGCTATCTTTACCTGCTTGTCTTCCGGCATGGAATCCATAGTAAGCATATTGTGATAGCGATCGGCAATTTTAATGATAATTACCCGTACGTCGTCGTTTAGGGTAAGCAACATTTTTCGGAAATTTTCTGCCTGTTGGGATATGTTCATATCCTTGTTCAGGTGGGCTATTTTGGTGAGTCCGTCAACTATGCGGGCGACCGTTTCGCCAAACATGCGCTCTATATCCGCCAAAGTATAGGACGTATCCTCCACTACGTCGTGCAAAAGGGCAGACGCAATGGAGACGGCATCCAGACCAATTTCTGAAGCCACAATTTTTGCCACGGCAATGGGATGGAAGATATAAGCCTCACCAGATTTTCTACGCTGATCCTTGTGGGCATCCACGGCCACATCAAAGGCAGAGCGGATCAGTTTCTTGTCCTCATCGGTGAGGTTCTGATAACTGATGCGCAGCAATTCCTTATACTGCTTGGCAATTTTCTTGTTTTCCTGCTCTATGGCAGCTTCCGTCATCATATCTTAAAAATAGAATAATCTTAATTACCAAACAACAAAAATTATGCCCATTGGCAATTAGTTGATTGTAGATAGTTGATTGTTGATGGTTTGTGTATCCCAACCTAGATCTTTGGATCAGAAACTGGAACAGTTTATGAGTATAAAAGTTTAGTTTGAATTTGAGTTTGAATTTGAGTTTGAACTTGTCCCGATAGCTATCGTGGTTGAGCTTGAGTTTGAACTTGTTTAGGGCTTTTCAGATTCCTTATCCTAGCTACAAGAGGCGGATGGGAATAATGTACGAACACATAGGATGGATGAGGTGTAAGGTTGCTCAAACTGTTTTTGGATAATTTTTTAAGGGATGTGATCAAGGGCATTGCAGCATAGGTCATCTTGGCGTAATCGTCTGCCTGAAATTCGAATTTGCGAGACATATAGTTCATGACAAGGCCCGTAATCTCAGAAATGGGGCTATAAAGAATACCAAATCCTATCAATGCCGCGTGAAAACTGGGTTGGGACACTCCTATGGCCAAGGACACCTCTGGATTGTTGATAAAGATTGAAAGTATATAAAGGGTTAATCCCGTTAGCAAAATAGAGGCGGTCAAATTAAAAATAATATGTTTTCTTTTGTAATGCCCTACTTCATGCGCTAGCACCGCAACAATTTCGTCTTCATCCAAATCTTTGATTAGGGTGTCGTACAAAGTCACCCTTTTTTCCCTTCCAAAACCAGAAAAATAGGCATTCGCCTTCGTAGAGCGCTTCGATCCATCGATGACGAAAATCTTTTTTAGCTCAAAGCCAACCTTTTGGGCATAACCTTCTATTTTTTCCTTGAGCCCACCTTCTACCAGCGGAGTCTGTTTATTAAAAAGAGGAACGATAAGCCTGCTGTAGAACATGTTCATAAATATGGTGAATACCGTCACTACTGCCCAAGTGTAGATCCAGAAATTATTGCCCGCCCATTGAAAAAACCAGATGACCAGGGCCAAGATACCTCCACCGAGAACGGCTGTCATCAGCCAGCCCTTGATCTTATCCAAAAAGAAAAGTTTTTTGGTCGATTTGTTAAACCCAAATTTTTCTTCGATTACGAACGTTTGATAATAGGAAAACGGAGTTGTTAAAATATCGCTCCCGATCATAATAATCCCAAAAAACACCAAAGCCATAATAATAGCATTATCCGTAAAGCTCCTGGCGATGGAATCTATCCATTCAAATCCACCAAAAATCAAGAATGCCAAGGTAAGCACCAATGAAAAAGTAGAAGTCAATAGGCCAAAACGATAATTCGTCCTTTTATAATCTTGGGATTTCTGATATTCTTCGGCGTCGAACACATCCTGCAACTCTTCCGGAACGGGATCTTGGAACTGTTGTGCATTGAGATAATCCAAAACAGTTTCAATAATGAACTGAAGGACTAAAATGACAATTATAATATAAAATAGGGTCGTGCTTTCAACCATTGGGTTATTAAGTTAATGGGTTACTGAGTTAATCGTAATTCTAAATTCGTAAGATTTTAAATTTATGTATCTTCCAGTGGGAATATTTATTTTGTAAGCTACTTACTGCTTACTGCCACTGCCTACTGGAGACTAGGGACTGCCCTTTGTCGTTTGGCCTCAAAGATAAGGATTGCCGCCGAGACCGAAACGTTCATGGAATCTATCTGTCCTTCCATGGGAATGATGATATTTTGGTCGGAACTCTGAAGCCATTCTGCGGTTAAACCTTCAGCTTCGGTCCCTACTACTATGGCCGAAGGAGTAGTGAAATCTGTTTGGAGGTAGCTTTGGGAGGCCGAAAGTGCAGCACAGTTTATGAGAATGTTTTTTTCTTTTAAAAATTTTATGATCTCGGAAGAACTTCCTATGGCCACATTTCCCGTAAAAACACAGCCCACACTAGATCGAATGATATTTGGATTGTACAGGTCGGTTTTGGGATTTGCAATAATCACCGCATCGAGATTTGCAGCATCGGCGGTTCTTAGTAAAGCCCCGATATTTCCAGGTTTTTCCGGAGCCTCGGCAACCAAGATCAACGGGTTTTTATTTTCGAGCTTTAGATCTTCCAAGCCATGGGACCTGGTTTTGGCAATTGCCAATAAACCTTCCGTAGTATCCCGATACGCTAATTTTTGATAAACTTCCTTGGAGATTTCAATAATTTCGGTAACAGGTCTATACTCTTTAAGCAATTCGATCACTTCCTTTTCAGAAATAATATCGGCATAAAATAGAACAGTTTCCATTGTGTAGCCGCCCCGCATCGCCAATTGCATTTCCCTGGTTCCTTCCAAGATAAAATGACCGGATTTTCTGCGTTCCCGGGATTTTTCCTTGAGCAGCAAAACCATCTTTACCAAAGGGTTTTGCAGGCTGCTGATATGCTTTTTGTTATCCATTATGGCAAAAGTAGCATAATCCTTTTATTCCTTGATGTTAGAATTGTTTTTCTGTTCTTTTTGGAATTTGTTCCCGAGTTATCGGGATTGTTTTTTTTTGAAATTTGATACCTTGTGGGCTTGCCCCGAGGTAGTTTACAACTCCCTGTCTTCGTAATAGGTAACCAAAAGGGACACAATAGAACTGTAGCTTTTTATGCCCTGGGGCTGGTTGTTAGATTTCAGGAAGGTGTCGAAAATAGATTTAAATACGGGTTCCATCGGATTTTCATGGGCATCCCAAAAATCGGCCACCTCCTTAAAGTTTTTCTTGATACCTCCGTTCAATTCGCCATATAGCCTCTCAAATTCCACCTTGTCCCTTCGCCTAAGATCAGATAAACAATAACTAAGAGCATAGGCATAGGCAGAATATTGAAAATAGGGATCGGGATTCCCAACGGTGACAAGGTAGCCGATAAAATTGGTTTCGTTTTCGGCGGAATAGCCCACTTGGTGGCCTACTTCGTGACCGCAAACAACCGGAAACCTAAACCTTGGCATAATTCCGTTTACCTGTGCCTCATTGGTGAACGGATTCAAATAACCCGCATAGCCCATATAGCTAAGTCCGGTACTGAACAGTGATTTCTTAATACTTGGATGGTTATAGGTCAAATAGGGATAACGTTGTCCTAAGGTTTGATATCCGGCGACTGTTTTGGCAAAAATATCCTTCCTGGAATATGGAATCTCGACCGAGGTGGCCGTATCCTTGGTGATGCGATATTGGACTTCATTGGTTTTTTTGACGAGTCTTTCCGCAAACTTTATCAATTCTTCCTGGGAGTTGATATCCCGCAATCCCATGGTCTTGGCAAGTGGCTCGCGATAGTAATTTAGGCCCCACATAAGATTGAATGTAAAATAGGCCACAGAAAGCACTAAGGCAATATTTCGTAAGAAAAGGTATGGATGTTTCCGAATATGTTTATGTTTTAGAATCACATACCCGATGGCCAGTACTAAAAGCCCCAAATAGATCAAGTCTCCCACAGAAAAGGGAATCCAACCCAGTAAGATGCGCCAAAATTTAGAAACTAGAGGATACCATCCATTGCTGAAATAAGCCTCAACCCATTCCCGATGGCTTCCTATCCATTTAACCAAGATAATTTGAAGGATAAGGGATAGGGCTATGCCATTCTTTATTTTTTCGTTCATTGGAATCAAAATTAGCTATTTTGTTTGGATGGATGATAGCAAAAACAGCCCATTTTTTGAAGGCGGCTCTCCCTATGCCCTAAAATGAAGTTTCATTAACTTTGTAAATAATAAGTTCATTACCTTTGAATCGAAGCGTACAACAGTTAAAGATTGAAAATGTTGGAAAAGAAAGACGGAATACTACAGAATAACGTAGAGGAAAAAAATAATTTGGAGAGTTCGAAAGTACAGTCGGATGCAACACAATCATCCGACCAGACGAAGGATATTGAAA
>CAJDXC010000078.1_pt1 | contig 18192 bp, 15 predicted proteins | sample 7391681 | NCBI WGS metagenome assembly CAJDXC01 (sample SAMEA7055742, study PRJEB34461) | soil metagenome | biome: terrestrial ecosystem; feature: Peninsula; material: soil | place: Antarctica | collected 2016 | reverse complement strand
CGTCGTCTAACGGAAAATCATCCGGCACCAATTCCAAACCATGTTTGGCCTTTACTATTTTTACAGTGTCCTTGATAAGGGTCAGCGTCTTGAGCCCTAGGAAATCCATCTTAAGCAAACCAGCGCTTTCCACCACCGAGTTATCGAACTGGGTCACATAAAGGTCAGAATCCTTGGCAGTTGCCACCGGCACAAAATTGGTGATATCATCCGGGGTGATGATAACACCACAGGCGTGGATACCAGTATTGCGAAGGGAACCTTCCAATATCCGGGCCATCTTTAGGGTCTGACCTTCCAGGTCGTCGCCTTCGGAAATGTTCAAGAGTTGGTGTACCTTTTCCAATTCTTCCGATCGGAACCTTTTCTTTAATTCCGCCTCTTCCACACCAAAGATCTTGGACAACTTCGACATGTTCGGAATAAGCTTGGCAATCCTATCGGCATCGTTAAGAGGTAGGTCCAGTACCCGTGCTGTATCCCGTATAGAAGATTTGGCCGCCATTGTTCCATAAGTTATAATCTGTGCCACCTGATTGGCACCGTATTTCTTGATCACATAATCCATGACCCTACCCCTGCCCTCATCATCAAAGTCAATATCGATATCGGGCATGGATACCCTATCCGGATTTAGGAACCTCTCAAAAAGTAGGTCGTATTTTAAGGGATCAATATTGGTAATCTTTAAACAATAGGCAACCACCGATCCTGCCGCGGAGCCCCGTCCGGGCCCCACCGACACCCCCATGTTCCTAGCCTCGCGAATGAAATCCTCAACGATCAAAAAATAGCCCGGGTAACCAGAATTCTCTATGGTCTTCAATTCAAAATCCAATCGCTCCCGAATCTCATCGGTTATTTCGGCATACCGTTTTTGGGCACCCAAAAACGTTATATGTCTTAGATAGGCATTTTCGCCTCTCTTACCACCATCGGCTTCATCCTCTACAACTTGGAATTCTTGCGGAATCCCAAACTTGGGCAACAATACATCCCTTGCCAATTCATAAGATTCTACCTTGGCCACTATTTCCTGAATGTTCAAGATAGTTTCGGGCAGATCTTTGAACAGTTCCTTCATTTCGCCCGAAGACTTAAAATAGTACTCCTGGTTTGGCATTCCATAACGATAACCTCTTCCGCGTCCTATAGGCGTGGCCTGCTTCTCCCCGTCCTTTACGCACAACAAAATATCGTGGGCCTCCGCATCTTCCTTGGCACAATAGTAGGTATTGTTGGTAGCCACCATCTTCACCCCGTGCTTCTTGGCGAAACTTACCAATACTTGGTTTACCCGATCTTCATCTTCCTGCCCATGGCGCATCAGTTCAATATATAAATCATCTCCAAACTGATCCTTCCACCACAACAAGGCCTCCTCGGCCTGGTTTTCGCCAACATTAAGGATTTTTCCAGGTACCTCACCATATAAATTTCCAGTAAGCACAATAATATCTTCCTTATACTTTTCAATGATGTTTTTATCGATGCGGGGCACATAATAAAACCCGTCAGTATAGGCAAGGGAAGACATTTTGGCCAAATTGTGGTAACCTTTTTTGTTTTTGGCAAGCAATACCACCTGATAGCCATTGTCTTTTACACTCTTGTTTTTATGGTCCGTACATATAAAGAATTCGCATCCGATTATAGGGGTAATCTCATGTTCGGCAAATGACTCCCCATTTTCCAGGACCGCCGCATTTCTCTGTTTTACTCCAGCATTGTGAGCTTTGACCTCCTTAACAAAATGAAAGGCACCCATCATATTGGCATGGTCGGTAAGGGCTACTGCCGACATATTCTCCTTTGCCGCGGAAGCCACCAAGTCTTTGATATTTATTGTGGACTGCAATACCGAAAACTGGGAATGGTTGTGCAAATGGACAAAAGGGGCATCTGCCAATGTCTGGAGATTTTTCTTGATTTCTTCACGGGAAATTTCAACTTCATCGTTGAGCCCCAACCTATCCGCAATTTTCTTGGAAGCTTTTTTAAGGTTGATATGTTTTAGGCCGATGAGCCTAATCTCCTTCGGATTGGCTTCGGAAAAGTTTTGAAAATAGTCGGGTTGCACGTCCAATTGTTCCCGAGTAAAATGCTTATTGCGCACCAACTCCAAGAAACATCTCGTAGTGGCCTCCACATCCGCCGTGGCATTATGGGCCTCATTAAAAGGCTGACCAAAAAGATATTCGTGCAACTCCGTTAACGTGGGGAGCTTAAACTTGCCACCACGACCCCCAGGAATTTGACATAATTGGGCCGTGTATTCCGTACAGGTGTCCAGCACCGGCAATTTTGGTAAAGGATTTACAATTCCCGCCCTATGGAACTCGGCCCCCATGATGTTCACATCAAACCCCAAGTTCTGACCTACGATAAACTTGGTCTTGGCAAGAACTTCATTGAACTTTACGAGCATTTCGCTCAACGGAATTCCATCTTCCTGCGCCAATTCTGTTGAAATACCGTGCACCTGCTCCGCATCATACGGAATGTTGAACCCATCCGGCCTAACCACAAAATCTTGGTGCTCCAAAAGCTTGCCCATTCCATCGTGCAATTGCCAAGCGATCTGCACACAACGTGGCCAATTGTCCGTGTCTGTTATGGGAGCATTCCAACGTTTTGGGAGTCCAGTGGTTTCAGTGTCGAAGATTAGGTACATGAATCGTTTATGAGTTTATATGTTTATATGTTGTAGAGACGCAATGCCGGCGTCTGTACCGCGTATTGTTGTTCTGTTTGGGGTTGTTCTGTTTGGGTTCAATGTTTCAGATTTCGGATTTTCTTGCTGGAGTTATTGGGTCATTAGGTTAATTATAAACCAATTATGCCTTGAACCTTCAACTTTTAACCTTGAACCTTACTGCCTACTACAACTGCACACTGCTTACTTTAAGCCGGCCATAAAATTAGCGAAATAGAAGGGGATAGGAAAGGAGGAGTTGTCAGGAGTTATTAACGTATGGAACAAAATCCGGTTAAAAGAAAAAGGCCCCGTTGAAAAAAATCCAACGAGGCCTCAGAGCCTGTTTAATAAATTTTAGAAAAGATTCTATTTTTTTGTAAAAATCACTCGGGCTTCGGCCAGATTCTCGTTATCATCCATATCCTTCCCCAAAACGGAAAAAGTATTTCCATCCATTTTAATGGTAACTTGCTCCGTACTACCAGATTCATCAGTTATGGTAATTACATTGCCGCTCATCGACCACGTATTTATATCGATTTTTTTCTCTGTTGGGCAGGCTATCTCTAAGCCAGTGCCATCACTGTTAACATCGTGACCAGCAATATAATCGATCTTTGTCTCTGTAATTTCAGAACCATCTTCATTAAAAGTCAGGGTCAATAGCTGACATCCCGAGGACAGAAGTTTGTTGAAAGTATCCTTTAAAAACAATAAGGTAGTGTCTTCCACACCCTCCATTTCCACACTACTCATAACCCAAGTTCCCACAATGGCATCTTCCCCGCTAGCATCATCCTTATCCTCGGAACAGGAAATTATAAGGGCCGAAGCCATCATCAACATTAATAAAGTACGTTTCATTTTTTTTGATTTAGATTGATGGAAACAAAACGCAAGAAATGTACTAATAGTGTATCGCGTCAAACAAATTGCTCTACTTCAACCTTAAAAGCATGCTGGTTAAACCAGATTCCAAATACAAATCGGCCTAAATGTATACTCCCACAAAACGGGCATGTCTAATACCAGAAAACAATTACATTGATCTTCTTGCAAAACGCAGGAAAAAAAATCAGATATAATTAAAAAATATTCCGATTTAACCATTTGCATTTCAAGTTTATAATTGTACATTTGCACCCCGTTTATCGGGATTGGAGTGTTTAATCAATAAAAATAGTAGTGTGGATACATTAAGCTATAAAACAATTTCGGCCAATAAGGCAACCGTTGACAAGCAGTGGTTGTTGGTTGATGCTGAAGGAGAAATATTGGGCCGACTTGCTTCTAAAGTAGCTAAAATGCTACGGGGAAAGAATAAACCTAATTTTACACCGCACGTAGATTGTGGAGACAATGTCATCATAATCAATGCAGAAAAGATCAACCTTACCGGTAAAAAATGGGAGAGTAAAACCTATATACATTATACAGGTTATCCTAGCGGACAAAGAACTCAATCGGTAAAAACGATTTTGGAAAAACATCCAGAACGGATCATTGAAAAATCGGTTAAAGGAATGCTTCCCAAAAATAAGTTGGGTGCCGAGATTTTCCGTAATCTAAAGGTTTACGCAGGCCCTGACCACAAACAAGAAGCACAAAAACCAACAGTGATCAACTTAAACGAATTTAAGTAATGGATATAATTCATAAAATTGGCAGAAGAAAAACAGCCGTAGCCCGTGTCTATGTTTCCGAAGGAAAAGGAAACATCACTATCAACAAAAAGGACTTGGCCGTATACTTCCCAACTGCTACTCTACAATACAAAGTAAAGCAACCTTTTACATTGACCAGCACCGAGGATAACTTTGATGTTAAGGTAAATGTATATGGTGGTGGTATCACCGGTCAGGCAGAGGCGATTCGATTAGCCTTATCCAGAGTCCTGTGCGAGATAGACGTTGAAAACAGAGGGATTCTTAAGCCAGAAGGTCTGTTGACAAGAGACCCAAGAATGGTAGAGCGCAAGAAATTCGGTCAGAAAAAAGCTCGTAAGAAATTCCAGTTCTCCAAACGTTAATACAGCATTGTCCAGGTACCTCCTTCGAAGTGCCTCACGAATATTTTCTAATTTGTTCATTGAAAGCCTCTCTTATAGAGGTAATTAAAAAATCCCGATCCAAAAGACATTTGGGAACTTAAAACAGGGCAGCGCCCAAAATTAGTTCAGGGTAAAGTTAGTTTAGCATCTAAATGCCAAAGGCTTTCCAGCTAATCTTGGAATACCACTTTGACATTGCTAATTCAAAGGAACGTAAACTAAACAAAAAAATGGCAAGAAACATTGAAGTAAAAGAATTATTGGAAGCAGGTGTGCACTTCGGCCACCTCACAAGAAAGTGGAACCCCAACATGGCCCCTTACATCTACATGGAGCGTAATGGGATTCACGTAATCAACCTTTACAAAACAGTTGCAAAATTGGAAGAGGCCAACGAAGCCTTGAAAAAGATTGCATCCTCCGGCAGAAAAATCCTTTTTGTCGCCACCAAAAAACAAGCCAAGGACATCGTAGCCGAAAAAGCCGGTAAGGTAAACATGCCATTTATTACAGAAAGATGGCCCGGCGGAATGTTGACCAACTTTGTAACCATCCGTAAAGCCGTTAAAAAAATGGCTTCCATTGACAGGATGAAAAAAGATGGCACGTTCAACACCCTTTCCAAAAAGGAACGTTTACAGGTAGAACGCCTTCGTGCCAAATTGGAAAAAAACCTAGGCTCCATCTCTGAAATGACCAGGCTACCCGCAGCATTGTTCATTGTGGATACAATGCGCGAACACATCGCGGTTAAGGAAGCCTTAAAATTGAACATTCCGATTTTTGCCATGGTCGATACCAATTCTGATCCAAGACCTATAGATTTTATTGTACCATCCAATGATGACGCTTCCAAATCTATCGAAGCTATCCTTGCCCATGTGACCGATGCTATCGCCGACGGTCTATCCGAACGAAAATCCGAGAAACAATCGGACGATGAAGGAGCAGACACCGCAAAGGTTGCAAAAAAGTCCAAGAAAAAAGATGAAGTAGAGGTTGTAGAAGAAGCGCCCGAGCAAAAAGCTCCCAAAAAAGAAGCAAATCCCGAAGAGGACGATTTGACCAAAGTTGAGGGAATTGGACCAAAAATTGCTGAAATTTTTCAAAGTTCCGGAATACACACTTATAGTGATCTTGCCGAAAAGACCGAAGAGGAACTTAAGGAAATATTAGCTGCAGCTGGCTCCAAATACGCCTCCAAAAATCCTGCATCTTGGCCAAAACAAGCCAAAATGGCCTCCAAGGGCCAATGGGACGAATTGGAAGAATGGCAGGAAAGTGTTAAAGGTGGAATTGAGGAATAAGTAAATGACCTCGGGGCAAGCCCACGAGGTATTATCCCGAGATTTCGGAACTAAAAAAACAAGAACGTGGTAAGCCCACCTGAATGCCAGCCCGACAATATCATTCTGGCGGCGAATGGACAGGCCTCAGAGAATTAAATCCAAATAGATTCCCGCTTTCGGGGGAATGATAAAACAATATATTATGGCAAATATTACAGCCGCAGATGTAAACAAATTAAGACAGAACACCGGCGCAGGCATGATGGACTGCAAAAAAGCCTTGGTAGAAGCCGAGGGAGATTTTGAAAAAGCGATCGAGATCCTTCGCAAGAAAGGGCAGAAAGTTGCTGCCAATAGAGCCGATAGGGAATCTTCCGAAGGTGCTGCCATTGCTAAAGTAAACTCCGCCAATACCGAAGGTGTCGTCATTTCCCTTAACTGTGAAACCGATTTCGTTGCCAAGAACGATAGCTTCGTAGCTCTAGCCAACGAACTAGCGGAACTGGCTCTGGGATTTGACAATAAGGAAAGCTTTCTTGCAGCCGATTTTAAAGGCCTTGCCGTTAGTGAAAAACTGATCGAACAGACCGGTTTAATCGGTGAAAAAATAGAAATTGGAGGCTTTAAAAAACTAAGCGCTCCTTTCGTAGGCTCCTACATCCATGCAGGTAACAAAATAGCTACTTTGGCAGGACTTTCTGCCGTTGTGGAAGGTATAGACGTCGCTGCCAAGGACGTGGCTATGCAAGTTGCTGCAATGAATCCCGTAGCCTTGAACGAAGAAGCCGTAGATCAGTCTATTATCGACAAAGAAATCGAGATTGCAAAAGATCAATTGCGCCAGGAAGGTAAACCAGAAGCTATGTTAGACAACATCGCCAAAGGTAAGTTGAACCGTTTCTTTAAGGACAATACCTTGGTTAACCAAGAATTTATCAAAGATAGCAAACAGAGCGTTGCCCAATATGTAAAATCCGTTGCCCCAAGTCTGGAAGTAACTAGTTTTGCTAGGGTTGCCTTGGGATAATCACAACAAAATTAAAATATAAAAAACCACTGTCCTTTTGGAACAGTGGTTTTTTACTTTGAATCCGTTTAAATATTAGGCTTGTCAGACTTCCCGAAGAGAACGGAAATATACATCACAAAAGTCTTCTGCACCCTAAGTCTTACCCTTTTAGCCAAGCCTCGCGCAACATTACCTGGTTATCACTTACATCTTCCATAGGTGTAATAGTCCATTCTTGCACCATCGGGGCCCCTACCTTACCCTTAAGGGAAATCTCCTTACCATCACGTTCAACCACCATAGTGATATCCCTGTCTGGCGACCAGTTAAAGCTCTCCCCTATCAAGAGACGGATGTTGACCAAATTGGTCGTCCTCCCGTCTATACTCTTTATGACATCCCCACCTTCGGCACCTAAATCGGTGAAAAAACTGTTCAACTCAATACCCTTCCTCACAAAAATGGCATTATCATTCCCAGGATCCATATCTATAAACGGTATATCCCCATCCAGAAAATAACCGGTCGGTTTATCCCTTTCGCTGATAGCAAGGCCTACTTTTGTAAAAAATTCGGAATAATCAATAGGTGTGGTCCCAGTAACGTAGGTATCGAAGAAGTTTTGTATCTCTGGGTAGGTCATCGATACAATTTCCGGAATCAACTTGTCGTCGTCAAAAGGTGTTTTATCATCATATTTTTTGGCCAATTCCTTCAGCAACCACAACACGCCCTTTTCGCCTTGGCTCAAATCCCGAAGGGTTATATCCAGCGCCATATTGATCAATGCCCCCTTCTCATATACATTAGGATATTGATCCTTGTATGGTTCTACCAAAACATTTTTACTCATTTTGGTAAAGGACATGCTATCATCGTATTGCTTGGAATTGTTGATTTTGTCCATCATACGTTTGTAAAACTCCGCCTCGTCTATCAATTCCTCCTTTATTTGGAACAGATTGGCAAAATATTCCGTAGTGCCCTCGTACATCCATAGATGTTCGGACATTTTAGGATCGTTATAGTCAAAATACTGGATTTCCTTGGAGTGTACGTTAAGCGGAGTAAGTGTATGAAAGAATTCGTGCGAAACTACATCGATCATAGCTTCCTCCAAACGGTCCTTGTCCATTTGTTCGGGGAATACCACTACGGTTGACTTATGGTGCTCCAAAGCCCCAAAACCAGTGGCATCATCTTTTGAAAAATCGGAAAGATATAAAATGATATCATAGCTCTTGGTCCCATTGGTAGCACCCAAAAACGCCTTTTGCGCCTGCATCATCTTCTCCATGCTGGGTTTAAAATCCAAAGCACTATAGGTTTTATTGGGTGAATAAACACCTAGGTTGACCTTGATATCCTTCAACTGAAAAGAGGTCGTATCGGGCGTTGCGTACATTATGGGATTGTCCGTTATCTCAAAATATCGGCTAGCCTCAAAAACATCGGTGCCAGGAATCTTTTTCACATCCATTTTCCGAGACATGGAGGTGGTTGGAATCAGATTGCTAGGCGAACTGATGGACAACTGATAGGGAACCTCTGTCATATCTTTAAAATAACCTACAAAACCATGCAGGTTGAGCATAAAGTTTCTTCCTTTAAGAATATTCGTACCCGCAGGAGAAAATACATGATCCTCCTTTTCGTTTTCGGTATCAAATGTATCGTTTACCAAATAAACGACCTTATCCAAATTTTTCCCGTTGGAAATGTTCCAGGTATTTTGATCGGCCTTGGTCACTGGAAGTTCCTTCCCGTCATAATCCAATGCCTTGAACCCTTCGATATACTGACCATAATTGTCTATACTGTAAGTGCCGGGAACCGTTTCGGGAATATAAAAGGTGACTTCCTCTGAAGTAAATGGCCCTGGGTCTACGCTTACATTTACCTTATCATCCGTTACGTGGACCAGGTCGATGGTTGCCAGAATAGGCTGGGGCCCGGTCTCGACCAAGTTTTTGGTCGATCCACATCCATTTAACAATAACCCTAAGAAAAATAGAATTGATAATTTTTTCATTACAAATAAGTTGATGTAATTGGTCCAAACAGGTACTATCCCAAAAATCCGATTTTTTAAGAATGGACAAGGATATAAAATTTACCCCAAATCATTGATAAACATTGGGAAATAATTAGGAATACAGTATGGAAAGGTACGAGGTTATAAAAACGAAGCACAAAGTTTAAATACAAAAATTAGGATTTGGGTTTTGGATTATGATACAGTTCTTTATCCAATCTACTATCACCCAAATAAACACCGACGGCATCACATTATAAAAAAGTGCTGTATCAATTAAACTTTTACCAATCCACTCCCATAAATAATTTTGACTATTTTTGTTTGATTTTAATAAAAACTACAATGCACTATAAAAGGATACTTTTGAAACTCAGCGGTGAGGCGCTAATGGGGGAACGCCAATACGGAATAGACCCAGATCGCCTAGCAGAATATGCGGACGAGATCAAAGTGGTAGTGGATAAAGGTATCGAAGTGGCCATTGTTATAGGTGGCGGAAATATTTTTAGAGGCCTCTCTGGCGCTAGCAACGGTATGGACCGCGTACAGGGCGACCATATGGGCATGTTGGCCACGGTGATCAACGGTTTGGCGCTGCAAAGCGCTTTGGAAATTAAAGGCGTACAAACAAGATTACAGTCGGCCATAATGATTAATGAAGTGGCCGAGCCCTTTATCCGAAGACGTGCCATGCGACATCTGGAAAAGGGCAGGGTAGTTATCTTTGGCGGGGGAACGGGCAATCCCTATTTTACGACGGATTCGGCAGCAGTATTGCGAGCCATAGAAATCGAGGCCGATGTAATCCTAAAAGGCACAAGGGTAGATGGCATATACACATCCGATCCCGAAAAAGATAAGCATGCCACTAAATTTGATACCATTTCCTTCCAGGATGTGCTTACCAAAGGTCTAAAAGTAATGGATACGACGGCCTTTACCCTAAGTCAGGAAAACGAACTACCTATCGTAGTTTTTGACATGAACAAAAAGGGCAACCTTCTAAAAATTGTTTCTGGGGAAAATATTGGGACCATTGTCAATATTTAGTACCACGATTTAGGAATTTTTATCGCTAATACATTTTGAACATGAACGAAGAAATTAATTTTATACTGGATACCACTAAAGAAAGTATGGACGATGCCATCTCACATTTGGAGAAGGCTTTTGTCAAAATCCGTGCGGGGAAAGCTAGTCCAATTATGCTCTCTAGTGTTATCGTAGATTATTATGGCTCACAGACCCCTCTGTCCCAAGTGGCAAACATAAACACTACCGATGCTCGGACCCTAGTCGTACAGCCTTGGGAGAAAAATATGCTACAAGAAATAGAAAAGAGTATTATGAACGCCAACTTGGGGTTCAATCCCATGAATAACGGAGATTTCATCATTATCAACGTACCCCCGCTCACCGAAGAAAGAAGACGGGACTTGGCAAAGCAGGCCAAGGCCGAGGCCGAGGACGCCAAAGTAAGTGTCAGAAGTGCAAGGCAAGATGCCAACAAGGAAATAAGGAACCTGGATGCTTCCGAGGATTTGCTGAAAATTGCAGAAGTGAACGTACAGGGACTTACCGACACCTATATCAAAAAAATAGATACAGTTCTTGGAGTAAAGGAGGCCGAGATCATGAAGATTTAACTTCTTTGATCGAAACAAAATAAAATATGGCAGCGAAGTCGATTTATGGGTTCTGGGGTATATTGGCTAGGATTATCCTTAGAAACCGTATCCTCATCCTTATTATCATCACTGTGATTACCGTGTTTTTGGGCTTCCAGTGGCAGAATATGAAGATGTCCAATACGGAGGCCAACCTTTTGCCAGATGACCATCCTGCCAATATTGAATATCAATCCTTCTTAAAGAAGTTTGGAGAGGAAGGGAATATCATTGTCCTAGCGGTAAAGGACAGTACCTTGTTTACTCCTGCCAAATTTAATAGATGGAACAAACTCAGTAAACAACTGGCTGCTTTTCCAGAGATAGAATTTGTGCTCTCTACAGACAACCTTAAAGAACTGGTAAAGGATACTACCGCTCAAAAATTTGTGCAGCGTCCCTTTATCCAATCCAAACCCACGACAAAAAAGGCAGTCGATAGCTTGGCAAACCACCTTTTTAACGACCTTCCCTTTTACGACCACTTAATCTACAATAAAAAAAATCATACCATCCGTATGCTCGTTTATATGGATCAGGATATTGTAAACACAGCGGTCCGAAAGGATTTTATACTTAAAGATTTCCAAAACCTTATAGACGAATTTCAAAGCGAAACCAATTTGCATGTTAGGATTTCGGGCATGCCGTACATAAGAAGTATGAATGCCCAGAACATCATCAACGAAATCGGAAAATTTATCCTGGCTGCTCTTTTTGTTACCTCTGCTATCTTCTTTTTCTTCTTTAGGAGTATCCGCGCCACACTAATATCGATGTGTGTAGTGATTATCGGAGTAATGTGGTCCCTCGGGATACTGGGGCTTTTAAAATTTGAAATAACAATTTTAACTGGCTTGATTCCGCCGTTGATCATCGTAATTGGTATTCCCAACTGCACTTTTTTGATCAATAAATACCAGCAGGAGATACAGAAGCATGGTAATCAAGCACTCTCATTGCAAAGGGTAATCTCAAAAATTGGGAACGCTACCTTGATGAGCAATATAACTACCGCTGCAGGGTTCGCCACTTTTATCTTCACGGATAGTAAACTGCTGACGGAGTTTGGTATCGTGGCTTCCATTAATATCATCGGTATTTTTGTGCTTTCCCTGCTCATAATTCCTATCGTTTATAGTTTTATGCCCGTGCCTAAGTCCAAACACCTTAGGCACCTGAACAAAAAATGGATATACTCTATTATGAATTCGATAGTACTGGTCGTAAAGGATAAAAGAATTGCAGTATACGCTACCTGTATTTGCCTTTTGGTCATCGGCATTGTCGGCATCTTTCAAATAAAGATTTCTGGAAGCCCGTTGGCGGATATGCCTAAGAAAGCCGACTTTTTCAAAGATATCCATTTCTATGAACAAGAGTTTGATGGGGTCTTGCCCATCGAAATTGTGGTAGATACGGAACGTAAAAATGGAGTATTAAAGTTATCGACGCTGAAAAAAATAGATCAGCTCGACGATGTAATTAATAAAATTCCAGAACTGTCCCCTCCTATTTCCGTAGTCAATCTGGTGAAATATACCAAACAGGCATTTTACGGAGGCCTGCCAAAGTATTATCAAATGCCTACCTCACAGGAAAGCTCTTTTATTATGGATATGGCCCGTAAATCTTCGGATCAAGAAAATTTACTCAAGAGCTTTGTCGACAGCACCGGACAAACAGCCCGGATAACCACTTTTATGAAGGACGTGGAGACTGATCGCATGGAGCAGATCAAGGATACGCTCCGTGAAAGTATCGCTGCCATATTCCCTTCCGATCAGTTTAAGGCCTTTATGACCGGGAATGCACTGCTCTTTTTGCAAGGCACAAAATATCTTGTAAAAAACCTGGTAATTTCCTTGGCCTTGGCCATTATGTTGATCGCACTTCTCATGGTTTACTTGTTTCGGTCGTTTCGAATGGTACTTATATCACTGACCCCAAATCTGCTACCTCTGATTATGACGGCGGGAATCATGGGCTATATAGGAGTTCCCATAAAGCCCTCTACCATCTTGGTCTTTAGTATTGCATTTGGGATTTCGGTCGACGATACCATTCATTTTTTAACCAGATACAGACAGGAACTCATCGCCAACCATTGGGAAATCAAAAAATCGGTCTATTCAGCCCTCCGGGAAACGGGAGTAAGTATGTTCTATACCTCGGTCGTACTTTTCTTTGGCTTCTCTGTATTTACCATTTCCAATTTCGGGGGAACCGTGGCATTGGGCGCCTTGGTATCCATAACCTTACTTTTCGCAATGCTATGCAACCTTCTTCTTTTGCCTTCACTATTGCTTTCTTTGGAAAGAAGTATTGCCAATAAAAAAGTCCTGAAGAAACCCCCGATAGACCTCCTTGCGGATGACGCTGTGGATCAGTAAAAGGTAAGCCAAAAAGGATTTATCTCCCTTTATGGCAATCTCATTTCTGTGTCTTTTTAACAAAAAAGCTATCTTTGCGATGGCCAATTTGGATATAGGGTAAATCTAACTTCAAAGCGATTCGGAAGAATCGAAAACAATTGAAATTGTCACTGGCTTTCGAACACTGTCGTCGATTGCTGAACACTATATACAACAAACAAATAACGATTAACGAATAACTATTTAATGAATAAATACAGTATCAAACAACTACTAACGAGCACGTATGTGCTTCAGGAAGTCGAAGTCAACGGATGGGTAAAAACCTTTAGGAGTAACCGTTTTATTGCTCTTAATGACGGATCAACCATTAATAATATTCAATGCGTAGTAGATTTTGAAAAGTTCGATGAAGGCCTGTTGAAGCAAATATCTACTGGAGCTGCGATAAAAGTTAGTGGCACATTGGTAGAAAGTCAGGGGAAAGGACAAAGCGTAGAGATTCAGGTTACCAAACTCGTAGTACATGGTGCGGCAGATCCTGAAACCTACCCTATCCAACCCAAGAAACATTCGCTAGAATTTTTACGTGAAAAAGCGCACCTGCGCGTACGCACCAGTACTTTTAGCGCCGTAATGAGGGTTCGTTCCGCATTGGCCTTTGCCATTCATCAATACTTTCAGCAAAACGGATTTTTCTACGTTCATACCCCTATCATTACGGGCTCCGATGCAGAGGGAGCCGGGGAAATGTTCCGCGTGACCACCTTGAATGTTAAAAATCCGCCGTTGACTAAAGATGGGGAAGTGGATTATTCCAAGGATTTCTTTGGAAAAGAAACAAATCTTACCGTTTCTGGCCAGTTGGAAGCCGAAACGTTTGCTATGGGCCTTGGTAAAGTTTACACTTTTGGACCAACATTTAGAGCAGAGAATTCTAACACCTCCAGACATCTATCGGAGTTTTGGATGATAGAGCCAGAAATGGCCTTTTACGACCTAGATGCCAACATGGACTTGGCAGAAGATTTTATTAAAAAGACCATTACCTATGTGCTGACGAATTGCGAGGAAGACCTTTTGTTCTTGGAAAATCGTCTTATGGAGGAGGAAAAATCTAAACCACAGGCCGAGCGCAGTGGAATGGGCTTGATGGAAAAACTCCGTTTTGTGGTAGATAACAACTTCAAAAGGGTGTCCTACACAGAAGCTATAGACATCCTAAGGGACAGCAAACCCAATAAAAGGAAGAAATTTCAATATCCCATCGAGGAATGGGGAGCCGACCTCCAGAGCGAACACGAGCGGTTCTTGGTAGAAAAGCACTTTAAATGCCCTGTAATCCTATTTGACTATCCTGCAAAAATCAAGGCATTTTATATGCGCCAGAACGAGGATGGAAAAACGGTCCGTGCCATGGACATCCTATTTCCAGGAATTGGGGAGATTGTTGGGGGATCACAGAGAGAGGAGCGTTTGGAGGTGTTAAGGGATAAAATAAAGGCTCTTGATATAGACGAAAAAGAACTGTGGTGGTATTTAGACCTTAGAAAATTTGGAACGGCCACCCACAGCGGTTTTGGTCTCGGATTTGAACGATTGGTGCTATTTACAACCGGCATGGGCAACATTCGTGACGTAATCCCGTTCCCCAGGACCCCCCAGAATGCAGAATTCTAAGCTCAAATTATTAGGGTTATTTTTGAATTACACCAAAACTGACCGTAGATAGTATTATTTCTTTAACTTTATGTTCCCTAGATAGGAGTACATAGGAACCTTTTAGGGCAAGCCTCATGCTAAAACAACACCTACAATTTAAGCTTTCTCAAAAGCTATCGCCGCAGCAAATCCAGTTGATGAAGCTAATTCAACTGCCTACACAGGCATTTGAACAACGCTTAAAACAGGAATTAGAGGAGAATCCTGCGTTGGAAAGTGGCAAGGATGAGAATGAACTCCCCGAAGACGACTTTGAGGACAACTATGACAATGAGACGGACAGCGAAACTATTGCTGCAGATGACATCAATATTGACGAATATCTTAGTGATGATGAAATCCCCGACTACCGAACACAGGCCAACAACTACAGTGCGGACGACGAGGAAAAAAGTATTCCTTATGCCGCAGGTATATCCTTTAACCAGTATCTTCTAAACCAACTGAACACTTTTTATCTCAGCGAAGAGGAATGGGAAATTGCAGAATTCCTTGTTGGCAGTATAGATGAAAGCGGGTATATCCGTAGACCGATTCCCGACATCATGGACGATCTTGCATTTACACAGAACATCTATACCGACGAGGGCACAATTAAGAAAATATTAAAGATAGTTCAGGAATTGGATCCGCCAGGGGTAGGGGCCAGATCGCTAGAGGAATGCCTTACCATTCAGCTCCAAAAAAAGGAACCTACACCAAACACGGAATTGGCCACCGCAATTTTGGAAAAGTCCTTTGAACAGTTTACGAAAAAGCACTATAGTAAGCTGATCCAAAAACACAACATCACGGAAGAGGACCTTAAAGCGGCCATTTCCGAAATAGAAAGGCTCAATCCAAAACCTGGGGGATCTTATTCTGGAGGAAACCGTATTGTGGAGCATGTCGTCCCCGATTTTTCCATAAAGATCGTGGATGGGGAGTTAGAACTTACGCTTAACGGACGGAACGCTCCCGAGCTCCACATTTCTCGGCAGTATACTAACATGTTGGAAGGCTATAAAAACGCCAAGGATAGGTCCAAGTCCCAAAAGGATACCGTAATGTTCATCAAACAGAAGTTGGATGCCGCCAAATGGTTTATCGATGCCATAAAACAACGCCAACAAACACTTTATATCACCATGGATGCAATTATGAAATACCAAAAGGAGTATTTCCTTTCTGGTGACGAGCGCAAGTTAAGGCCTATGATCCTTAAGGACATTGCCGATAGGATCGATATGGATGTTTCCACCGTTTCCCGTGTCGCAAATAGCAAATATGTGGATACTCCCTATGGTACTAAGTTAATCAAGGAATACTTTTCGGAATCCATGAAAAATGTACAAGGAGAGGATATTTCTACTAAAGAAATTAAGAAAATATTGGAAACTGTCATTGAAAAAGAGGACAGTAGAAAGCCCCTTACCGACGACAAACTGACCAAAATACTTAAAGAAAAAGGTTATCCCATTGCTAGAAGAACGGTCGCCAAATACCGGGAACAACTCAGTATTCCGGTGGCCCGCATGCGAAAACAACTATAATGAAGGGCTTTTTTAAAGCAATTTCCTATATTTTTCATCCCCTCTTCGTTCCCATCGCTGGCACCTTGATGTATTTTATCATTACCCCAAAATACAGCCCCTTGAAAATACAGAGTGGTAATATTTTGCCCATCTTTATATTGACGGTCATTATTCCTATAATTTGCTTTCTAATTCTTAAAAACCTGGGAGTGGTCCATTCCGTGTTCTTAACAACGACCAAAGAGAGAAGATATCCCGTGTTGATCCAAAGTATCTTGTTGTTAATGATAATCCTGAAGGTTATTCCCAACAATTATACCATTGAACTTCACTACTTTTTCTTAGGCCTCTTTTCGGCATCCCTGGCTATTCTATTGTTGCTCTTTTTAGGTTTTAAAACGAGTATGCATTTGGCAGGCATGGGGAGTCTATTAATGTTCATGATAGCACTCAGTGTCCATTTCAAGATTAACATAACACTGGCGATTAGCGCAGTTATCCTGTGTACGGGTATCCTGGCCACATCTAGGCTCTATTTAAAGGCCCATACCGCACCGGAGGTCCTTATCGGGCTAACCATAGGATTGATGTCCCAATTGTTTACCATAAAATTTTGGCTTTAGAACCCATCTAAGCTTTTTGAATGGGTTCAAAGTATATAAAAGACAAGACCCAGTTGAAGAGGTTTCATTTTGATTGATTCCCCTTCATCGGTAACTATTCCATTATTTAACAGGGGGTTCAATGCATAGTAAAGATGGATATTCCAAGTGCCATAGCCAAAATTGAAGGATAACCCATACTGAAAGTTCCTGACATCACTATTGGCAAAACTGGCCTTTTCCGAATCGGAAACAAATTTTGATCGACTTGCAAACACATAGCCAATATTGATCCCGGTATAGATGCGCCAAAACTTAAAATCTGTGGCTGTAGATGTACGCCAACGGAATTCTAGCGGCATCTGAATGAGATGATTCTCTATCTTGTTTCTTTTAAACGTACCTCCGCCCAAAACGGAGTACACTATCCCTTGATTTGTCTTGGACGCAAGTAGATTTGTATAATAGTTATCGAAAGAATAACCCAAACCAATCCCCAAACCTACGTTCCTATTCGTGTTTAATGGTATATCCCTAATAAACCCAAGTTGTATCCCATAGGAAAGATTTCTTTGCGTAACCCCAGCCGGCTTATTAAAGAGGAAATTATAGTTTGCCCCAATATAAAACTGGTCTTCCCTGTATAGGGAATCCAGGACCGCTGTTCTAGATTGGGTCTGGGCAGGTGCCCAGAATGTGGACCCAAAGAAAACTATTAATAAAAACCTTCGCATGCCTCAAAGTTATACATATTGACAACACCAATTGCACTTCCCATAACCACAGCCCACAAAAAAGCGCCTCAATTAGGGATTGAAGCGCTTTTATCTAATTCTAATTCACTAATTATTTTAACCTAATTCTTCAAGTTGTTAAATGCGTCTCCCTCGTAGGTGGTATAGTTAATTTTGAGGGCATTTACCTTGCGCAGTTCTTGCTTTATATCCGAAACAATACCCATATTGGCATTCTTATCAACTTTTAAAGCGGTAGTAAGTACATTTTGCAATTCTTGTGCCTTCTTGGCCCTCTCCATCAAGATATAATCACCGATTTCCGAAACAGGTGCATACTTATCGTTCAATTGAATCTTTGGCTCGGTACCAAACATCTTTTGGTACTCGGGTGTCGGCTTACCAACATATATATAAATTACCCGATCCTTTTTCTCCAACTTTTTGGTTTCACTAGCATTTGGCAACGTATTTTCTACCTTTATGGTACTGTC
>CAJDXC010000022.1_pt1 | contig 18209 bp, 19 predicted proteins | sample 7391681 | NCBI WGS metagenome assembly CAJDXC01 (sample SAMEA7055742, study PRJEB34461) | soil metagenome | biome: terrestrial ecosystem; feature: Peninsula; material: soil | place: Antarctica | collected 2016 | reverse complement strand
AAACTTATAGATTGCTATAAGTTTACATTTCTATCCAGTTGCCATGGGCATCTGAATACAGTTCCAAAGAAGTACCGTCTTCCTGGGTAACTTCTAATTTATATTTTTCCTCACCATCAATAAATGCCTTATCAATTGTGACATCCGGATAATCCTTGGTCACTGCATCCGTTATCGCGTTTGGCAATTCCGTTACTTTTATTTGGGTAAAATCCTGTGCAATTACAAACTCCATGATTCCGTCGTGGAAAATTGGGGTACTTGCCGAAACCGTCCCCAAACTACCAATGGCCATGGCGGTAGCGTAAACATATGATCTTGATCTCATTCTCTAATTATTTTTTATAAATGTTCTTGACTAACTCTCCATCGCGTTAAGGAAAAATTATGCCAAGTCGACGATTTATCAAACTCATATCATAAAACACTGATATACAGATGTATAATCGTTTTTCGAATTCTGTGTCTATCGTATAAAGCTGTATACCCAACGAAAATAGTGTGTAAAAATTACACACTTTACCATGAATCAAATCCCAAAATAGAAAATTACAAAAACCAAAAAAAGAAATACGATACAAGCACCTCTGAATTAAGCTATTGGGCTATTAGATCATGGACCCAATAATCCAGTAACTTAGTTACCCAATAACTTAGCAACTCACATTACCTGATGAGCTGGTTTTAAAAGATCGTTGACCGTTTTTACCGGATTGAAGGTTATCAACGGCACCTCCACAAAAATGGTGTTCCAATAGGCCATGGCACCGTTCCACAATCCTGGAAGTTCCAAGGCTTTTAATGACTTGCCATCCTTCGTTTTTTCTGTTATAAAACCCTGTTTGGAATCGACAAAATTCAACAGGTTGTATTTTTCTCCTTTGTGGTTTTTCACTCCACAGACCAGATCTACCGGATTAAAATGGGTTGAATTTTTTAATATCTCTACCTGCCTGTTATTTCGCATGTCTATTTGGGCAGACTCTATGATCTGCAAGGATATATTACCATGCCTATCTTTGATCCAAAATGGTCCTCCCCCCGGTTCCCCTTCGTTCTTTACCATTCCACAGATGCGAATGGGTCTATTAATCTTATCCTTTAATATTTCTATCTGATCGCCGACGCTATTGTTATCAAAATTTTGATGAAAGCGAACGTTAAGTTCTTCTTTCATAAATGTCTTTGCTTCCGTGAGCTGTTCCCCTGTAATCTCGTTTCCTTCCAACATTTCTGCAAACTCAAAAGCTTTGGATTGAATCTCCAATAATAAGCCGGACAACACTTTTTTACTGTCGGCCACTTCTTCCAGAAATCGAGATACCACAACGTTATCGATGTTTTTAATAAAAATGATATCTGCCTCCACATCGTTCAAATTCTCGATCAAGGCCCCGTGGCCACCAGGTCTAAAAAGCAGGGATCCATCATTATTGCGGAACAATCCGTTGTACATATCTACGGCAATGGTATCCGTGGAACCCTTTTGATAGGAGTAACTTACATTAAAAGAGGTTTTTGTTGCATGGGATATCCGCTCCTTAACGGAGTCGAACTCTTGGTTGAACATTTTTCCATGTTGTTCAGAAATGGTAAAGTGAAGCAGGGCGGTATCCTTGCCCTTGGCATAAAGGGATCCCTCTTTTAGGTGTTCCTCAAAAGGAGTGGCCAGATATTCCCCATAGTCATGAAAGGGCAAAAGTCCCTTGGGGTAAAATCCGTAATTGAGTTTTTCTTCTGACAGCATCTCCTTGACAATTAGGAAAACTTCCTCGTCCTTTGATTTTGCCTGCCCCGCAATGCGATCCTGGATCATTTTAAAAAAAGGAAATTTCCCCAATCCCTCAGCGAAGGCCTTCATTTCTTTATCCTTGGTTCGCTCCAAATAACTTTGGAGGCTTTCCTTTGTTGGGTCATAGCTGTCCAGAAAGTTAAAGAGCGCCTTGAACATTCTGGAAGCGGCCCCGGAAGCAGGGACAAATTTGAGAAGGGACGCCCCATCTTTTATCTTTTTGAACTTGGTTATAAATCCCCGTTCTTCCTCTTTGGAAAATTTTGAAATTCCGTCTCCCGGAACGGCGGCCTTGGCAAGATCAACAAAGGGGATCCCTTCCTTAAAAGTTTGTATTTGATCCCTTACCTTATTTTCTGATATTCCCTTTTCTGAGAGCTGTTGCAGATCTTTTTCTGTAAATTCCATCATCTTATAGTAGTTTATCAATGTGTTCAACGGCGGTTTTTAAACGAGTGGTTTTCTCGCCCTTTAAGATAACAAAATTCCTGTTGTATTTCTCCAAAGTCTCTTTGAAATTCAAAAACATCCACTCACGGTCCGTCGGTTTGTCCCTCAGGTCGTCTCTCTCCCAAGGAATGTCTATATAAGTAAGAAGGTAAAGATCATAGCTATTCCGAAGCGCATGTTTTTCTAAGGTAGGATCGCAGTAACCTGAGTAATACGCCTCGGAATACACCTTAAGTTCCAAAAGGTCCGTGTCGCAGATCAGTATATCGGTAGCCTTTGTGGACAATTCATTTTCTAGCCGCATCTGTCCTTCCGCTATTGGCAATAGGTCTTTTGGTTCACAGGACATTTGTTTCTTATCCCATTTGTCCTGAAGATATTCCCGCATATATTCCGGTACCCACTTGGTGTTATAATGTTCTGCCAATTGTTGTGACAAAGTAGTCTTTCCCGTAGATTCCGGGCCAAAAAGAACTACCTTAACAAGGTCTGTGGGCTTTTGTTTAAATTTTTCTTCCATGCATAATATCCGTAAATGGCAATTATGGTAAACAATAAATATTGAAAGGAGGTAAATACCAGCCCCTTGTAAAGATACAAGGGTATGGATACCACATCGCCAATGATCCAGTAGATCCAGTTCTCCAATTTCTTTTTGGCCATGAGCCACATACCCACAAAAAACACGGCCGTAGTAAAGGCATCCACATAGGCAGTCCATGCGTTCAACTTATCGAATACTACATAAACCAGGTAGACAAAGAGAATAGTGGCAGAAAACAGAACAAATGACCAGTTTTTCTCTTTAGGGGTTGTAAGGGTAATAGGAATAAAATGGGTGGCATCTACCTTGCGTGTCCATAGGTACCAACCATAGATGCTCATCACAAAATAGTAGGCGTTGATAAGCATATCTCCCAATAACCCATAAATTAACAGGATGTACACAAAAATGGCCGTACTAATAATACCCGTTGGAAACACAAGGATATTTTCCTGTTTAGAGTACCACACGCTTAAGAAGCCGAAGACTACCCCGATTATTTCCAAGACGATCAAATGGGTTGGAGTACCGTGGTATTCTGCAAAGATCCAATCAAAAATGGGGCTCATAACCGCTGCGGTCCGATTTCACAATTTTCATGTACAGAAGGCCATTATCCACCATTGTGAAAACCTCTTTTATTTCGGTGTTCAATACTTTCATCACCTCATCGTAATCGCCATAGACCTGGGTACTGAGCGGATTTTCCAATACCGTAAGTCCCGAAGTCCTCAATTTTTTAATAAAGTAAATAATATGCTCTTCAAAGGTATCTTGTAAAGGGGATAATGTAAGTTCTACTGAAATCTTCATTGTGTTGTTCTGTTTATTGTTTGGGTCTTGGTGTTGTTCCTTTTTGGTTGATGGTTGATAGTTGATAGTTGTTGGTTGATAGGAAATTTGTTCCTAGTTTCTAGTGTTTCAGGTTTAGATAAAAATTTGGTTTTTGGAATTTAGAATTTTAAAGTTCCGCCCCTGGTATAGGGAGATTATCCTTTTATGGCATACACGCAGGTAAAGCCTTCGAACTCCAAAAAATGAATAAAATAATTGGAGGTATCGCCATGGAAAAGGATTTCTGCCGTGGTTTTCGTATCCTCAAATGAGAAATCCTTAATATCTATATGGTATAAAAAACTTAGCCCAGAGTGGGCGTAGATTTTATAAAGAGATTCTTTGGCACCCCAAACAATTGTAAGTTTTCTGACCAACGCATCCGTGTTGGCCAGGGTTTTATACTCTTCGATCGGGGTAAATTTATTGGCTATCCTCAATATTTTTTCACGCTGCATTTCAATATCTATTCCCACATTGGGGCCATCACTAACAATAATTCCTGTAAATTTATTCGAATGGGTAATGGAAATATGATTTCCATCCTTTAAATGAGGCTTTCCTGCAGCATCATAATACAGGTCATGATCCACGTATCCAGCCTCGGCCAACAAATGCCTGATACTTAAAAACCCTTGCCGATGCAATTGGGATTTCATGCCATCTATGCGTTTTTGGCAATGCACGGTAAGAACGATCCCCTTAGAAAGCTCTTCTTCGGACTCCTCTATCTTCCAAATATAAACCTTGACCCCTCGGTCCGCCGTTATTGTTTTGTAAAGTGGCATGACAATATTTAAATTATTCTTATCTTTGCAGTAGTGAAATGTATAGCACATTGAGCTGCGAATCAACCTAAAGTTACAATAACGAAAGTAAAAATAAAAAAGGAGATGAGTACCAAAACTGTTCAATATGTACCATATAAGGTAAAAGATATTGCCCTTGCCAACTGGGGAAGAAAGGAAATAGCCTTGGCCGAAGCAGAAATGCCCGGCTTGATGGCTCTTCGCGAGGAGTATGGGACGGAGCTGCCGTTAAAAGGGGCCCGCATTGCTGGATGCCTACACATGACCATACAAACCGCCGTCCTTATAGAGACATTGGTGGCGCTGGGGGCAGAGGTAACTTGGAGCTCTTGTAATATCTTCTCTACCCAGGACCACGCTGCAGCCGCAATTGCAGCTACGGGGGTTCCCGTGTATGCTTGGAAGGGAATGAGCGAGGAGGAGTTTAATTGGTGCATAGAACAAACCTTATTTTTTGGCGAAGACCGCAAGCCCTTGAACATGATTTTGGATGACGGTGGAGATCTTACCAATATGGTATTGGACAAATATCCCGAAATGACCGCGGGGATCAGAGGCCTGTCCGAAGAGACGACCACAGGGGTACACCGTTTGTACGAAAGGGTAAAAAAAGGAACCTTGCCTATGCCCGCCATCAATGTCAACGATTCCGTAACCAAATCTAAATTCGATAACAAGTACGGCTGTCGCGAAAGTGCAGTTGATGCCATCCGAAGAGCAACGGACACCATGTTGGCCGGGAAAAGAGTTGTGGTTGCCGGTTATGGTGATGTAGGCAAAGGCACAGCGGCCTCTTTTAAAGGAGCAGGATCCATCGTTACCGTTACCGAAATCGATCCCATCTGTGCTCTACAGGCTGCGATGGACGGGTTTGAAGTAAAGCGATTGGAAACCGTAATCGGGAATGCCGATGTGGTAATTACGACCACGGGGAACAAGGATATTATCCAGGCCGAACATTTTAAAATGATGAAGGACAAGGCCATTGTCTGCAATATTGGCCATTTTGACAACGAGATCGATATGGCCTGGTTGAACAAAAATTATGGACATACCAAGGACGAGATTAAACCACAGGTCGATAAATACACTATTGACGGAACGGACATCATCCTTCTTGCAGAAGGACGTTTGGTAAACTTGGGCTGTGCCACTGGACATCCCAGCTTTGTAATGAGCAATTCGTTCACCAATCAAACGCTTGCGCAGATAGAGCTTTGGAAACATAACGACCGATACGAAAACCAAGTTTATATGTTGCCAAAACATTTGGATGAAAAGGTTGCTAAACTGCACCTAGACCGGTTGGGCATAGAACTCACAGAACTGAGAGAGGACCAGGCCGAATACATCGATGTTCCTGTCAATGGGCCATTTAAACCGGAATATTATAGGTATTAATTTTCTGGATAAAGGATAAACTTGGACGCTGTTTTAAAACTCAACAAATCTGTCGGTTTGAGGGCAGTCGAAAACCGTAACATCATGCCAGTCAAGCATTTCGACTGCGCTCAATGTGACATTCAGTGAGATTTTAACTTCTAAAGCAGTTCCACTATTTCAATACTATAAATCCCTTTAGAAAAACTCAGAAGTTTTTCTAAAGGGATTTAAGTTTTTGCATTTGAACTTGAGTAGGTCAATACTCAATAATCTCAAACTCACTTCGACGGTTTTGCTGGTGTTGGGCCTCGGTACAGAAATCTCCGCAGTTGGTTATGGGCCTTGATTCCCCGTAGCCTCTAAAGCTCAACCTGTCCAAATCTATATTTCCCATTTTTGCGATGTAATCCCGGGTAGATTGTGCCCTTTTTTCAGATAGCACTTGGTTATACAAGTCGGTTCCACGAGTATCCGTATGGGAATTTATTCGAATATGAAGGGTTGGATATTTTGCCAATTTGCCGGCAAGTTCTTTCAAAATCCTTTTGGAATCGTCCCTGATTTCCCATTGATCAAAATCGAAATAAATCGGGGGCATGTTAAAATAGAGTTTGTTGCCTTGGGCAAAGATACTTGGTGCAATGGTATCCTTTAAAAGTTCGTTAATCACAGCCTTGGAGGCTTCGGACTGGTTACTTATCGCATCGGCCACCTCATTGTTCTGGATCAGGTAAATCGTGTGTTTTTGGTTGGGTTCCTCGGTCACCTCAACATCTTCCTGTAATTCATCAAAACCGGGAGCGTCTGCAATAACCTTATACGTGCCAGCAACCAGGTTGATATTGAATTGGGCAATACTGTCCAATGTATTTTGATAGACCGTCTCCTTCCCAAAAACCAACTTCACGGAGGCATTTGGAACATATACCATAGAATCCTTGTCCCTAACTTCAAATTGGTTGATGTATTCCCTCTCAAAAATCTCCCCTATCTGTTCAAAGCTGTAAATATCATCATTGTCCCGGTCGCGGTTGGAGGTAAAGAACCCATTTTTATCATCGTAGTAGCGCATACTAAAATCGTCATATCTGGAATTTATGGGAGATCCCAGATTGATGGGTTTTGTAAACTTGCCGTTGACCCATCGGGAAACGAAAACATCCAACATTCCCAATCCTAAATGTCCGTTGGAGGCAAAAAACAAATTCCCATCGTCGTCTATATATGGAAATTGTTCGCGGTTCTCCGTATTGATAATAGAGCTTAGGTTTCTAAGTGTACCGTAAGTCCCATCCTCGTTGATTGTGACATAGTATATATCGAAACCTCCTATGCTTCCCAGTTCGTCCGAAGCAAAATACAGACGTTTCCCATCCGGACTCAACACGGGATGCTCATAATTATAATCATCTTGGTTAAAGGGAAGTTTTACAGGCTCCTCCCATTTACCATTTAATTTATGGGAGATATACAACTGCACTTTGTTGTTCTTGTATTTATCAAAGACCGCTTTCCCATTTTCCATATTGCTTCGCGAAATATAAAGGGTATTGCCATCCTTTGAAAAGCAGAAGGATCCTTCATGCCAAGGTGAGTTGATAATCTTTGGAATGGGAGTGGGTTCCAGAAGCGGTTCCAGTTTATCCCCAATAGGGAATTTGTATATATCCAAAAATGCTCTATGGGTCCAACCATATTTGTTATCGCCAGCATCCCCTCGATCGGACGCAAAATATACGGTATCGTTGAGTTTTACCGCCCCAAAGTCGGAGGCATCCGAATTAAATGCCATTTTCATAATCCTGAAATCCGATTTCTTAAGTCGAAACGTCTCTACCTCTTCCTTTGCCTCTTCCTTGTTGGGTGGCTTTATTCCCCGATTGTTTTTAAACAGCACCAGATAATCGATCGCCTTCTCGTAGTCCCCGGTAGCAAAAAGAAACTGGGAGTACATAAAGTTGAACCTATTGTCGTAGTATTTATCGGCTTCCTTGAATTTTCCGGTGACCAAGGGAGCCATAACCCGAAGTCCATCCTCGTATTTATAAATATTAAAATAGCAATCCGACAACTTTTGTAAGACCTCCTTACTGTTGTTCTTTTTGAGTTCGCCTTCGTAGATTTCAGATGCACGGATATAATCACCACTATCAAAAAACCGCTCGGCCTTCCTCATTTGACCAAAGGACATCTGGACAAAAATCAACAAAAACAATATATAGGATTGTTTCATCATAGTTAAAAAAACCTCGGTGATGTATAACTTCTGGAATTTAAGAAATGCAAATTATACAATAAAATAATCTCATGGCTACCCTTGCTAAACTCGCTCAGATCGCTGCCGATATTGTAATCGTACGCGTACCCTATCTTCAAATTATAAGTAATGTTAAACGCCGCCAGAAAAGAAATCGCTTCTTGGTAGCGATAGGATGTGCCAATCTCGAACTTATCGTAAAATCCTACGTTCATGGCAATATCAAAGGTCATGGGCGCGCCGGATTCCTGCATTACGACCATAGAAGGTTTAAGATCTAAATAATCATTGACCTCAAAAACATAACCTCCCGTTAGATATAGGGCCAAACTCTTTTCATAAAGACTCTCATTGTTTACGTCCAAGTCCTTGGGCAAAAAATTAGGAGATGAGATTCCTATATAAAAACTGTCGGAAAACAGAAAAGCTCCCGCTCCAAGGGTTAAAAAAGTGCTGTTGGTGTTGGCAAAAGAGGGATCGGCACTCACATTGGTATTAGAAAAATCAAAGGAAAGATTACTAACACCCGCCTTAATGCCAAGGGATAATTTTAGGGTTCTGGACAACGACAGGATATGGGCGAAATCTGCATTAATTTTGTTTTCTTTCAGCACTTTCCCAATCTTGTCGTTCACAAAATTAATTCCCACCTCATTCTTTTCGTTAAGGGGCATTCTGGCAAAAACATTGGCGGTGCGAGGCGCTCCCTCCACCCCGGTCCACTGTGTTCTGTACAAGGTGCCCAAATGAAGGGACCCCGGATCGTCAACGGTATAAGCAGGATTTATAATACTCATGTTGTACATAAATTGAGTGTACTGCGCCTCTTGCTGCCCCATGGAACGGAAAACGACAAATAAGAAAAAAATACAAAAATACTTCCCCATGGATTACTTACTTAAATAAAAAGTACTTTGAAACGGATTATTGATACCATCATTGGGTTTAAAAACGTAAAAATAGACCCCAGATGGAAGATCACGACTTCCGGAAATTGTTGAAACTCCATTAAAATAAGGTGTTCCACGCTTACCTTCATAGACTCTTATGCCATTTCGATTAAATACAGTCAATTGGAAATTGGGGAAAATATTTTCCCATCCCCCCAAATTAAAATCATCGTTTATACCATCTCCGTTCGGAGATACCCCATCTGGAAAGTCGAGGATACAACTACTAATTTCCCCTAATTTTAAAATCTGCACCAATACCTCTACCCTTGCCGATTCACAACCTTGATTGTCCGAACCGGCCATAAAATAAGAGCCACTTTCCAGCAGTGTGTCCATAGGCAGTACATCGTCCGAAATCAGGGATTGGTACCAGTTTACACTAGAACCCACTTGGATATCGGCCATTGTAGCCCCGTCCAAAACACAGAACTTCTGGGTTGCAATGGGGTTGGGTGCAGACACGTCAATTATGTTTAAGGTAATAATGGCATCGTCGGTCGTACAGGAGTCACTCCTATCGATTTTGTATTCTATTTGTACGGAAGCACCCGACACGGCATTCAAATCCAAAATTCCGTTGGGCAAGGGTGTATTGGATCCTAGAATTGCGAACTCTCCATCGGTGTCTACCCCCGCTGACAACAAATCGAACAGATTTAATTGCTTGTCAGACCTGCATGCGGTGGTTGCAAAATCATCGCCTGCATGTGTCAAGGGAGAAATCTTTACTGTAATTGTGGCCTTAGCTTCAAGGCAAGATCCATTGGCCGGTACGGTATAAACATAGTCCCCTGAGATCAGAAGGGACGGATCAAACTCCCCAAGGTAAGATGGTCCGACATAGCCATCCGGGCCAGACCAATTACCGTTTGCATCCTTAGGACCCGTAAGCAAATCGAACAGGTTAAAAATACTACCATCCTCGCATATTTCGTGATCTGTGCCGATTCCGGCATCAAACGGCTCGAATATCGTAAAATCCAATTGTGCCACATCCGTACACAGTCCGGTATCCGTGGTGTAGGTAAAACTAAAGTCTTTTTGCCCCACCACTTGAGGAATCATAAAATTGTTGGGAATAGTGTTTCCATCGACATCGGTCCAAGTCCCTTTAGAGCCCCGGTATATGGCATCAGAACCATTGGTCTTTAAATAAGATATCAGATCTACCTGAGATTGCGTGGTACAAAATTTAACATTGGAAGTGTCTTCTCCGGCGTATAAGGTTTCAGCCAAAGTAAAGGTTACGATGGAACTTTCGAGTTCGGGGTCGCAAGGATATTCGGGGTTGACGAAGGTTTTGGGACAACCTGCCGATTCGAACTCAAAGGAATCGCACTTTCCATTACAATTTATTCTCGGGTCCACCGTATATTTAAACTGGTATGTACCCAAAGGAGCACCTGTCAACGTAACCTTTCCTGCAGTAGTGAAATTAAGGGTCTTAGGGCCCGAAACAAATTCCCACTTGGCGAATTCGCCGGGGAGATAATCGTATTTGGTCCCGTTCGCAGCTTGTGAAAATTCCAATTCTCCCATCAAATCAACAGTGTTGGGGGTGGCATCATTTACGCAGATAATGCGGGGCTGTAATTGCTCAAAAGGATATAAGGCTTCAAAGAAGACAAAGGGAACATCACTTCCCGAATCGCTACATACCGCTGATCGCTGGTCTACCAAGAACCTAAAGTTTATCGTCTCTACACCAAACCGAGGATTTGTGGCCAATAAATTATCATAAATTGCCCTTAGGTTGACGGTTTTATCATAAGGAGTGGATATTTGATTCGCCGAGTTAGGACTTCCGGACCAGCTGCCTTCCTGGTCTTCCCCTTTAAGATAGATGTCGTCCGAAAGATCTATGTCCAGATCATAAAGACCGTTTCGCAAATCTTTTTCACAAATTGTAGTAAGAAAGGATTCCCCCGAAGTAGTTTGCCGTACAACGGAAATATTTACCGAGGTCCTACTTTCTGCGGCGCACGGAGCTATCCCGGGAACTACGTACACCAAGGTGAACGTTTCCTGATCTACCAAGGGAGGACCTGGTTGATATGGTATCTGTACCATAAGTTCCGAGCCGTTGATGCCAATAAAATTGGGGCTGCTGCCTTCATAGATCCACTGTCCGTTTAAATGTGGACTAGGCGATGATTGTAATGCCTCAAAGAGATTGAATCCACTCAAGTCCATGCAAACATCACTGGTACCGCAAACCTGTACGTTCACCCCACTTCCGCCTACTGGAGACAATACACTCCCAGAAAAAGGTCCTAAAACCAAATTTATGGTAAGTGCGGGAGTAGTTCCACCACAATCGTTATTAAATAAAATAAAGGTATAATCATCTACATTCTGCGAAGACCCAAAAAGGTCCCATAGACTCACATCCCCCGTTGCGGGGTTTAGGGAATATCCAAAATTGGCATCAAACCAGATACCGTGTTGTACATTGATCCCGGTTTGATCAAAATATGCGTCATACAAATTCAGGATACCATCCGGAGTACCGTCATTATTACCATCTATGGAAGCCATATCGCATACGGCTATGGTTTCCTTAACATCGCAAGTCTGGCTTTGTAGCAAAGAAAAACTAGCCAGAAAAAATAACAGAAAAATCCTATGGTTTAGCAGCAAAATGGTTGGAGGTTTTACTCACAAATATAGTTTATTAACAGGTAGCAAATATGTCTACATCAAGATTTTAACTCAAAACTAGGCTATCATATTTGCATTTCATCGGATAAATCGTACTGCTAACGGATTTAAATGAAATAAATTGTTCTAACCCCAACCGATTTCATATGAAGAAATTTCCTAATCCATGGCGTTCCAATAAAACGCCAAATATATAGGTATTCAATTACATAATGAAACACTTCAAAGTTAAAGCCGCTAGCATTAAATTTTACGCCAGCTTTTTGCAAACAAAAAACCCGCTACTGGTTACAGAGCGGGTTTTAATAATAAAGAAGTTCTTCTTAAGCTTCGAAAGGCTCGATAGAAACAAAAGATCTACCTTTAGTTTTCTTTTCAAATTTTACAATACCGTCAATTCTAGCGTGCAAGGTATGATCTTTACCAGCGTATACGTTATCTCCGGGATTGTGTTTGGTACCACGTTGTCTTACGATAATATTACCTGCAACAGCGGCTTGGCCACCGAAAATCTTTACGCCCAAGCGTTTGGATTCCGATTCCCTACCGTTCTTGGAACTACCTACACCTTTTTTGTGTGCCATGGTTTTATATTTTTCTGGTTAATAAAATTATTTTTTGTTTTTCAACAAAGCCTTAGCTTGCTTAACCCATTCTTCTGAATCTATTTTTTCACGGGTAATTCCATCAATTGCAGAAAGCACATTTTTATCGGCAACTTTCAATTTGCTGATTTGCTCATAAGTATAAACACCAACCTCGTTCAATTTCTTTTCGTACGCTGGTCCTATTCCATTGATTTCTTTAAGATCATCAGCTTCTGCTTTGGAGGCAGTACCAATGCTGTGCAATAACTTATCTACGTTGATTTCGATATGTGCCTCTTCAACCCTATGCTCTGCACGAGTAACCAAATTCTCACTAACCTCAACCTCTTCTTTAGTTTTGATAGGAGCTTTTGTTTCAGCTTTTGGCTTAGCTGCAGCTACTTTTTTGGGCTCGGCCTTTTTTTCCGTCTTCTTTTCGGATTTTTTGGCTCCGGAAGCAATAATACTTTCAATAACCAATTCCGTCAAATACTGGCGGTGCCCATTTTTCTTTTTGTAACCCTTTCGTCTCTTCTTTTTAAAGACGATAACTTTGTCACCCTTAAGGTGTTTAACGACTTTGGCCTCAACAGCGGCTCCGTCTATAGCTGGGGCGCCAATAGTGATATTGTCACCATCTTCCAACAAAAGAACATTGTCAAAGCTAACTTTGCTTCCTTCCTCTTCCTGTAAACGGTGAACGTACACTTTTTGGTCTTTCGCAACTTTAAATTGCTGCCCTGCCATCTCTACAATTGCGTACATAGCGTATTTATTTATGAATAATTCGTTAAAAAAGCCCTATTTTTTCAAACGGGCATGCCCGCTATCACAATCTAATATTGCTAAGGCGGGTGCAAATATACTGCTAATTCATAAACCTACAAGTGCTTTTTAAACAAATTAAACCGATTTCTTTTTTAAGTTATTGGAGCTCTTGAACAATTGCATAAACGCCAACGTAAGTACCAAGGTGGTTGCGAATCCCATAATCGCAACCGTGAAGAAAACAATTCCATCCATAGTGTTATTGTCCTTGAACCAAACTTTGGATAGTTCTTTCAAAAAATCGGTGTTGATTTCGGTCGCATAAAATGCAAAAAAGAGGGTGAAAATTAGGGTTGCTACAAATCCCGTAACCACCCCGGCCATGAAACCAGATCCATAATTAAACGCACTGCCATTTTTTAACTTAAAATACTTTATAGATTCATAGACTCCAAATGCAGTAATAACCCCATTAAAAAGACTGTAAAAGATATTGGTATGTAAATTAAAAAGAGAAAGAAAAAGAAAGTAAGCGATTAGGCTTCCACTGGTGGCAATTCCAAATCGTATGGGCAGAGCATATTGTTTCATATTTAATGTTTAGTGGATTTTATATGTTTACAAAAAGTCAGACCAGTCGGCCGGCCGGAGAAATTCACCAATCAACATTTCGTTGAGATACGCAAGTGAGATGGCCCATTTAATATGACATGATTATTTGATCTTTGGAGATGCTGATTATTATCTTTATCTGTATTTTTCACCTTAAAGTTAATCATATTGGCGGACAATTTCATAAAATCTTACAAAAGATGACGTGGAGGGCTTAATTTGACAATAAATTGAACTTCGAACCAAAGACTGACTAGAGTTTTATCAAATATCCCTATAAAGCTGCGATAAGCCGGAAACCAACCCGCATAAAATGAATGTGGCGATTTTTTAAAAGTTACCAATGGCCTATATTTGCCTACAAAACAACTGATCATGAAAAATACTCTTAGACTAACAAGCATTCTTTTAATACTTATCTCCTTTTCTTGTAAACAAGAAAAAAAAGATAAAACCGACAAAATGACCGAGGTAATAGCGGTACACGACCAAGTGATGACCGAAATGGGCACGCTGACCAAACTAGTAGGCGAAATGAACGCCAAAGTCGATTCCACTGAAACAGGACTAAAATACGATGCTGCCAAAAAAGACCTTCAAAATGCCCATAAAGCCATGATGGACTGGATGAAAGATTTTGGAGACAATTTCGATTCTGATGAGATTCTTAATGGAAAAACATTAAGTGCCGACAAACAAAAATTGTTGGACGAAGAAATGGATAAAATACAGGAAGTTGAAAAACAGATAAATACTAGTATTAAAAATGCTGAGGATCTGTTGAGTTCCGGGAACTAAATAAAATAATCTACTTCCCATATAGGAAACTTACCAGAACGGCTAAAGGAATTTTTGGTGGGCAACCTTATTTCCATCTCAAACTCTCCATAATCCTACGGATGTCTCTTTCCAAATACGCCGCTGCGGGCAATACGGAATCATAATTGGGCTTTACGGAAAAATAGAGCGATCCCGTCACAAAATGACGTACGCTGTCCGTAAGGTAAAATTGCGCCGGAGAAGCCGCATTGCCCTTTACGTTGTAGAACGTGCCATAGACATGGTCTTCTGTGTTTACAAAATCTTTTGGCTGAATCCCATCTGCCTTGACCACGTGCTCGTAGGTAAGTTTTTGGGCATCTGACAATAGTTTGTCAAGATTGCCATCTACCTTTTTATAGGTGATAAAGATATTGGCCCTCATCGTTGGGTAATCGACAATCAACGATTCATCGTTCTTGATCTTTAATTTTGCCTGTTTGTTGTACTCAAAAGTGTAATCTGGCATTTGCAGAACTACCGTGCCAGTTTCTGGGTATTCCAAACGCAGCATGGCCTTGGGTTTCGGAAGTACATCATCTTTACAGCCAAAAAGGAACACGATGAAGAGTAGGAAAATAAAGCTATGTTTCATGCGGCAAGGTTATTTTTATTTGTCTTAAACGCTTTTTATCCAGGCTTTCCACAACGAACTGGTAATTCTTAAACAATATTTTTTCTCCTCTTTTGGGAAAATTCCCCGCAATTTCGAGCACGAAACCTGCAATCGTCTCCGACTCCCCCTTTTGTTCCTCAAAATCGTCCTCGTCCTCAATTTTTGCAACCCTATAGAAATCTTTTAGAGCCGTTTTGCCATCAAAAACATAATTACGGTCGTCCAGCTTGGAAAAGATTAGATCTTCATCGTCGAACTCATCGCTAATATCTCCCACAATTTCCTCAATGATATCTTCTAAGGTAACAATACCCGAAGTCCCCCCATACTCATCAACAACGATTGCCAAATGGTTCTTCTTCTCCTGAAATTCCAACAAGAGGTTATCCAGTTTTTTATTTTCGGGAACAAAATAAGGTTCCCGGATTAGCGTCATCCAATTAAATGTCTTTCTGTCTATATAGGGCAAAAGGTCCTTAACATACAACACTCCCAATACGTTATCCATATTTTCTGAAAATACGGGTACCCTGGAATAACCATGCTTTTGTATTTCCGCTATAATTTCTGGAAATTTCATCTCCGATTTTAATGCAAAAATATCGATCCTTGGTCGCATTACCTGTTTGGTATCCGTATTTCCGAAAGACACTATCCCCCTCAAAATCTTTTGTTCCTCTTTAGTAGTATCTCCCTCTGAGGTAAGATCGAGTGCTTGTGAAAGCTGGTCCACGCTAAGGCTGGATTTTTGCTTACCGAGTTTCTCTTGTAAAAATACGGTTGCGGTGCGCATAGGTAAACTCAAAGGCGACAATAAGAAATCCATAACTTTTAGGGGATACGCCATAAGACGTGTAAATTGCAGTTGGTTCCTGTTTGCATAGATCTTAGGGAGGATCTCCCCAAACATCAAAATTAAAAAAGTGGCCACTACCACTTCCAACAAAAACCTAACGGGAACAACGCCGAACCAATACTGATCGACCTTTGCAAAAATGGTGTCCCCAATATTGTTAAACAGAAGTACGATGCCAATATTTATAGCATTATTGGCAATCAAAATCGTGGCCAATAGTTTTTTTGGCCTCTCTAGGAGCTTTACTGCTATATTTCCTGTAGAAGAATTTTCGTGGGCAAGTTCGTTTACTTCAGTGCCCGATAAGCCAAAAAACCCAACTTCCGCACCCGAGATAAGTGCCGAACAGATGAGCATGATAACCAACACACCGAACTTGAGTGCCAAGGCACCATCCAATGCAATAAAACTAAATATTAAACTGGCAGGGTCTGGATCCAAGCGTTAAAACTTTAATTATAATTATTAAAACGGCAGATCATCTTCTTGTTTCGGCTCATTGACGGGTTTGGATTCCGTGCTCTTGCCCGAATATCCGGATGCCTGCTGTTGCTGGTTGGATGAGGCGCTGGGAGGATTTCCAGGTTCCCCTTTTTTAGTGGTCAAAAAAGTAAATTCTTGGACATGGACTTCCGTGGTATATCTGGTATTGCCGTCCTCTCCCTGCCATTGTCGGTTTTTTAGCCTTCCTTCGACATAGATTTTATCTCCCTTGCCCAAATATTTTTCGCAAATTTCCGCAGCTTTGTTCCGGACTACAATATTATGCCAATCCGTATTGGTCACTTTTTCTCCCGTCTGTTTATTGGTGTAGGTTTCATTGGTGGCCAATGGAAAGCGCGCAATACAGTTTCCTCCTTCAAAATAGTGAATTTTCACCTCATCCCCAAGATGCCCAATTAGCATCACTTTATTCAATGTTCCGCTCATAACATATGCCTTAATGAATTCAATGTCCGCATTTTAGATAAATATGCGAAGAATTCGTTATCAAAAGTAGTGATTTTTAAAACTACTTATAAAATTAGCTATCAAAACAGGAACGGGATAACGGTTCAAATCGGACAAAACCACCCCCTCCTTTAACTCGCTGGATGTCTCCACGACCCAAAACTTGGTGTACAAGTGTTGATGGGACAATTTGTGGATCACTTGGCCCTCCCCTGTTTTCCCTGCTCCATCCAATACTACTAAATAATTAAAATAGCGTTTCCTAACCTTCGTCTTACCGACTTTTACTGGTAAACTTTCTATACTATTCCGCTGCAAAGCAACGCAGCTATTCTTTAAAGGGCAAACGGAACAATCCGGGCTTTTCGGGACGCATTGCAAGGCGCCGAATTCCATGATTCCCTGATTGTAATCCCGAATCTGGTCGGCATCCATAACCGATTGGGCCAATTCCTTAAAATATTTGATGCCTTTGGTACTATTGATAGGCGTATCGATCCCAAAATAACGGGCCAGCACCCGGTACACATTCCCATCTACCACAGCTCGCGGCTCATCAAAACAGATAGACGCAATGGCACTTGCCGTATAGTCCCCTATCCCTTTAAGTTCCAACAAATTGTTGTAGGTACTCGGAAATTCGCCTCCATGGTTTTCAACCACAATTTTGGAAGTAGTGTGCAAATTGCGGGCCCTGGAATAATAACCTAATCCCTGCCACAATTTTAGGACCTCGGTCTCCGTGGCATTTGCCAAACGTTCTATTGTGGGAAAGTTTTCCAAAAACTTTTCGTAATACGGAGTTCCCTGCGCCACACGGGTCTGTTGCAGGATTATTTCCGAAAGCCAGATCTTATAGGGGTCTAAGGTATCCCTCCAAGGCAAGTTTCGCTTGTTCTTGCGATACCATGATAGGATTATTTCAGAAAAGATCATTTGTGTTTCGATATTGGAGCTATAACTCCTACTTCGTTCTATGTTCCTCGATATATTTAGCCATAATTCCGACGGACTCAAATATTTTTCGGCCTTCCTTGGGGTCGCTCAGGCGTATGCCGTAATCCTTGTCGAGCATTACGATAAGTTCCAAGGCATCTATGGAATCTAGGCCCAAGCCATCTCCAAAAAGAGGGTCATCGTCAGCAATTTCAGCCACTGTAATATCCTCTAAATTCAATTGCTCGATTATCTTTTCCTTCAATTCTTTTTTTAAATCTACCATGGTATCTAATATAATCTATTTATAGCTTCAACAGTATATGCGGTGCCAACTTCTTTGGAAACCAAATACAAAAAAGCTTCATAATTATCCCCGTC
>CAJDXC010000016.1_pt1 | contig 18708 bp, 15 predicted proteins | sample 7391681 | NCBI WGS metagenome assembly CAJDXC01 (sample SAMEA7055742, study PRJEB34461) | soil metagenome | biome: terrestrial ecosystem; feature: Peninsula; material: soil | place: Antarctica | collected 2016 | reverse complement strand
TTTGCACGCCTATTCCCTAAAATTTATACATCCGTTTATAAATGAAGAAGTCCACCTAAAAGACGAATTCCCTCAAAGGTTTAAAAATATATTTATTCAATGAATTATGTATAAGTTTGTGTCTATTGCAAGTTTGAGAAAGTTAGTATTTTATTCAAAACATTAATGTATTGATTATTCTTATGTAGTAGCACATATCGTGAATATTAAGATTTCCAATATCTCACACGATCAGTTAAGTACTTTTAATTGACTTTCAAAAAATACGGTTTTGGATAATTACATCGCTAAAACACAAAGACTATTTATTGTATTGGGAGCCACTTTGATCATTTGTTCCCACTCCTTTTCTCAGCCATCCCGTTTCACTATTAAAAAAGTCCGATGATCAAATTGTTTCAATAATGTAGAATCCAAAACACAAAAACTTATCGTGCCTAAAGGCGAGATTATTTGTCTGTTCAATGATTTATTGCCAGAAAATATCGTGAGAGGAAAAAGGTATTATGTATTAGAATCTACGCCTACATTTATCAGGATCGGGGAACGCCTGAAGGAGTCCCTCTTAAATTTTCATCAAAATCAGGAAATGATGTCAAATTAATTACACAGCTCAGACGTGCCTTTATTCGTTTTGCACCTATGCGGGAAGGACCGGGGAAAGGCAGTATTGATTTGGCAGGGTGCAAAAATAAAAGTGTGACAGGATGTAAGTTAAGCTCATTGGGGGATGCTATGCATATCCACAGTAGTCACAATAATACATTTTCGAATAATCATATTACAAGATCCCGAATGAGAGCATTTTTCTTGTCGGAATTTTGTAAAAACTCAACTATTACAGGGAACACTGTAGATGGAACCAATGGCTCGAGAATCATGACTATCGAAAAGTCTAATGAAGATGTTGTGGTAATCGGGAACACGTTTCGAAATGGTGGAAGAGGAAGTTGGATTAACCAACCCAAAAATTTGATTATAACCAATAATATCTCTATCAACAATACTACAAAGGGAGAACAAGATCCATGGAGAAGAAGAAGAGATTATAAAACGGGCCAGTGACAGAAATTTGCAGAAATCTATTTCACGACATGGGAAGAAGACGGATCATATGGTCCTGTCATTTTAAAGGATAATATATTTATCACTGGCAAGGAAGCCGCGGCTGCTATTCAATTTGAGAAAAATGGCAAAGAAATATTTGTAGAAGGAAATATTTTTAAAGGAAGAACCGGGGAAATATTCCTTGATGAGTCTGATAGCAAGATCTTTATTAAAAATAATTATGGTGCTACAATCCATAGGGGATTATCTTACTCAGAGTCTAAATTTGGGAATTAAAATTCAGAAAGGTGTCAGAATGAGAAATGTTGGTGTCAATATACTTTTTCACTTATTATAATTAAGTATGTGAATATAGGGAAGAAAGAGCAAAGAGTTTTTCTCCGCTCGGTCTTTGTGCGGCACCGAGGGGGCCGGAAAATATGGAACGGAGGGACTTTCAGTGCGGGCGGCAGGGCCTGTCAGTATGAAGAGCCGGAGAGAAGGGTTTTCCGGCTTTCACAGGGGCTTGGGAATGTATGAAATTCAATTCTATAATAAATTACTTACAATGGCATCACATTATTTAAACAATAAAATTTTGGGTTGTTATTAGCATATTTAAGCGTACCGCTTCAATAACCAATTTACTCTTAACTCAATAACCCTATGACCAAATGTTTATAGAATAGAAAATCTTGCAGTAAAAATCTACCTTCCTAGAAGGTGGGTTTTGAGTCTCCCATATAGGGGCGAAAAAAATCGGAAATCATTCCGGGTCTTTTGGTCCTCGACACTTCGTTCTTACTTTTCTTAATAGATGACATATTTTCTTATCATCTTCTCATCCAGATCGAGCGTGTTAACGAAATAGCCCTTCACCCAAAAATGATTTCCCCTATAGGATTTTTTCTTGATTCTGGGGTAGCTCTTAAAAAGCTCTATCGCTATTCTTACCTTCAATATCCCTAGCAACCTTGAAATACATGGCACTTGGGAACCCATACAATATGATAATCACATTTGTAGATTACCTGGTTTAGTTCTTATATTTACCTGCTGTGCAAATGTAAGGCACAGACAAAAGAGCATGACCACCCCCCAAAAGGAGGTGGTTTTTCATTGTAAAATAAATTGAATTTATGAATAACCTATTAACTAGCGCCAAGGAGAGAGGTCCTAGAACTATTCTCATTTCACTTTTCGCATTATTGCTGTTTTCCCAAGCTGGATTTTCCCAAGAAGTTTCCTCTATAGTCGGAACCATAACTTCAAAAGAGACCGGAGAACCATTGGGAGGTATAACCGTACTACTTGTGGAAACTAATCAACGCTCCATAACAGACGTTAAGGGAAATTATAGGCTTCTCAAAGTCCCTGTCGGCACATATACTTTGCAAATCAATAATTTGATATATACAGAAAAGAAAGTAGTGATAGTTCTAGGAGAAAGGGATTTTCTTAGAATAGATTTTGAACTTTTGGATACTCCTATTAGTTTGGATGAAGTAATTGTAAAAGGCCGTAATACCAATCTTATAGGAAGAGCTGGCAGTGCTTCGGAAGGGAGCACGAGCCAGTTACAACTGGAAAAAAGACCCATTTCCAGGACTGGAGAAGTTATGGAGACTATTCCCGGTTTAATCGTTAGCCAACACAGTGGCTCCGGAAAGGCCAATCAGTACTATATGCGAGGACTCAATTTAGATCACGGAACCGATTTTGCGGCTTCCATAGAAGGAATGCCCCTTAATTTACCGACTCACGCCCATGGTCAAGGCTATTTGGACGTGAATTTCCTGATACCAGAACTTATTAAAGAAATAGATTTTGAAAAAGGTCCTTATTATGCAGATGCAGGCGATTTTTCCTCTGCTGGGAATTCAAAGATTCAACTTGCGGACAAACTTGACAAGGGGATAATAAAGGCAGAGATTGGGCAATATAATGAGTATAGGGGTCTAATTGCCAATTCCGCATCTTTTGATGGTAAAAGTTTACTTTATGGATTGGATTATAGCTATTCCAAGGGACCTTGGACCAATCCGGAAAATGCAAATAGATTTTCGGGAATCGTTAAATTTTTCGGGGGTAACCGCACAAAGGGATATACATTGACTGCCTTGGGGTATTATAATAAATGGAACTCCACCGATCAAATCCCGGAACGGGCCGTCGCAGAAGGCTTGATTTCCCGGCTAGGTACTATTGACCCCAGCGACGGAGGGAAAACATCACGTTATTCCTTAGTAGGGAATTGGTGGAAAAACAAAGAGAATGGGGCCAATACTAAAATTTCGGCCTATGCTGCCTATTATAGTCTCAATTTATTCTCCAATTTTACCTACTACTTAGAACAACCGGTAAAAGGCGATCAGTTTGAGCAAGCTGATCGTAGATTTTATGGTGGGGCTGCTATTTCGCACAGCTGGATCGCCAATTGGTTGGGAAAAAAAATGACCAATGAAATAGGGGCTCAAATTAGGCACGATCAAATCTTTGAGGTAGGACTCTACAATACGCAACAGCAGAATCGTTATGAAACAACAAGCGATGACCAGGTCGGAGAAAGTAATGGCGGACTCTATTTTTCAAATAGTATTGAATGGCTAGAAAAAATAAAAACAACAATCGGAATTAGGGGAGATGTTTATCATTTTAATGTTGATAGCGGCTTGGAAGTGAATTCTGGAAAAAATTCTGCTTTTATTGCTAGTCCCAAATTCCGGCTAGCCATAGGTCCATGGTACAATACCGAATTCTATATAGATATGGGCCTCGGCTATCACAGCAACGATGCACGTGGTACAACTATTCAGGTAGACCCTTCCACTGGGGAGAGAATCGATCAGGTTGATCCTCTTGTGCGTTCTCGTGGTGCAGAAATAGGGATAAGGAGCTCTGTGCTAAAAGGTCTTCGATCCACCCTTTCGTTTTGGTATTTGGGCCTAGATTCCGAATTGGTCTTTATCGGGGACGCTGGTGGTACCGAAGCCAGCGATGCTAGCACTCATTTTGGCCTGGAATGGACAAACTATTACAGGCCACTTGATTGGCTGACATTGGATCTAGATTTGTCGTTGGACCATTCTAGGTTTGTCCACGTTCCCAGTGCAGTGAATAAAATCCCCAATTCTATTAGTGAAACCATTAAGGCGGGATTTACGGTAAATATTACCCCATATTGGTATGCTGGTTTGCGGTTCCGATATTTTGGTCCGCAGCCCCTTACCGAAAGTGGGGATATTGAATCTGCCTCCACTAGGATTCTTAACTTTAGGACCGAATATAGATTGAGGGACGTGAAACTTGCCCTGGACGTTTTGAATATTCTTGATTCTCAGGATCCTGACATAAGCTATTATTATACATCTCGATTACAAGGTGAGACCTTGGAAGGAATAAACGACATACATTTTCATCCCGTGCTACCTATTACGGCAAGGGTGTCCATTACATATCAATTTTGAGATTTATATATGCCTCAAACGACTATATCTAAGGGCAAAATAACCTCGAAAGTCTTTTAAATCGGGAAACGGGTCATTGGGAAACTACTTCAAAAACGAGGTACTCATACCCTCGGGCAAAAAAGAAGGGGGAATTTCCACAAATCGGACAGGAAGGTAAAGAACCTCGAGAGATGGCTCAGGGCATACCACGCCATGTGGGCAAACATCTGGACTGTCTCGACGAGTATTGGTAGAGGTTCTACTATAGCTTCATTAAAGAAACGAACACTCGACAATCTCACAGCAAGAATACTATGCAATCTGCCATATTATATCTACAATGTTAATACCTAAGCTCTTAAGTCAATAAAATAATTATTTAGAACGTTTTTAAATTATAGAATTAATAAAAATCTTAAGATATTCTCAAGCAATGCTTCGTTTGTTTATTGTATATTTAAAAACCTACCAGATAAAAAACTCTTTTTATTAACTCTAAACCTATTAACTTATGGCAAATGTATTATGGTTGCAAGGAGGGGCATGCAGTGGGAACACAATGTCTTTTCTAAACGCTGAAGAACCTTCAGTAGTAGAGCTTATAACCGACTTTGGTTTAAATATTCTTTGGCATCCAACCACGGGTCAGGAACTTGGAGTCCAATTGCAGGATTTATTGAAGGATATTCTCAATGGAAAAATTAAGTTGGATATATTTGTTTTTGAAGGTACTGTCATACAAGGCCCAGATGGAACTGGTACCATGAATTATTTTGCCGATAGGCCACAGATGGACTGGGTGAAAGATCTTTCGGAGGTCGCAGAATACGTTGTGGCAATTGGAGATTGTGCTACGTGGGGAGGAATTCCTGCAGTTGCACCCAACCCAAGTGAATCTACGGGAATGCAATTCCTCAAAAAGGAAAAAGGAGGATATTTAGGGTCTGATTTTGTATCAAAAGGAGGACTTCCGGTAATAAATATACCTGGCTGTCCTGCCCATCCAGATTGGATAACACAAATATTGGTTGCCATTTCAGTGGGAAGAATAGGAGACGTTAAAATTGATGAATTTCATCGTCCAAAAACATTCTTTACAGATTTTGTACAAACAGGTTGTACAAACGTTGTGAATTTTGCTCAAAAAGTAGATGGAGGCTTTGGTAAAAGAGGGCACGGTTGTTTATTCTTCGAGGTAGGTTGTAGAGGTCCAATGACCCATGCAAGTTGTAATAACATTCTTTGGAACAGAACTAATAGTAAAACCAGGGCCAATCACCCTTGTTTGGGCTGTACTGAACCTGGTTTCCCACATCACGACCTAAAAAAGGGAAGCGTTTTTAAAACAATGAAGTATATGGGTGTATTTCCTAAGGAAGTTCCAACAGGAACTAGCAAACTAGGATATTATATTGAGGCAGGTTTCCAAAAAATCACACCTACAAATCGCGCTGTTCATCAAGGCTCAAAATAATCTAAAAATCAATAACTATGTCCGTAAAAGAATTAAATATATCACCCGTTGGTCGTGTTGAAGGTGACTTAGACGTCAACGTTACAATAGATAATGGCAAAGTTGTTAAAGCCCATACCCAAGCAGCAATGTTCCGTGGTTTTGAGAAAATTATGGCCGGTAAGGATCCGCAGGCCGGTCTAATTGTTACACCGCGTATCTGTGGAATTTGTGGAGGATCTCATTTATACACTGCCTCCTCTGCACTAGATACAGCATGGAAAACAAAATTGCCGCCAAATGCCTTGCTTTTAAGGGCAATAGGGCAAGCGAGTGAGTCATTGCAAAGCAACCCAAGATGGTATTATGCCATTTTTGCAACAGATATGGCGCATAAAAAATTTGCGGATAAGCCTCTTTACAAAGAAGTTGTAAAAAGATGGGCTGCCTATGTGGGTACAAGTTATCAGGTTGGCTTAACAGTTAGTGGGTTGCCTGTTCAAATTTATGCCTTGTTTGGCGGTCAATGGCCACATTCCAGCTATATGGTACCAGGTGGCGTTATGTGTGCACCGACCTTAAAAGATATTACAAGAGCTCATGGTATTCTTGCACAATTTAAGAATGATTGGCTCGAAACAGTTTGGTTAGGTTGCTCCATTGAAAGGTACATGAAAATAAAAACTTGGGCTGATATGTTGGCTTGGGTCGATGAAAATGAATCCCAACGCAATAGTGATCTAGGTCTTTATATTAGAGCTAGCCTAGAATTTGGATTGGATAAATTTGGACAAGGCGTCGGTAAATATATTGCTATGGGCACATACCTGCATAAGGATATGTATAACAATCCGACCATAGAGGGACGAAATAGGGCATTGATATGTCCTAGCGGTGTATATGATGGTGAAAAATATCAAGAATTTGATCATATGAAAGTGGGTGAACATGTTGCCCATTCTTGGTATGGAGATCAAGAAGACGGCTTGCACCCTTGGAAAGAACCACTTCCAACTCCCATAAAATCACATCCGTTGGAAGAAACAGATTTTTCGGGCAAATACAGTTGGTCCAAATCTCCTCGATATGACGGCATGGTTTGCGAAGCCGGACCTTTATCAAGGTGCATAATGTATGCAAATCCGGCGAATTTAGAACATCAAATTAGGGATCCTTTATTTGGTGATATTATGGAGAAAATTGGACCTAGCGTATTTGTGAGATCATTGGCACGTATGCATGAAACAACCATTTTATATACACATATTGAAAAATGGCTTTCAGAAATTGATCTAGACGGTGAGTTTTACATTAAGCCAGAAGAAAAAGATGGATTTGGTTTCGGTGCCTCCGAAGCTATTCGCGGAGCTTTGGCTCATTGGATCGAGATAAAAGATGGGGTCATTAAAAACTATCAAGTAATTTCTCCAACCACATGGAATGTGGGACCTCAAGATAAGGATGGGAATCCAGGACCAATTGAATCGGCATTGTTGGGAACACAAATTGACGATCCCAATGATCCAGTGGAAGTAGGATTGGTAGCCCGATCTTTTGATTCGTGTTTGGTTTGTACGGTTCACGCCCACGATGAAAAAAGCGGTTTGGAGCTATCGAGATTCAAACTGTAATAGTTTCAAGATTTTATAATAGGCCTAACATAAGACCTGTCCGATTCTAATAAATCAGGCGGGTCTTATTATTCGAGAATAACAAAACTTCAGAATGATTAAAACAGCGATTATGGGTTTTGGAAACCCGGTTCGAAGTGACGATGCCGCAGGAATCTACGTAATTGAACGATTAAAGGAGAAAATTGGAACCCATGACGATATCAGCATTTTCGACATGGGAACTTCCGCTTTTGAGGTTTTGTTTGGTTTGAAAGGGCATCAACGTATAATTTTGGTGGATGCCGTGATAAATTCCCAGGAGCCAGTAGGAACAATTTTTAAAGTACCCGCGGCCGAGGTTATGAGTACTCCCGAAGAAGACCCTATGGTTTTTTTACACAGTATGAAATGGAGCCAGGCATTGTCCTATGCAAAAAAAATTATGCGAGATGAATATCCAGATGATATTCAAGTCTATTTAATTGCCGTTAAAAATACTGCACTGGAAGTTGATTTGAGCCAGCCCGTCCAAGAAGCGGGCGATAAAGTTGTAGTTCACATTTTGGAAGACCTAAATATTTCGATACCCTCGTGAGCACTAAAGTCACATTGAAATCTTCGCATATATATCTCGAAAGCAAAGTGATAAAAGAGTTTTTTGAAGGTACAAATGTCGCTTTTGCGGTTTATATTAAAGAACAAAAAAGCATTTTGATAACCCCCGTAACTAGTGCCTGGTTTAAAAAGATGTACAACCCTGCACAGTATATTTTGAAAGCCCGAAATATAAATGGCGATAAAACCCTTGCCATTGGCAATATAATTATTGATAACGATTTGGATGTAACAGATAGGGAATTGGATGCGGAGTTCATTGAAAAGACGAAATTAATAAAAGTGATGTTTTAAAATGGCCTCTGAACAAATCTATGATGGAAATAATGAGTGGTTGCATGACGCTGAAGTTCGTTCAGAGATAAATTTAGTCAAGGGACGATGGGAAGTTTCACTTATTTTTATAGACGCTACGGACCCAAGACATTTTTTGGTCCAGAAGATTGGTGATTATCATTCGGAAAGACTTGCGAAAATTTATGCCGAAAATATAACAAAGACCACGGCAAAAGATAGCCGTGGAACACAAAAGGTTAAAACAGATGCTTACGATATTAACAACAACTGATCACAAAGCTGAAATAATTGACGTCATTTCAAAAGTCGATAGATTGGATGAATTGGTAACTGTTTCAATCGATCCCATAAATATTGACCCAGAGAACAAAGTGTTGGTTGTTAGCAGCACAATCAAAGCCCCTTTGGATTGGCACGATACAGAGCCGCCCTATATATTTCCAGAAGACAATTTTTCCGCTGAAAATCTTTTGGCACACATTTTTTTTAAATTGGGGAACCACCAAAAAACATTTGAGTTTATTACCGAAGAAAATGAATGTTATAATCACTTTTTAATAGCTACTCATTTGCTCTTTGGATATGAAATTTCGGATGAAATGATTGCTTTTTCAAAATCATCAAAACACAACCTAGCAATCCTGTATCACTATGGAAATGTAAAGAACACTATATTTTTTTCGAGTTTAAAAAAGCTGTATCTAAAAGCTATTGCCTATTCTGAAAATGATGAAATAAAACTGTTTACCGCAAAACACTATCTCAATTTATTATTGGACGCAGAATTGTATAAAGAAGCAGAAGACATTATATTAAAATTGAAACAAATTGCCATTTCCGACGAAGCCGTCAATTCAATGAATGTACATTATGCCTCTATTTTAATGTCACGGTTAAAAATTCCATACCATCCTCAAAGCCTCGACAAGTTGTTGTCACTTCAACAAAATTGTATTGCTTTTTATGAGGCTCGTAAACTGGATGTACAGGCAGGGTTGCTATTGATCGATGCCGCCGAGGTGGCGAACTACAAAGAAAATTTTATTCTTTCAAATGATTTGATAAATAAGGCCATTCGTATTTTCAAAACCAAAGATATTACCGAATTTTTGGGTGAAGCCGGACTAAAAAAGGCAATCTTGCTCTATACTTGGTCAAAAAACGGAAACCCCCAATATTACAAGCCCGCAATAGCTGCATTTCAGGATACCTTGAAGGTTTTTAAGAAAGACACACATCCTGAAAAATTTGCACAAGTACATCACAACCTTGCGTTGATTTATTCAGAGATGCCTTCTTTTCCTGAAGAAAAGGGGATTTGGGATGCTTTTTCCGCATCTTCCTTTAAAAATGCTCTGGAAATTTATACTGAAAATAAATATCCATACGAGTTTGCAATGACAAGCCATAATTACGCTACGGCCTTGATGAACTTCCCACCGGCGAAGATTCACGACAATTTGGCCAAAGCGAATGGTTTGTTCCAGGATGCCTTAGAAATTAGAACGGCAAAACAATATCCTTTGGAACGTGCCCTGACACTTTTAAACCAGTTGGAATTGTATTGGCTCACACATAACGAAGACACGGAGGCCGAAGCAAAAAAATATACTGAAATGGTTTCAAAAGCAAATGAGGTAAAAGCATTGACCGATGATAATAACTTAATACAGCAAGCTGATGAACATTTGGAACGTCTAAAAAGATTAAAAACAATTATTAGTAAATAGTATGCATGAAACCTCGATTGTAAACAGTATTATCCGTACGTTGGAAGTTGAATTTGATGAGGAAAAATTGAATAAACTAAGCGGCATTTTTATTAAGGTCGGCATTCTTTCAAACATACAACCGCTATTGTTGCAAAGTGCTTTTCAAGCTTATGGTGATAATGATGAACGTTATCACGATATCCAGATGCACGTTGAAATGACCGAGATTAAAATACAATGCGAGACCTGCAACCATATTACCGATGTGAAAAATTATCGATTTATGTGCGAAAATTGTGGTTTGCCGAGCAAAAATTTAATTCAAGGAGAGGAAATGCTGATTCATAAGGTAGAATTTGAAGATTAATGGTTAATTTAATGAAATAGAAAACAGGAATTATGAGCAGAGAAAAATCAACAAAAGACTCACGCGGAACGGTGCAATGCGAAAACACCAATCTCAGTTTACTAAAAGCAAATGATTTTGTAGCCGATATAATCCGTCAAAAAATGGCGGAAAGTAATACATTGCTTATAAATGTAACCTCTTCTGCAGGAAGTGGAAAAACCACTTTAATGCAAGAAACTGCGCAGAAACTGAAAGATAAACTCATAATGGCGGTAATGGTGGGTGATTTGGAAACAGAGCGCGACGCCATTCGAATTCGGGAAACGGGAATCCATGCATTGCAGATCGTTACCGGTGGGATTTGTCATTTGGAAGCCCAAATGGTACACCAGGTGTTACCGCAATTCGATTTAGAAAACATCGATTTATTGTTTATAGAAAACGTGGGAAACCTTGTTTGCCCCGCATCTTTTGATTTAGGAGAAGATTATCGTGTAACGCTTATGGCAACAACCGAAGGCGACGATAAACCTAAAAAATATCCAAAAATGTTTTTTACCAGCGATATGATGTTAATTTCAAAATGTGACCTGCTGCCGTATTTGCCTTTTTCTATCGAAGCCGTAACGAAAGATGCGCTTGAGGTAAACCACGAATTGGAGATTATCCAAATTTCGTCCATGAATGGCGAAGGTATTGACGAATGGTGTGATTGGCTACTGAAAAAAGTAAAACAGAAACAATTGGTGAACGCATAATAATGCCTCGAACATTTAAAATAACTATTCAAGGGCAAGTCCAGGGCGTTGGATTTCGCCCTTTTGTTTTTTCCCTTGCTAAGAAATACAACATACGAGGACAGGTTTTCAATAACGAAATTGGTGTGGTCATTTTTTTAAACGCTTCTGAAGAAAAAGCTAGCAGTTTTTTAAAAGAATTACTTCTAAATCCTCCAATAGTTTCCGTTATCCAAAACCATACGCTTAAAGAAAGTCAACATCAAAATTTCGAAGATTTCAAGATTATCACTTCCAAAAATAACAAGCAGATCAATCTTCCGTTAACGCCAGATTTTGCAATTTGTGAAGATTGTAAAGCAGAAATTCAAGATCCCAAGAACCGAAGATTTCAATATGCCTTTACCACATGTGTAAAATGCGGCCCCAGGTATTCCATAACCGCTAAATTTCCGTTTGAACGAGCGAATACTGCCTTGGTTTCTTTTAAAATGTGTTCAACTTGCGACGGGGAATATAAAAATCCAGCCGATCGTCGCTTTCATTCCCAAACCAATAGTTGTTCTGAATGTGGCATTAAAATGAATCTGGAAGATTCCGAAGGAAGAATTATTGAACATAACCAACAGGAAGTTTTAACCCGAACCGCCCAATACATTTCCGAAGGAAAGATTGTCGCCATCAAGAATACTAATGGCTACTTGTTGTGTTGTGATGCTAACAATAAAGAAACCGTGCAACTTTTAAGGAAACGAAAAAAACGCATGGCAAAACCTTTTGCCTTGTTGTATCCATCGTTGAATTTAGCAAAAAAGCACTTTGATATTTCAGAAAAGGAAGAGATCGTACTGACTTCTTCAGTAGCACCAATCGTTATTTTACCAATTCAAAAGAATCTTGAGAATGTGGCTGTGGAGACAATTGCCCCCAATTTGAATCATTTAGGTGTCATGTTGCCATCTTCGGCATTGTTGCAATTAGTGATGAATAAAATTGGAACTCCTATTGTGGCGACAAGTGGAAACATTCACGGATCCCCCATTATTTCTGAAAACAACGAAGCACGAAGAAGCTTAAAAAAGGTAGCCGATTTTATCTTGCATCACAATTTGGAAATTCAGTTTCCACAAGATGATTCTGTTGTTAAATTCATGGGGGAGCAGCAAATAATCTTAAGACGATCACGTGGTTTGGCTCCAAATTATTTGGAATCCAATCTCAAAAGCAAAGAGCAGGTGCTGGCAATGGGGGCACATTTAAAATGCACATTTTCTTTTGTTCCCAATTCCTATATTTATATCAGCCAATATTTTGGGAACCTTGATAATTATGAAGTTTCGGAAAGTTTTAAAAACACAATTCAAAAATTCACCAAAGTTTTTGAAACCACACCTAAAACCATTTTGGTAGACGCGCATCCACAGTATCAAAGCACAATTATTGGAAGAGAATTAGCTGATGAATGGAATGCGGAAGTTAAAGAAATTCAACATCATAAAACACATTTTGCTTCCGTACTGGCAGAACACAATTTATTTACTACTGAGGAAATAATTCTCGGCGTGGTTTGGGACGGCACCGGTTGGGGAGAGGATAATGCAATTTGGGGCGGTGAATTTTTTATGTATCATAACCATCAAATGGAACGCCTTGCCCATTTTGAATATTTTGATTGGATTGCAGGTGATAAAATGGCGAAAGAACCGCGATTGTCGCTTTTAAGTTTAACTTCCGAAGAAAATAGGGAAAGTATTCAACACAAATTTTCAGAAACAGAATGGAAAGTGTATTTAAAACTTTTGAAAAATAATCCATTGAAAACTTCATCCGTTGGCAGACTGTTCGATGCTGTTGCATCCCTTTTGGAAATTACGGATTACAACACATTTGAAGGGGAAGCGGCCATGCGTTTGGAAGACGCTGCTTCAAGTTATAAAGGAGAGGATTATATTGATTTTTTAGAGGATAAAATTTACTCAAACATTGCTGATGGCAACACTAGCATCCCATCAAAAACAATGATTGAAAACATTCAAAAGTCCCTTTCTGAAAACACTTCAAAAGAGAAAATTGCAGCAAGTTTTATTTTCACATTGGCCAACAGCATTATTCAACTTGCCAAAAATCGAAATATTAATACAATTGCCTGTAGTGGTGGGGTTTTCCAAAATTCCATCTTGTTAAAACTACTAAAACTCTTAACAGGGAAGCATTCGCTTTTGTTGAAATTAAATCGTAAATTGTCGTGTAATGACGAAAATATTTCGTTTGGTCAATTACAATATTTCTTGAATATCACCTTGTTCGAAGTCAAAAGATAATAATTTAAAATTCAACTTCTAAATCCCATACCTATATGTGCTTAGCAATTCCCGGAAAAATAAAAAGTATAGAGCTCCTCCACAATGGTATGCAGCGAATGGCAAAGGTTTCGTTTGGTGGAATCACAAAAGAAGCGAGCCTTGAAATGTTGCCAGATGCGGAAATTGGTGATTATGTTTTGGTGCACGTAGGCGTTGCCATTAGCAAAGTTAATGAGGAAGAAGCTCATAAAACCTTTAAATATCTCGAAGAGATAGGAGAGTTGGGCGAGCTAGAAGATGTGGATGAATATCTTCCGAAAAAAGAGTAGTAAGTTAGCAATGACAATATAAAGATTTTTTGTAAAAGAAATCACATAGAATTAATATAGAAAATATTCGTGCATTCCAGGCAACATAAAATTAAGTTATGAAATACATGTCAGAATATCGCGATCCCGAGCTCGCAAAAAAATATTTGGAAGAAATTAAAAACACCGTTTCCCGTCCGTGGTCCATTATGGAAGTTTGTGGCGGTCAAACCCATAGTTTGGTTAAAAATGGAATCATTGAGATGCTTCCAAAAGAAATCAGGATGGTTCATGGTCCCGGTTGTCCTGTTTGTGTAACCCCACTTTATTTAATTGATAAAGCCGTTTATTTAGCTTTGGAAAAGGGAGTTATTTTGTGCTCCTTCGGTGATATGCTCCGGGTACCTGGCTCACAGAAAAGTCTATTACAAGCCAAGGCCGAAGGCGCGGACGTCCGTATTCTATATTCGCCCTTGGAAGCCGTGAAAATTGCGGAAGACAACCCAAATAAAGATGTGGTCTTTTTTGCAGTAGGTTTTGAAACCACTGCACCAGCAAATGCTTTATCGGTCATACACGCGCAGCGCAAGGGATTGAAAAATTATTCCATTTTGGCTTCCCACGTATTAGTGCCTCCCATTATCGAGAACGTAATGGAAGATGTGGACAGCGATATCCATGGGTTTTTGGCAGCGGGACATGTTTGTACGATTATGGGCAATTTTGAATATTATCCGTTAGTTGAAAAATACAAAGTACCTATTGTTGTTACGGGTTTTGAGCCTTTGGATGTACTTCAGGGAATTTTAATGGTAGTCCGGCAATTGGAACAAAGCAAGGCAGAAGTGGAAAATCAATATTCACGTATTGTTCGCGAAGAAGGAAATCTGGAAGCCCAAAATATCATTTATGAAGTCTTTGAAATCACCGATAGATTGTGGCGCGGAATGGAAATAATCCCGATGAGTGGGTATGCGGTAAAAGAAAAATATGCCGATTTTGACGCTACCAAAAAATATGACGTAAACATACCCGAAGCAGAGGAAAACCCTGAGTGTATTGCTGGCGAAATAATGAAAGGCATCAAAAAACCTTTTGAATGCGAGCACTTCGGGAAAAAATGCAAGCCCACCAATCCGTTGGGCGCACCAATGGTGAGCAGTGAAGGAGCTTGTGCAGCCTATTATCACTATTCAGGAATGGTCGAAAGTTAAACAAATGACTATTCTTTTTCTTACAGATTCTTTTAATGGCATGGCCCAGCGACTTTGGATTGAACTTGATCGGCATGACCATCAGGTCCACGTGCAGATCGCGGTTTCAGGTGAAGCTATGTTGAATGCGGTGGAGGTATGCAAACCAGATCTTATTGTTGCCCCCATCCTCACAAAGAAAATTCCAGAAACCATTTACAAAAACCATATATGCTTAATCGTACATCCCGGAATTAAAGGAGATAGAGGCGCCTCTTCTTTGGATTGGGCAATTCTCAACGAAGAAAACAAATGGGGGGTTTCTATCATTCAAGCGGTAGAAAAGATGGATGCGGGACCGCTTTGGGCGACGCATAATTTTAAAATGCGACCTGCCACCAAAGCCGAACTCTACAGGAATGAAGTAGCACAAGCTGCTGCCAAAGGAATTTTGGAGGCCATTGAGCATATTGAAAGGGAGGATTTTATTCCTGAAGTAATCAACTATGATGATGCTTCAGTTAAGGGAAAATGGAACAATAAAGCTACTCAAAATGATTTCGAATTTTCTTGGGAAGATCATTCTTCGGAAATTATAAAAAAAATTCGCGCTGCAGACAGTGCGCCAGGGATACTAATGGATTTCTCCGGAAAACATTATTATTGCTACGGCTCCCATTTAGAAACTTCATTAAAAGGAAAACCGGGAGAAATCTTGGCACAGAGAAACAACGCCATCTGTGTTGCAACGGCAGATTCCGCTGTTTGGATTACCCATTTAAAAATTTTGGAAGAAAAAAGTATCAAACTGCCAGCAGCCATTGCCTTAAATGAATTCTCAAAAGAAATTCCCGTTTCAAAAATGAGTCCATTTGGAACCATTTCCGGAGCTACTTGGCAGGAAATTCGGTTTGAACAGCAAAACGATATCGGGTATTTGCATTTTGATTTTTATAACGGTGCGATGAGTGCCGATCAGTGCAACAGACTTCGAGAAACAATTATACAGGCAAAGACCAAAGTCAAAATGATTGTTTTGATGGGTGGGAACGATGTTTGGTCCAATGGAATTGATTTAAATATAATTGAAGCTTCCAAAAATTCGGCGGATACGGCCTGGGAAAACATAAATGCCTTGGACGATTTAATTTTGGAAATCATCCAATCCACCAGTCATTACATAATTTGTGCTCTGCAGGGAAATGCCGGTGCAGGAGGTGTGGCACTTGCTTTATCTGGCGATAAATTTATTGCCCGAAATGGTATTGTGTTAAATCCACATACCAAAAATATGGGGCTTTACGGCTCCGAATATTGGACGTATTTGCTGCCAAAACGTATTGGAATAGACAAAGCCACAAAATTTACCGAAGAATGTTTGCCATGGGGTATGGCCGTGGCCAAAGAAATAGGTTTAGTCGATGATTATCAAGGCGAAACGCCGGCAGAGTTTATGGAATTTATAAGAAAACAGGCAGAGTCCGTTCGTTCATTGTCGTATTTTGATAAGTTGTTGATGGCGAAACAATTTCAGCGAAGAAAAGATGAGATGAACAAGCCACTTTCAAAATATCGAGAGGAGGAACTTGCAAAAATGAAATCCAATTTTTATGAAGATGATATGGGCTTTGTCGAAAAACGACACCGTTTTGTCCATAAAATCCCAAATGCGGAATCCCACGGAATAAGCGATTTGTATGCGAGCCGAAGAAATATTTATAGAAAAAGAAAATGGGAATCCATAACTTATAACGAGAATAATGAGTAAATCATCAATAAAAATGCAACTGCATTGTCCTATGCCCAAACTGGACTTTGACGTGATAACGTTAGGTCACGGAAGCGGAGGAGTGCTAACAAACAAACTACTTGATAGCGGGGTTTTTGATGTATTGAGCAATCCAATTTTGGATGAACGACATGACGGTGCTTTCATCAATTTAGAAGGTAAAACAGCCTTTTCAACCGATAGCTTTCTGGTTTCGCCCATCTTTTTCCCCGGTGGTAATATTGGGGAATTATCCGTAAACGGAACGGTGAACGATTTGGCAATGTGCGGTGCCATTCCAAAATACCTTTCCCTTAGTTTTATAATTGAGGAAGGATTAACAATGACCGAATTTTGGGACATTCTAGTTTCCATTAAATATGCTTGTGAAAGAGCTGGAGTTACGGTGGTTACGGGTGATACCAAAGTGGTTGAAAAAGGAAAAGGCGATAAAATTTTTATTAACACTTCGGGGGTGGGAAATATTCATCCCAAAGCGAATATTAGTGCAAAAAACATAAAAACTGGAGACAAAATTATTTTAAGCGGCAATATGGCTTCCCATGGAATGGCCATTATGAGCGTTCGGGAAGGTTTGGAGTTTGAGAGTGAAATACAAAGCGATACTACCAATTTGAACCATACTATTTCAAAGTTATTGGATAAGTATGGGAATTATATTCATCTTTTGACTGATCCGACTCGGGGCGGTATTGCTACGGTTTTAAAGGAAATCGCACTGTCTTCACAAATTGGTATTGAGCTTTTCCAATCCAAACTGCCAATTGATGAACAAGTTGCAAGTGCCTGTGAACTGCTTGGGTTGGATCCTATTTATGTGGCTAACGAAGGGTTGTTTATCGCTTTTGTTGATTCAACAATTTCAGATGATTTTCTAATAACCCTTCAAAAAGATGAAAACGGTACGAATGCAGCGTTTATTGGTAGTGTGGTTGCCGAACATCCCAGACAGGTAATTATGGAAAGTAGTATTGGCGGAAAACGAGTGGTAAGTATGCTACCTGGCGAACAATTGCCGAGAATTTGCTAAAATGAACTTCGAAACCTTAGGTCCCCATGTAAGAAACCCATACATCTTTAAAGGATCAAAAGAAAAACCTTTTTTGGCACCTCGAGGGGTGTATGTTGCTGCTGGAAAACTATTTGTTAGCGATACGGGCCAAAATCGGGTGTTTATCTGGAATTCGATCCCCACTTTGAAATTTCAAGAACCGGATGTGGTTCTGGGACAACTGAACTCAGAAGATTCGGGAAGAAACTCTGGCGGAAATGTTTCTGGGAAAACACTTCATTATCCTTCAGGGATTTGGAGCGACGGCAATAAACTAATTGTTGCCGATGCATGGAACCATCGCGTTTTGATTTGGAACGGGCTTCCTACAAACAATGCCCAACCGGCAGATGTGGTTTTGGGTCAGCCCGATTTTGAAAGCAATCAGCCCAATGTTCATGGACAAGCGGCTAAACCTACCGCTAAAACCTTGAACTGGCCGTATGGAGTTTTTTCCGATGGTCAACGGCTTTGGATTGCCGATACAGGAAACAGAAGAATTCTATATTATGAAGAAATTCCGGCAGCAAATTTTTCCGCCGCGGATCAGGTAATCGGAAAACCAAATTTCAACACCCGAGATTATGAAAACAACGAACCGTTGTGGCCTTATTCTGTAAAAGTAAATGGAAAGGGGCAAATGCTAGTAGCTGATACCCAGTTCTATAGAACGCTCCTATGGGAAAATGCTTCCGAAGCTTTTCGAGATTCAGCAGATATTATCATCGGACAAGAAGATTTTCAGGCCTCTGGGCAAAACCAATATGAATTATTCCCAACCAATAAATGTCT
>CAJDXC010000025.1_pt1 | contig 19313 bp, 19 predicted proteins | sample 7391681 | NCBI WGS metagenome assembly CAJDXC01 (sample SAMEA7055742, study PRJEB34461) | soil metagenome | biome: terrestrial ecosystem; feature: Peninsula; material: soil | place: Antarctica | collected 2016 | reverse complement strand
GTTACTTTCCTATACTTCCGGCAGTGCAAATTATAAAAAGTCGTGGATTCTATTCGATCAAATCATTATCTCCCAAAACTTCCTACAAAATGAATTTGGTACCCATAATTTTTTGGATGCACATATTTTTGATGAACATTTTTTGCGGGAATGGGAAGGCAAGTATAGGGGAAATCCATTTAGGACATATGTGGGCGACAAATACTTTGGTGGTTATAGCGACCATTTCCCGGTATATATCCAAATGAAATACAATGGTTAGGAAGCCATTATACATGCTTTATCTCATCATCGATTAACAGATCTTCGTTCCGTAATCTTAGAAAAACCTGTCCAATGGTAATCACGTCCAGTTCGCAGTAAGTAACGATTCTATCGATGTCTTTTTCCTTGTAGAACACGTCTCGTACGGAATTCCCAAAACATTGGCCATAAGTTTTAAGGAGGTAAAATGCTTATAATCTCCGAATTTCCATAGTTCCATGGTGTCCAGATGTGGGATTTCCCAGGGTTTCTTTCCAAAAAGATTCAGTTTTTCAGGGATATCGATCCGGTGAATGATCATTCGCCTTGCTATATAGGGAAAGTCGAACTCCTTGCCATTATGGGCACACAATAAATAATTGGGGTGATTGAAATGGGTGTCCAATAAGTTTTTAAATTCCTTAAGGAGTTTTTCTTCCTCTCCGTGGAAAGTGGTTACTCGGAAACTTCTTGAATCTCCTTTAGTATTAAAATAACCTACCGAGATACATACGATTTTACCGAATTCGGCCCAAATCCCAGCCCTATCGTAGAATTCTTCAGCAGTGAATTCATCTTTGCGCTGGTACTTGGATTTATGCTCCCACAGGGCTTGTTTTTCCGCGTCCAGTTGTTCAAAATTTTCTTGTTCGGGAACGGTTTCAATATCCAGGAATAGAATATGTTCCAGTTTTATCTTATGTAGCATTATTTAAGGTTTAGTGTAATCATTCCTTAACGTGGCTTTTATCGGAATAATGATGAGGGGTTTGTTCAATTAAATATAGTGTTTTAGTCGAACTTTCGGAGAGGCCTTATTATATTTTGGGGAAACGCACCGTGAAAATGGTACCCTTTCCATATTCCGAAGCGAAATCTATGGTCCCGTTATAGGTTTCCACAATATTCTTTACCATGCCCAGCCCAAGGCCCATGCCACTGGACTTGGTGGTAAACTTAGGTTCGAAGATTTTCATTTTGGACCCTTCCTTGATGCCGATTCCATTGTCCGCTACAATAATCTTTACAAAACATCCATCTGATAGCACAGAGACCATGACTTTGGGAGATTCTACCTCTTGTACGGCCTGGGTAGCGTTCTTGATGAGGTTGGTCATTACTCGTATAAGTTGCGTCCTATCCATATTTACTATAATCTGATCTTCTTCTGCCCTAAAATGTATATAACTTTCGTTGAATATATCCGTTGCCAACTTTACTATTTTTACCACATTCAGTGTTTCGTTCTGTTGTGCGGGCATATTGGCAAAATTGGAAAAGGCAGAAGCAATATTGCTCAAAATATCTATTTGTTGTATCAAAGTTGTGGAAAACTCTTTCAGTTTCTCGGTGCTTTCAGGGTCTTTCGGATCGAATTTCATTTGAAAACTCTGTACGCTTAATCGCATTGGGGTCAATGGATTTTTTATTTCGTGGGCAACCTGTTTTGCCATTTCCCTCCATGCATGTTCCCTTTCGCTGCGGGCCAATTTGGCGGCACTTATTTCGAGCTTGTCTATCATTGCATTGTACGAGTCGATCAATTTTCCAATTTCTTCACTGGGATCGTCCACAATTATTTTTTCATTGCGTTGAGAAAGTTTTGTCTGGTTCATTTTGTCCGATATGGTTTCAAGGGACCTTGTAATATATTTAGAAATAAAATAGGCCATGGCAATGGCTATCAGTAACATAAAAAGATAAACTCCCGCAAGCCGGATGAGAAACTCTTTGAGTTCCGTATTGCTTATGGAATTATCCTCAAAATAGGGAATATTCAATATACCGATCGGTTTAAATTTGCTATCGTTTATATATGTATACGAAGCCTGATAACTGTAGCCAGCCGTTGACCTGCCTTCGACAAAACGGTTGGAAGGACTGGAAGCCAAGTGGTTGAGTACATCTGCACTTAAACAGATGGAACTGGAGTCATTTTCAAACTTGGGACGGGAACTTTTGACCAACTGCCCCTCCAAATCGTAGATATTGAAATTTACATCTTGCACCACGGCGATTTCGTAAATTTCTGTATTAAAGATCAATCCTAGATTTTCTGAGTTTACCGGGTAGGTGGTGCGTTGAAGGGTATAGTATATACTTTGTTTTATTTGTTCCTCTTTCCTATCTAATTTCTCCACATGATAGTTTCTGGATTGTTCCCCGTATTGATGAATGGTTACGCCAGCAATAAGAACGGAAGCCACCAGCACCAATAAGATCATAGAGATGAATATTCTGGAGCGAAGCGACATGTTTTTGAACACGGGAATAGATTTAACATTAAGGAAATTGATTTCCGAAACGAATTTCACTTTAATGGGAAGCCTCAAATACCAAGCCAATTATTGCAAAGTGCTTACTACTAGGCGTACCGGGTATTGTTTGCGATTATGCATTTGGGTTTTTGTCCCGAATACGTTTGTACAACTTTATACCCAACATTAATAGAATTCCCATTCCCATGATACCAACTACACCAAAAATCCAGTTAATGGTATTTTTCAGGATTGCCAAAAAGACGATGGCAAATAGTATCAAGGTCGCACCTTCGTTCCAAATCCGCATAAACCGGGAGGTATAATTCACTTCATCCCGTTGCAATTGTCTAAAAATCTGATGGGTCTTTAGATGGTAAATGATTAGCAGTAGTACGAACGCTAGTTTAACATGCATCCAGGGTTGACTTAGCCAAGAAGGCATGAGGATTAGCAACCAGATTGCAAAAAGCACCGCCAATACAGCCGAGGGCCAGGTGATGATATACCACAAGCGCTTGGTCATCAGTTTTAGTTGTTGGGTCAGAATTTCCTTTTCGGGAGAGGGTTTTTGAGCCGCTTCTATGTGGTAAATAAATAGGCGTGGGATATAAAAAAGTCCTGCGAACCAAGTAATCACAAAAATAAGGTGCAAGGATTTTATATAATTAAACTTTGAATTTCGTGAATTTAATTTGTTAATTGAATCCTACTTCTTACCGTGCAATTCAATAAAAATGTTTCCCTTGGCGATAATTGGATTTAAAGATCTGTTGGAATATATTGTGGAGGCCAAATAACTAGGTCGACGTATGTGGGAAAGAAATAGAACAGTTGAGTGACAGATAAGGGATTTACCGTTCATCGGAGAAATTGTACCCTTGGTTTTTCTTACAACAATGTACTCCAGGTTCACAACAAAAATTTAGACATTGAATAGAACCGTATTAAATTTACTAGGTGTTTAAGTGAGTGTTTAATCCCAAATCTGCCTCACTTATTGTAACCAACCCAATTTTAAAAAAAAAGCCCTGACGCTTTCGTCAGGGCTTTTTTAGTTCGGTTAAAATTAACAGGAGCTTCCTCAAAAGTTATAGTTAAGTCCGAATAACCAATAGGTCTGCAATTTGTTGTCCACATTGTCAAAGGTAGCGGTAGTATTACCCAAGGTGTTTATGTTATAATCCAACGCCTCCTGCTTGCTCTGTCTTAGGCCAAAATCAAATCCTGCGCCGATATTCTTCCAGAAGGTGTAGCCCAACGAGTTGATCCAGGTCCAGTTAGAATAATCGGAACCTTTATAGCTGATAAAAGCAGAAAGATTGGTATTGTATTTCAATTTCCCCCATTTTTTATTGTAATCTGCCACGATTTTGGTACCGAGGGAAGAATCATAGATATCACCTTCGTCACTAAAAACAATATTGTAGTTTAAGGGGTGGATCACCACGACCAAGTTTTCAATAGGGGTCCATGTACCACCGACACCAAGATCCAAATATCCCGGGTTGTTAAAATTGTCTATAATGGAAGTTCTATATTCTCCCAAGGCAGAAGCTGCAAACTTTTCACTCAATTTGTAACCATAGAGCGAAGTGAGGGTAAATATATCCGTGGAAGCTTCAAAGCTGTCCTTGTCGTTCGGATCGTCCTTATCGTCCAACTTTATCCAGCCCAAATTGATGTTGGTACTGTTTTTCCAGAAATACTTTTCCCGATCTAAATTGGCATGACCGTTGAAAGTAATACCGATGTTTCCCGCGGATTGGTTGGGAGCGCTTTTGGAGTACCAATTATTGGTTCCGGACAGATTTACGCCAACTGTTCCAAATGCCCCGAACTTCCAACCCGGAAAGGCATCTATTTGCCCTTGAAGAGCGTCGACCCTGCCTTGTATGGCTGCAATAGAATCTTTCTTGGTTGCCTGTTCTGCTTTTAAATCCGCTACGGTTTGCCCATAGCTGTAAGCAACACCGAGGAATAATGTCAATGCAATTGCAATTTTCTTCATAACGATAAGTGTTTATTTTATTTTAAGGGTGCAAAGGTAGTAAATGTATATTAATAACTAATCCTCGCTCCTACTTTTTGAAGAGGGGTACAGAGGAGCAAGCTTCCCCATACATTACGCTTTTGGCTACCGTTTGTAGTTTGGCGGTAATCCATAGATAGGCATTGGGGGGAACGGGCTTTTTTGAGCAGCCTTTAATAATGACGGGTTTATCTTCAAATTCAGAAACGTCGATTCTGTCTATGATTGACTGATAGATTGAAGTTTCTAAGTTTTCAAAATCGCCGATTACGACTAATTTGGCATGCGGTTGAAGTTTGGTCATGATAAGCATATAGGCCCATCCTGGGATTATGGCATCCGTAGAGCAGGTAACTGCTACATAAGTATCCTGATATTGCTCCCAATTGTATTCGGCAACAAAATTTCTAAACTCTTTTTCCCGCAGGACAATACCTTCGAAAAGCCAATCTTTGATATCCAAAAGCTCACGTCTTCCTGCCGGATAATAGTCTTCCAGGTCAAAAGTTACCAGTTTGCTTTGGGCCACCCGATTTATGATTTCTTCTGTGTTTTTGGGCATGTCTTTAAATACTTAGTACCAAGTATTGAGTAGTTAGTAGATTTGAGTTTTTTGATTCAATTCCTACTCTGCTCAATCCCCGGTCAATTGAGAAAACAATTCCAGTGATCTTTATGAATTCCCCCTTTGGGATCCCGATAGCTATCGGGAAGGGGGCTTATAACAAGCCCAATTCCAATTTGGCCTCTTCGCTCATTAAGTCCTGAGTCCAAGGGGGGTCGAAGGTAATCTCGACCTCTACATCCTTCAACTCGTCAATTGATTTCACCCGTTCTTCAACTTCCATGGGTAGTGATTCCGCCACCGGGCAATTTGGAGAGGTTAGGGTCATCAGGATTTTCACTTCGTTATCCTCATTGATTAAAACGTCGTATATCAATCCCAGTTCATAAATATCAACAGGGATTTCCGGATCATAAACGGTTTTTAAGACCCGTACTATTTTTTCGCCCAATTCTTGGGTGTCTACTGCAGTTTCCGATTCGCTCATACTAATAGAGTTTATTGGTTTATGAGTTTACATGTTTATAAGCTTCTTGATAAACTCATAAACTAGGCCGTAGGCCGTATAAACTCATAAACTATTTAGTTTATCTGTGTTTGGTACGCCACAGCGTACAATTTTAATTGTTTTATCATGCTTACCAAGCCGTTGGCACGGGTAGGGGACAAATGTTCTTTAAGGCCTATTTCATCGATGAATTTCGTGTTGGCGTCGAGGATATCCTGAGGTTTGTGATTACTGAAAGTCCGTATCAAAATGGCAATTATACCCTTCGTGATTATGGCGTCGCTATCGGCCGTAAAGACCAGTTTATCGTCCTCGAGCTCGGCATGGACCCACACCCTACTTTGGCAGCCTTTAATAATATTGTCGTTCGTCTTATACTTTTCCTCAATTAACGGAAGTGATTTTCCCAATTCTATCATGTACTCGTAACGCTGCATCCAATCTTCGAACATGGAAAACTCATCGATAATATCGTCTTGTGTTTCTTGTATGGTCATAGGTCCTTATTAATCTCCCCTGATTACTTTGACTCTGCTTAACAGCCATCGACTCCGCTCATCTACCATTGCCTGATCAGCAATCACGGGGATATTTATGTTTCACAAAAATACGATAAGTTCAGATGTTTTTCAATAATCCAAGAGAATGATTCCTTACGTTAAAGAAGCATGCTTTTCGCTCGCTTCACTCCTTCTACAAGGGCATCCACTTCTTCCTTTGTGTTGTAAAAGCTAAAACTTGCCCTCACAGTACCTGGGATGTGGTAAAAATCCATCACTGGCTGGGCACAATGGTGTCCCGTACGTACTGCTATACCTAATTTGTCCAGAATACTGCCCATATCATAAGGGTGAATACCTTTGATATTAAAAGAAATCACTGAAGTTTTTTCTTTGGCTGTGCCGTAGATTCTCAGCCCTTCAATTGCCATTAATTTTTGTGTGGCGTATTCCAACAGTTCATGCTCATAGCTCGCAATCGCGTCAAAACCTATTTCGTTCATATAGTCCAAAGCAGCCCCAAAAGCAATTCCGCCAGAGATATTGGGGGTCCCTGCCTCAAATTTATGGGGCAGATCGGCATAGGTAGTTTTTTCGAAGGTAACCTCGGCGATCATTTCCCCGCCGCCTTGATAGGGAGGCATTTTGTTTAGCCATTCTTCCTTACCATATAGTATACCTACCCCGGTAGGCCCGCACATTTTGTGGGCAGAAGCCGTGTAGAAATCAACATCCAATTTTTGAAGATCAGCCTTAATATGGGGAGCGGCCTGGGCTCCATCGATAAGAACGGCCGCGCCTACTTTGTGGGACTCGTTAATAATCTCCTGAATTGGATTGACGGTTCCCAAGGCATTGGATACATGGTTACAGAAAACAAGTTTGGTCTTGTTGGACAATAATTTTTTAAAAGCATCCATCAACAAGTCTCCTTCGCCGTTCATGGGAATAACCTTCAGGATCGCTCCCGTCCGTTCGCAGAGCATTTGCCATGGCACAATGTTAGAGTGGTGTTCCATGGCCGAAACCAGTAGCTCGTCTCCCTTTTTCAACAATGTGGAAAAACTATGGGCTACCAGGTTAATACTTTCTGTAGTCCCGGATGTGAAGATAATCTCACAGGATTTTGCCGCATTAAAATGTCTTTGAATCTTTAACCGGGCCTGTTCGTACTTGTCGGTCGCCTCTTGGGAAAGGGTATGTACCCCACGGTGAATATTGGCATTGTAATTATGATAATAATCTACGATTACATCAATGACCTGTTCTGGGGTCTGTGAGGTAGCCGCATTGTCTAAATATACTAAGGGATATCCGTTGACTTTTCTTTTCAATATGGGAAAGTCTTTACGAATGGTCTGAATGTCCAATGTAGTTTGCAACATAATCAAAAGAGTTCTGAAAGAATGGGCAAATTAGCTTAGAGATTAAACCCTAAATTAACCCCCAATTTCATGGCAATAAGTTTATTGATCCTGGCTTTTAACTCTGGGATACGTACACTTTCCAGAACGTTGTTTGAAAAGGCATACATCAACAGGGCTTCCGCCTCTTTTTTTGGAATACCTCGAGATTGTAAATAGAAAAGCGCGTCTTTGTCCAATTGGCCGATAGTACATCCATGGGAACATTTTACGTCATCGGCAAAGATCTCCAATTGAGGCTTGGCATTGATTGTGGCTTTATCGCTTATCAGAATATTGTTGTTCTGCTGAAAGGCATCAGTCTTTTGGGCAATCTTATCCACAATAATTTTACCATTGAAAACTCCGATAGAATTTTCACCAAATATTCCCTTGTAGTCTTGGTGGCTTTCGCAGTTGGGCTGTTTGTGGTTCACCAAGGTATGATGGTCTACAATTTGTTTTTCCCCTAGAATTGTAACTCCTTTTAAGGTAGAATTAATACGTTCCCCGTTCTGGTAGAAATTAAGGTTGTTCCTGGTCAATTTTCCACCGAAAGAAAAGGTATGAACGTTTACCGTGCTTCCATTCTTTTGGGAGATATAGGTATTGTCTATCAAGGTTGCGGTTGAAGCATCGTTCTGTACCTTGTAGTAATCTACAATGGAGTCTTTTTCGGCAAAAATTTCAGTTACACAATTGGTAAACACCTCATTGCTGGTTAAACTCTGATGTCTTTCTATTATTTGTAGTTCTGCATTTTCCTCGGCGATGATAAGGTTGCGGGGCTGCACCATCAGAGCGGACTCGTTGCCTGTTGAGAAATGAAGAATTTCGATTGGTTTCTTGGCGATTTTGTTCCTAGGAATCCGGATATAAGCACCTTCCCTAGTAAAGGCGGTGTTGAGTGCGGTTAGGGAATCATCCTTTGATGCAACTTGGTTAAAATACACATCAATGACCGGTTGGTATTCCGATTTGTTCATGGCAGAACTCATCAAGCAAACATCAACACCATCATGGGTCGTTTCAGACAGGAAGGAGCTGTAGACTCCGTCAACAAAAACAATTTTATAACTATCGATTTCGTGCAAAAAATACTTGCGTACATCCTTGTATTCCAAAGTGTTTTCCCAACTTGGGAAAATGCTGAAATCTACTTTCTGCAGACTGTTCAATGAGGTATATTTCCAAGCTTCCTCTTTTTTGGAAGGGAAACCTTTATCCTCAAAGATCTTTATGGCCTCAGTTCTAACATTGTGCACAGGATGTTCCATGTTTACGGTGTTCTCGAACGCCAAAAATGATGAGATAAGTTTTTCTTTTAAATCCATTTTTTCTAGTACTTAGTACAAAGTATTTAGTAATTAGTAGCTGTTTACTGCCAACTGAAAACTACCTACTTATTTAGATTACGGCTTCGTTCTTCAGCCAATCATATCCTTTTTCCTCCAGTTCCAATGCCAATTCCTTGGTGCCCGATTTTACAATCTTGCCATTGTGTATTACATGTACAAAATCGGGGATAATATATTCCAGTAATCGTTGGTAGTGGGTGATTATCAAGATGGCTCTATCCTTGCTCCTTAGTTTGTTTACGCCGTTTGCAACAATACGCAGTGCATCGATGTCCAGTCCGGAATCCGTTTCATCCAAGATGGCTAATTTAGGCTCCAACATGGCCATTTGGAAAATTTCGTTCCGTTTTTTCTCTCCTCCTGAAAACCCTTCGTTCAAAGATCGGGACAAGAATTTACGGTCAATATCGAGCATTTCTGCCTTTTCCCGTATCATTTTCAACATTTGGTTTGCGGGCATATCTTCCTGGCCACGACCTTTACGGGATTCATTAATCGCCGTCTTTATAAAATTGGTCACCGATACTCCAGGAATCTCCACCGGATATTGAAAGGAGAGAAAAATACCCTTATGAGCTCTCTCTTCTGGGGAATTGCCGTCAAGATTTTCCCCATCCATATAAATTTCCCCTTCGGTAATCTCAAATTCTTCTTTTCCAGCTATGGCGGCGGCCAAAGTACTTTTTCCGGAACCATTAGGTCCCATAATGGCATGAACCTCCCCGGCGTTAACCTCCAAGTTGATGCCTCTTAATATTTCCTTGCCGTCTATACTGGCATGTAGGTTGTTGATTTTTAACATAATACTTATATTGCTATTTGGATGCGAAGACATCCTTAATTTAATTATTTGTATTTAACTTGATAAAGCTATAGAAATTCCCCTTTTGGGGGTTAGGGGGCCGGTTTAGCCCACCGAACCTTCCAAGCTTATCTGTAATAATTTTTGTGCTTCCACCGCAAATTCCATGGGTAGCTTGTTGAGGACTTCCTTGCCGAAACCATTAACGATCAGAGCAATAGCCGATTCTGTATCTATTCCCCGTTGGTTGCAGTAAAAAATTTGATCCTCCCCAATCTTGCTGGTGGTCGCTTCGTGCTCTACCTGTGCCGTTTTGTTTTTGACTTCGATATAAGGGAAAGTATGTGCCCCACAAGCATTGCCCATCAAAAGGGAATCGCATTGGGAAAAGTTTCGGGCATTTTCTGCACCTTTATGTACCTGTACCAAGCCTCTGTAACTGTTTTGTGATTGCCCGGCCGAAATACCCTTAGATATAATGGTACTCTTTGTATTCTTGCCTATGTGGATCATTTTGGTGCCCGTATCCGCCTGTTGGTGGTTGTTGGTCACCGCAATAGAGTAGAATTCCCCTACGGAGTTATCCCCTTTGAGAACACAGGAGGGGTATTTCCAAGTAATGGCTGATCCGGTCTCCACCTGGGTCCAGGATATTTTTGCGCTGTTTTCGCACCATCCTCTTTTGGTCACAAAATTGAAGACTCCGCCTTTTCCCTCCTTATTTCCCGGATACCAGTTTTGTACGGTAGAATATTTTATTTCGGCATTATCCATGGCAATTAATTCCACCACTGCGGCGTGCAATTGGTTTTCGTCCCTGGAAGGAGCGGTGCAGCCTTCAAGATAGCTCACATAGCTGCCTTCATCCGCGATAAGCAAGGTGCGTTCAAATTGTCCGGTGCCACCTTGGTTGATCCTAAAATAAGTCGAAAGTTCCATCGGGCAACGCACTCCTTTGGGAATGTAACAGAAAGAACCATCAGAGAATACGGCCGAATTCAATGCGGCGTAAAAATTATCTTTTTGAGGCACCACGGTACCTAAATATTTTTTCACCAATTCTGGATGCTCTTTTATAGCGTCGGATATGGAGCAGAAAATAATACCCTTTTCCGCCAGTGTTTTTCTAAAGGTGGTGGCTACGGAAACCGAATCCATCACAATATCCACGGCGACTCCGGCTAATTTCTTTTGTTCGTCAATTGAGATTCCCAACCTTTTAAAGGTATCTAAAAGTTCAGGATCTACTTCGTCCAAGTTATTGTACTTGGGCTTTGTGGTAGGTGCGGAATAATAGGAAATATCCTGAAAATCCGGTTTTTGATATTTTACGTTGGCCCATTCCGGCTCTGTCATTTCTTTCCATCCACGGAAAGATTCCAAACGCCATTGCGTCATCCATTCCGGCTCTTCCTTCTTTTTGGAAATGGCGATGACCACGTCTTCGTTCAATCCTTTGGGAAAAGTTTCCGATTCTATATCCGTATAGAAACCATATTCGTATTCTTTGGTCTCCAGTTCTTTCTTAAGTTGCTCTTCTGTATATGCCATTTCATTCTAAGTTAAAATGTAAATAAGTTAAAAAGTAAAGGTTGCAAAAAACTATACATTAAACTCAAAACCATTTCTCTTTTTGACGTATTTTATATAATTTGAAAGTTGTTTTGATATTGCAATAATCTCTTGTTTTAAAAAATCAATATCTTTATTGTGTAAATGTCCTACAGCCTCCATCACATTAATAATATTTCTTACTTCACCGGCTGATCCTTTCGAAAAATATAAAAATCGAACCAGTTCTTTATCTGTTTCCCTTTCAAAACCTTCAGCGATATTGTTTGAGATAGATAAAGTCGCCCTTTTCAATTGATCGGTAAAAACATATTCTTTTTTAAACTCTTCTTTTTGTAATAATCCAAAAACCTTAACTGTAAAACTCAAGGCTGCCTTATAAACATCAAAATCTTCAAAAGAGTGGTAACTTTTCATCCAATCTTGCTTCCCTTTACTCTTTAACTTCTTTAATTCATTTGCTTAATTTAAAGCGAAAAACTCTCCCCACATCCACAGGTACGCTGTGCGTTGGGATTGTTAAAGACAAAACCTTTTCCGTTCAGTCCCCCGGAATATTCCAATATTGTTCCGGCCAAGTATAGGAAACTTTTTTTGTTCACCAAAATCCGTACGGAGTTGTCCTCAAAGACCTTGTCTGCCTCTTCCATTTTGTTGTCGAAGCGCAATTCGTAGGAAAGTCCACTACAACCTCCACTCTTCACGCCAACGCGCACGAAGTCCTTGCTGGCATCAAAGCCTCCCTCGGTCATAAGGGCAACCACTCTTTGTTTGGCAGTTTCCGATACTTTGATCATATTCTTAATTGGATTAATTCTAAATAGAGTACAAATATAGTATATATGTATGTGTTTCCCATATACAACAACATTAATATGATGAATTTCAGAATAAAGCATATCTAGTGTGCATCTATAAAGTCCAATAACTGCGTTACGCTCGTTTTGAAAACAGTCATCCCGACGTTTACAGTCGGGACTCCTTGGTTTTCAAAACCTGCCCGTACCGGTCGGGCGGGCTTCGCAAGCCTTGTTCTAGGACTTTCTAGTTCGGACACTCGAGTGAATAGAAAGATACTATCTATTCCAATGTTGATTGAGAATGATATTTCGCTGCAATTTTTTAGTTTCTTTTTGGGGGTAGTGCCTATTTTTGCACTAAACGAGTTAAAGATGCTAGAAGATAAGAACAAAGAAATGACTCCTTTAGAACAATTGGGGGAATTTGGCTTGATAGACCATTTGACAAAAGATTTCGCTACAAAACAAAAATCGACCCTCAAAGGAATAGGCGACGACGCAGCTGTACTAGATTTTGGTAATAAGAGAGCCCTTGTTTCAACAGACCTCCTTATCGAAGGAGTGCACTTTGACCTCAGTTATATGCCATTAAAACATTTGGGCTACAAATCCGTGATGGTAAATCTTTCCGATATCTATGCCATGAATGCCGAGGCTACCCAAATTACCGTTTCCCTAGCAATATCTAACCGGTTTCCCTTAGAGGCCTTGGAGGAGTTTTATGCGGGAGTAGCTTTGGCCTGTAAAATTTATGGTGTAGACCTTGCTGGGGGAGATATGACCTCCTCGCAGAAAGGGATGATTGTGAGTGTTACCGCGATAGGGTGTGCCGATGATAAGGACATCTCGTATCGTTCGGGGGCAAAACCAAACGACCTTTTGGTGGTTACGGGGGATCTTGGGGCTGCCTATATGGGATTGCAGGTATTGGAACGTGAAAAGGAAGTATTTAAAGTAAATCCCAAGAACCAACCAGATCTTTCGGCCTATACCTATATAGTAGAACGCCAATTGAAACCAGAAGCTAGGAAAGATATTGTGGAGCTGTTAAAAAAGCTGGAAGTCCATCCTACCTCTATGATAGACATCAGCGACGGACTATCTTCGGAAATCCTTCATTTGTGCAAAAATAGTAAGGTGGGATGCAATCTTTACGAAGAGAAAATACCTTTGGACCCAACTGTAATATCGGCTTGTGAGGAGTTTAAGATGGATAGCACAGTGGTAGCTTTAAGCGGGGGAGAGGATTATGAGCTGCTCTTTACCATAGACCAAAAAGAATTCCCGAAAATAAAAGGCAATCCCAATTTAACCGTCGTGGGGCACATGACGGAAAAAAATGAAGGGACGCACTTAATTTCCAGGAATAACTCTAAAATTCCATTAACCGCTCAGGGCTGGAATTCTTTTTCCGATTAGGATAAACCTTAGGCTACTTGCTGTTGCTGTGGAGCTCTATGTCTTTTTTGATAAAGCCTTTCCAAGGTATTGTTTATGTCCTGGAGCTCCGGGGTGAGCGTGGAAAGATTGCCACTTACATCGGTGGTCACTTCCTTGCCACAGTGGATGCATTTATATTCCTTGATATGCAAGGTTACTTTTTTGGAGACGGCGTAGTGATGGCCAAAAAAACTGCAGCAGAAGGAGCTGAGCTTGTTGCCATAGCTGGAGAACACTTTTTTCATTGGAACAGATTTTAGGTATTGCATTGGTAAGCCTTGGGGACCGTAATGCTATTATTAATAAAAATTGGATTTCAAAAAAACAGCGACTTAATCACTGTTATATCTTTAACGGCTTTATAGCTCATTTTATTGAGCCACAACAATATTTTTTAGCTGTTTTTCAGTAATAAAACGATTTTTTCGATGAACAGGCTCATATACTCGATGATCTACCTATTTTTTTTAACGTTTCTAAGGAATAAAAACTTATTGTTCCGCTTTTAGGTGGGAGTGGCTATCTAGTCATCAATTCCTCTATCTCATCAGCTTCGATAGGAATGTTTTTCATCAAATTGAAAGGTTCTCCCTTTTCTTGGATTACAACGTCATCTTCCAAACGTACTCCCAGTTTCTCCTCAGGGATATAGATTCCAGGCTCCACGGTAAAGACCATATTGGCTTTCATAGGGGTCTTAAGTTCTCCGTAATCATGGGTGTCTAGACCTAGATGATGGCTAGTGCCGTGCATAAAATACTTCTTATATGCTGGCCAATCCTTGCTTTCATTTTTTACATCGATTTTATCCAGCAAACCAAGTCCTAGCAATTCCGAAGTCATGATCTTGCCCACTTCCTTGTGATACTCCGCCCAGTAGGTGTCTGGCACCAACATTTTGGTGGCCTCATTTTTTACCCGCAACACGGCGCTATAAACCTCTTTTTGTCGTTTTGTGAATTTTCCGTTGACCGGAAGAGTACGGGTAAGATCACTGGAGTAGTTGGCATATTCGGCAGCTGTGTCGAGCAATAGAAGATCACCATCCTTACATTGTTGATTGTTCTCCACATAATGGAGCACATTGGCACTATTGCCCGAAGCAATAATCGGGGTGTAGGCAAAGCCACGAGATTTGTTCCTAATAAATTCATGCAACAATTCGGCCTCAACTTCGTATTCCCAAACCCCTGGGACAACAAATTGGAGAAGTCTTCGGAATCCTTTTTCCGTAATGTCGCATGCCTTTTGCATTAAAGCAATTTCCTCTGGTTCCTTAACCCCGCGTAACCTTTGCAGAATTGGGTTACTCTTGGCCCATTGGTGGGCGTGGAACTTTTCCTTACACCTTATTATAAAGCGATCTTCCCGGGTCTGGGTCTCGACCGATTGGCGGTAATGTTCGTTGGTATTGAAATAGATAGTATCCACCTCGGTCATTAAACCATAGAAGATTTTATCAAATTCGGTCAACCAATAAACTGTTTGTATGCCCGAGACCTCAGTTGCCTTTTCCTTGGTAAGTTTTGCTCCTTCCCAAACTGCGATGTGTGCATTGGTTTCGCGTACAAATAAGATTTCCCTGTGTTTCTCCTCAATTGAATCGGGGAAGAGTAATAGGATGGTCTCCTCTTGATCAGCCCCGCTGAGATAGAAAAGATCTCGTTGTTGTTGAAAGGGCATAGTACTGTCTGCTCCAATAGGGTAAATATCGTTAGAGTTGAATACCGCAAGGCTGTGCGGCTTCATCTGCGCCATAAATTTTTTTCGGTTCTTTATGAAGAGTTTACTGTCAATTAAATCATATTTCATGCTGTTCCATTTGATTCTCCAAAATTATACAATTGCCCTACCACAGCCAAATAAATGAAGATTATCCAATAATATTTCGAAATAGAATTTTATATTCGGGACACAAATCCTGTCATTCTTTAAAACCAGTATAAATAACAGAGCTAAATTTGCTTAATGCTTGTTAAACAGCGATACAAGGCCTAAATTTGTTTTTAAACTCCTGACCAATGAGCGGATTGATAAGATCTTCCATCACCCGAAAGGTGACCATGGCCCTATCCGGCCTTTTTCTGGTGCTTTTTTTGGCACAGCATTTTACCATCAACATCACATCGGTAATCTCCCCAGACACGTTTAACAACTGGTCCCAATTTATGGGCTATAATCCCTTGGTACAATACATTTTACAGCCTATTCTCATTGCCGGGGTCATTATCCATTTCGTCATGGGGTTTGTTTTGGAGATCCAGAACCATAAGGCCAGAGATGTTAAATACGTCAAGTTCAGCGGCAATAAAAATTCTACTTGGGTCTCAAGAAATATGCTTATCTCTGGGTTGGTTATTTTGGCATTTTTAGGGCTGCATATGTACGACTTTTGGATCCACGAGATGGATTATAAATACATTGAGCGCTTACCAGAAGACCCATCACGATATTATATCGAAACCGTCGAAAAATTCGTCCCCATCTGGCGTACGGTTCTATATGTGATCGCATTTATCCTGCTATCCTTACACCTTTGGCATGGGTTTGCATCCTCTTTTCAGAGTATGGGGTTAAACAACAAGTACACTCCGGGCCTAAGGGTCTTCTGTAAGATATTCGCAATTGTCATCCCCTTAGGGTTTATTTTTATAGCCATATATCATCATTTTAACCCAATAATACATTAAGTATGGGCATTTTGGATTCTAAAGTACCATCCGGTCCCTTGGCCGATAAATGGACACAGTACAAGAACGAAATCAACCTGGTAAACCCAGCTAACAAACGCAAGATAGATATTATCGTTGTGGGTACTGGTCTTGCTGGGGGTTCCGCGGCGGCGACTTTTGCCGAACTGGGATACAACGTAAAGACTTTCTGTTATCAAGATTCCCCAAGACGGGCCCATTCTATTGCGGCTCAGGGGGGAATCAATGCCGCCAAGAATTATCCAGGGGATGGGGACAGCAACTACCGTCTTTTTTACGACACTGTAAAAGGAGGTGACTATCGCTCTCGGGAAGCTAACGTATATCGGCTAGCAGAAGTATCCGGAAACATTATAGATCAATGTGTGGCACAAGGTGTTCCTTTTGCGCGTGAGTACGGTGGATTGTTGGACAACCGCTCCTTTGGAGGCGTATTGGTATCCCGCACGTTCTACGCTAAAGGCCAGACGGGGCAGCAATTGCTATTGGGATGTTATGCAGCCATGAACCGACAGATAAACCGGGGAAAAATCAAGGCCTACAATCGCCACGAGATGCTTGATCTTGTGTTGGTGGGTGGTAAAGCAAGGGGTATCATAGCCCGTAACCTCGTGACTGGGGAAATAGAACGCCATTCCGCGCACGCCGTAGTATTGGCCAGTGGTGGTTATAGCAACGTGTTTTTCCTATCTACCAACGCTATGGGCAGTAATGTCATGGCTGCATGGCGGGCACACCGTCGCGGTGCATTCTTTGCCAATCCTTGTTATACACAGATACACCCAACTTGTATTCCCGTTTCGGGGGAGCATCAATCCAAACTGACCTTGATGTCCGAGTCCCTTAGAAACGACGGCCGTATTTGGGTGCCCAAGCGCAAGGAAGACGTCCAGGCTATCCGGGACGGAAAGCTAAGTTCTGGAGACCTGAAGGAAGAAGATAGGGATTATTATTTGGAACGCCGTTACCCTGCTTATGGTAACCTCGTACCGCGTGATGTTGCCTCTCGGGCAGCAAAAGAACGTTGTGATGCGGGATTTGGCGTAAACAAGACGGGACAGGCCGTGTTCCTAGATTTTAAATCGGCAATTGAAAGATTTGGAAAGGAACAGGCACAGATACATGGTATAGGCAATCCTTCAAAAGAAAAGATAATCGAATTGGGCGAAGGGATCTTGCAAGCCAAATATGGCAACCTCTTTGAGATGTACGAGAAAATCATGGATGTGAACCCGTACAAAAATCCCATGATGATCTACCCTGCCGTACATTATACTATGGGTGGACTTTGGGTGGATTATAATTTGCAGACAACCATCCCTGGCTGTTACGCCATCGGGGAAGCCAACTTTAGCGATCACGGGGCCAACCGTTTAGGCGCCTCTGCATTGATGCAGGGATTGGCCGACGGCTATTTTGTACTGCCCTATACTATTGGGGATTATTTGTCCCACGATATAGCGACGGGAACTATCCCCACGGATTCCCCAGAATTTGACAAAGTGGAAAAAGACGTAAAAGATCGCATTCAGCGGTTGATGTCTGGAAAAGGAAAACATTCCGTAGATCACTATCATAAAGAATTAGGACATATTATGTGGCACAAATGCGGCATGGCCCGTAACGCCAAAGATTTAAAGGAAGCCATTAATGAGATTTCCGCCTTACGGGACGATTTCTGGGAAAACGTTCGCGTACCCGGTAATACGGACAACCTTAACCAAGAACTAGAGAAAGCAGGCCGAGTAGCTGATTTTCTGGAATTGGGAGAACTTTTTGCCAAAGATGCCCTTGAACGCAATGAATCCTGTGGGTGTCATTTCCGGGAAGAATATCAAACTGAAGAAGGGGAGGCTCTTAGGAACGACGAACTTTTTAAATTTGTGTCCGCTTGGGAGTACAAAGGTGAGCCTAAGGATGCTGTTTTGCACAAGGAGGATTTGCAGTATGAGAATATTGAATTGAAAACGAGGTCGTATAAATAATTGCACCATGAAACTAAAACTAAAAATATGGCGTCAACAGAATGCCAAAGCCAAAGGAAAGCTAGTCGATTATCCTATTGATGGGATAGAAGGGGATATGTCCTTTTTGGAAATGTTGGATGTCCTTAACGAGGAACTGAACAACAAGGGGGAGGAGCCTGTGGAATTCGATCACGATTGCCGCGAAGGAATTTGTGGGGCCTGTTCCCTGCAGATTAATGGAGAACCCCACGGACCGGATCGTTTGACGACCACGTGCCAGTTACACATGCGCAGGTTTAATGACGGGGATACCATCTATATTGAGCCTTTTAGGGCCACAGCATTTCCTGTAATCAAGGATTTAGTGGTAGATCGAAGCTCCTTTGATCGTATTCAGCAAGCGGGCGGGTTTATCTCGGTAAACACTTCTGGTAATACCGTAGATGCCAACGCCATTCCTATTGCCAAGGAAAACGCCGATTTAGCCATGGACAACGCCACCTGTATAGGATGCGGAGCTTGTGTGGCGGCTTGTAAAAATGCGAGTGCCATGTTGTTTACTTCTGCCAAGATCACCCAATTCTCACTCTTGCCACAAGGGGAGATCGAAGCAAAGGAACGCGCAATGAACATGGTACACCAAATGGACCTAGAAGGGTTTGGCAACTGTACCAATACCGGGGCATGTGAAGCAGAATGCCCCAAAGGGATTACCTTGGTAAGCATCGCCACGATGAACCGTGAATATATGAGTGCTATAACGGAAGGATAGATTCTTGATTTCCAAATCACAAATACCAAATCCCAAGCCATCCAGCTTGGGATTTTTTAATGGCTATCCCTGGTTTTTAACGGGCTGATTATTCTTTGTAATTTTATACCATGCCAAAGGAATATTCAGAAAATAGGATAATAGTTCCCCGTTTTAACGAGGAATCCGGATTTTATACTACCCCGGAGCGCTCCAAAATCATGGGCAAAATAAGGGGGAAGAATACCAAACCGGAACTTGCCTTCAGGAAAGCACTATGGGCAGCTGGCTACCGTTACAGAATTGATTATAAGAAATTGATTGGCAAACCAGATATAGTCCTGAAAAAATATAGGACGATTATTTTTATTGACGGGGAATATTGGCATGGATATAACTGGGA
>CAJDXC010000034.1_pt1 | contig 19559 bp, 13 predicted proteins | sample 7391681 | NCBI WGS metagenome assembly CAJDXC01 (sample SAMEA7055742, study PRJEB34461) | soil metagenome | biome: terrestrial ecosystem; feature: Peninsula; material: soil | place: Antarctica | collected 2016 | reverse complement strand
TTGTCGGAATTGAAATTAATTTCCAAGAGCGAGGCTCTGTTCAACATTCATTTTCCCAAAAATCAGGAATTGTTGGCCAAGGCACAATTTAGATTGAAGTTCGAGGAGCTCTTTTACCTGCAACTGCAATTGATTTCTAAAAAGTTGATTCGAAAACAAAAAATAAAAGGTTTTAATTTTGATAAAGTAGGAGAGCTTTTTAATGATTTTTACTCCAATCATCTCCCGTTCCAACTTACTGATGCTCAAAAAAGAGTACTCAAGGAAATCCGGTCAGACTTGGGCACCAACGCCCAAATGAACCGGTTACTCCAAGGAGACGTAGGCTCGGGGAAGACTATCGTTGCCCTTATGTCCATGTTGCTGGCCATAGATAATGGTTTCCAGGCTTGTTTGATGGCCCCAACAGAGATTTTGGCCAACCAGCATTTTAATGGCATTAATGAACTGTTGGACGGAATCGGGGTGCAAATTGCTCTGCTCACGGGTTCCGTAAAGAAATCTGACCGAAAAATTATCCACGAACAACTAGAAAATGGGGAGCTCCATATTCTGATCGGCACCCATGCCCTTTTAGAAGACAAAGTGAAGTTCAAAAACTTAGGGCTTGCCATTGTGGACGAGCAGCACCGATTTGGGGTGGCACAACGGGCCAAACTGTGGCATAAGAACGATATTCCTCCCCACGTGCTGGTCATGACCGCAACTCCAATTCCCCGAACCTTGGCCATGAGCCTATATGGAGATTTGGATATTTCGGTTATAGATGAGCTGCCTCCAGGTCGGAAACCTATAACAACGGTACACAGGTACGACACCAATCGGTTAAAAGTGTTTGCATTTATTAGGGACGAAATAAAAAAAGGACGACAGATATATATTGTATATCCACTGATACAGGAATCTGAAGTTTTGGATTACAAAGACTTGATGGATGGCTATGAGAGTATCGTACGGGATTTTCCACTGCCCGATTACCAGATTTCCATAGTCCATGGCAAGATGAAAGCTGCCGACAAGGATTATGAAATGGGCCGATTCGTTAGGGGCGAGACTCAGATCATGGTGGCCACCACGGTCATTGAAGTAGGTGTAAACGTACCCAATGCCTCGGTGATGATCATTGAAAGTGCGGAACGCTTTGGATTATCCCAATTGCACCAACTAAGGGGCCGTGTGGGCAGGGGTGCCGATCAGAGCTATTGTATTTTAATGACCTCCCACAAATTGTCTGCCGAGGCCAAAACAAGGCTTCAGACCATGACAAGCACCAATGACGGATTCGAGATTGCGGAGGTCGATCTAAAATTGCGGGGGCCGGGAGATCTTATGGGCACCCAACAAAGTGGCATCTTGAACCTAAAAATTGCCGACATCGTAAAGGACAACGATATTCTAAAGACCGCGAGGTATTATGCCCTTCAAATTTTAAACCACGATCCCGGACTACAAAAAGAAGAACATCAGATTATTAGAAATACCTACTCCCGGTTAACCGAACATAAAAATATTTGGAATTATATTAGTTGAAACTTCATAGACAAAAAGATGGTCATCGAGTAGATTTCAAGACAAAAAAATTTGACCATCCCCTAGATCTCATCAAAAATAATAACAAATCGGAGTGTTGAACATCGTAATTCTAACGACGGGCTATGGCAATAGATTTCCTTATATTTCTTAAATTTGCAAGCCATTTCAAAGCATATACACGGTTTTCCAATATAGAGACCTATATAGTATTGAGTGGTTTATAAAAATTCCCTTAAAATGAAGAAGACATTATTTGACAAGGTGTGGGATTCCCACGTAGTTCATAAGATTGAAAATGGCCCGGATGTGCTGTTTATAGACCGGCACATGGTACACGAGGTGACCAGTCCCGTAGCCTTTTTAGGACTTAAGAACCGGGACATCCCCGTGATTTATCCAGAACGTACTTTTGCCACGGCAGACCATAACACCCCCACCATCAACCAACATTTACCGGTACAAGACCCATTATCCGCCAATCAGTTGAAGGCCTTGGAGGAAAACACTAAAAAGTATGGAATTTCATACTGGGGATTGGGCCATGAAAAGAACGGTATTGTCCACATCGTGGGTCCAGAATATGGGATTACCCAGCCTGGCGCAACCATCGTATGCGGGGATTCACATACCTCTACCCATGGCGCTTTTGGGGCAATCGCCTTCGGCATCGGAACCTCGGAAGTGGAGATGGTCCTAGCCACCCAATGCATAATGCAGCCCAAACCTAAATCCATGCGGATCAACGTAAATGGAAAGTTGAACTTGGGTATCCTTCCCAAGGACGTCGCCCTTTACATCATTTCACAACTAAGTACCTCCGGGGCCACCGGATATTTTGTGGAATATGCCGGCGAAGTATTTCGGAATATGTCCATGGAGGGCCGGATGACGGTCTGTAACATGAGTATAGAAATGGGTGCTAGGGGCGGAATGATAGCTCCTGATGCGAAAACCTTTGATTACATTAAGGGACGGGAATTTACCCCTACCGGTGCGGCATGGGACAAGGCCATGGCCTATTGGGATACCCTGAGCACGGATGAAGGAGCTACCTATGATAAGGAAATCAGTTTTGATGCGTCGGTCATAGAACCTATGATAACCTATGGTACCAATCCTGGGATGGGACAGGGCATCTCCAAGAGCATTCCGAGCGCCAATGAAGTGGAGGGCGGTGCTGCCACTTTTAAAAAGTCCTTGAACTATATGGCCTTCCAAGAAAAAGAGGAGATGATAGGTAAACCAATCGACTTTGTTTTTATGGGGAGTTGCACGAATGGCCGTATCGAAGATTTTAGGGCATTTACCTCCATTGTAAAAGGGAGAAAAAAGGCCGATAACGTTACTGCATGGTTGGTGCCCGGATCCCACAACGTGGCAAAGGCCATCAAGGAAGAAGGGCTGTTGGATATTTTGCACGAAGCCGGATTTGAACTGAGAGAACCCGGTTGTTCCGCCTGTTTGGCCATGAACGATGACAAGGTCCCTGCAGGAAAATACGCGGTAAGCACGTCTAACCGTAACTTTGAAGGACGACAAGGCCCTGGTGCCAGAACGCTTTTGGCCAGTCCACTAGTGGCAGCTGCAGCAGCGGTTACCGGTAAGGTGACAGATCCGAGGGAATTGATGAAGAACGAGTTGGTTGGTTGATAGTTGAGGGTTGATAGTTTTTCATTCAAAAAACAATTGATTTTCACTTTTCACTTTTTAACTCATTAACTTTTTGAGCCTAATAACAAATAACTTTTAACTAATAACCATTTAAAAAATGGCCTACGATAAATTCAACATATTGACAAGCACAGCGGTACCTCTTCCCATTGAGAACGTGGATACCGATCAGATTATCCCTGCTCGATTCCTTAAGGCAACGGAACGAAAAGGATTTGGTGACAATCTCTTTCGGGATTGGCGTTACAATAACGACGGATCACCCAAAACCGATTTTCCCTTGAACGACTCCAAGTATGGGGGCAAGATATTGGTAGGAGGCAAAAACTTTGGTTCGGGATCTTCCCGCGAACATGCCGCATGGGCGGTTTACGACTACGGGTTTAGGTGCGTGGTGTCTAGTTTCTTTGCCGATATTTTTCGAAACAACTGTTTGAACGTCGGAGTGCTTCCGGTACAGGTATCCCCAGAATTTCTGGAGAAAATTTATAGCGCTATAGAGGCCGATCCTCAAACCGAGCTAGAAATTAGTCTTCCCGAGCAGACGATTACTTTACTCGCTACAGGCGATAAGGAATCCTTTGATATAAACGACTACAAAAAGGTTAATATGCTCAACGGCTACGATGATATCGATTATCTATTGAACATCAAGTCGGATATTGAGAAATTTGCCGAGAATACCCCTTTATAATTTATTTGCAGCAAAAATAAGACGAGAAAGAGATTCCCTCCCTCCAAAATCCAAACAGTTAAGTATTAGATCGCTATAATTCAATATGACAAAAAGAAAAATTGAAATCATGGACACCACCTTACGGGATGGGGAACAGACTTCTGGAGTGTCCTTTTCAGTTTCAGAAAAGCTCACCTTGGCCAAACTCCTTTTGGAAGAGCTAAAGGTAGATCGAATAGAGATTGCCTCTGCGAGGGTTTCGGATGGGGAATTGAACGCCGTACAGCAAATAACCGAGTGGGCAAAATCTAAAAACTGCAACCATAAGGTCGAAGTTTTGACTTTTGTAGACGGTGGGGTTTCCTTAAAATGGATGGAAAAAGCTGGAGCCGAGGTCCAAAATCTGTTGACTAAGGGCTCTCTTAACCACCTCACCTATCAATTAAAGAAAACGCCGGAACAACATTTCAACGAGATTGCGGAAACAATCTCCATTGCGAACAAACAGGGGATCAAGACCAATGTATATCTTGAGGATTGGAGCAATGGGATGAGGAACTCCCCGGAATATGTGTTCCAGTATTTAGATTTTTTGACCATACAGCCCGTACAGCGCATAATGCTGCCGGATACTCTAGGTATTCTTACCCCTTCGGAAGCTGCTGATTTTATCTCCCAAATTGTTAAGAGGTATCCCAATATCCATTTCGATTTTCATGGCCATAACGATTATGACCTAGGTGTTGCCAACACTATGGAGGCCTTAAAGGCTGGTTGTCACGGTTTGCACCTCACCGTTAACGGGATGGGGGAACGCGCTGGGAATGCCCCGATGGCCAGTGTAGTAGCTGTAATAAACGATTTTCTGCCCAATATTGAAATTTCAATAAACGAATCTTCCCTGTTCAAGGTAAGCAAATTGGTATCCGCCTTTACTGGATTCGGAATTCCGGCCAACAAACCTATCGTTGGCGATAATGTTTTTACCCAGACCGCTGGTATTCATGCAGATGGGGATAGTAAAAATAATTTATATTTTAACAACCTGTTGCCCGAGCGGTTTGGACGAAAGAGGAAATATGCCTTGGGCAAGACATCGGGAAAGGCCAATATCCTAAAAAACCTTCAGGAATTAGGGCTTACCCTTAACGACGAAGACCTTAAGAAGGTTACCCGGCGCATTATCGAACTAGGCGACAGAAAGGAAAAAGTGACCAAGGAAGATTTGCCTTATATCATCTCCGATGTATTGGACAGTGGATCATATATACAGAAGACCATAGTAACATCCTATGTACTTACCCACTCAAAAGGGCTAAAACCTTCGACCACTCTTTCCATGGAAATCGACGGGGAAACCTTTGAGGAGCACGCCCAAGGCGACGGGCAATATGACGCCTTTATGAACGCCCTCCGCAAGGTGTACAAAGTCAAGAAAATAAACCTTCCAATGCTGATCGACTATGCAGTTCGGATTCCCCCAGGTAGCAACTCGGATGCGCTTTGCGAAACTATTATCACTTGGGAAAACAACGGTAAGGAGTTCGTTACCCGCGGCTTAGATTCGGACCAAACGGTTTCTGCAATCAAGGCCACGGAGAAAATGTTGAATATAATCTAAACGCTAGATTTTAGACGATAGACGGTAAACTGTGGTTTTAAAAAACCCAATATTAACGCGTATTGCGAAAGGCGTAATGCGAAAAGCAAAAAAGAATGAAACTAAACATCGCCCTTTTGGCCGGAGACGGAATAGGCCCTGAAGTAATAGATCAAGCAGTAAAGGTATGCAATGCCATTGCCTTAAAATACAATCATAAACTAAACTGGATTCCAGCTTTGACCGGGGCTGCAGCCATAGATGCCGTTGGGGAGCCCTACCCTGACGAAACCCACGAAATTTGCGTCAATGCCGATGCCGTACTTTTCGGTGCGATCGGTCATCCCCGTTATGACAATGACCCATCGGCCAAAGTTAGGCCAGAACAAGGATTACTGAAAATGAGACAAAAATTAGGTCTTTTCGCCAATGTACGTCCAACCTTCACTTTTCCTTCCCTAATCGATAAATCGCCATTAAAAAGAGAGCGGATCGAAGGTACAGATCTGATTATTCTAAGAGAGCTTACAGGAGGGATTTATTTTGGTGAAAGAGGCCGAAAAGATAATGGCAACACCGCCTATGACACTTGTACCTATACTAGGGAAGAAGTTCAACGCTTGGCCAAAAAGGGGTTTGAACTAGCCATGGAGCGATCCAAAAAACTGTGTTGCGTAGACAAGGCCAATGTCTTGGAAACTTCCCGCTTATGGAGGGAAACCGTACAGGCTATGGAAAAAGATTATCCAGAGGTAAAGGTAACCTACGAATTTGTAGATGCCGTAGCCATGCGTTTGGTACAATGGCCAAATTCCTATGACGTAATGATCACAGAAAACCTTTTTGGGGATATCTTGACCGATGAAGCTTCGGTCATCTCCGGATCCATGGGATTGATGCCATCTGCTTCCGTGGGTACCAAGACTAAATTGTACGAACCCATCCATGGTTCATATCCACAGGCCGCCGGAAAGGACATTGCCAACCCATTGGCCACCGTACTATCTGCCGCTATGATGTTTGACGGATTCGATTTAAAAGAAGAGGCACAGGCAATCCGTGACGTTGTAAACAAATCGTTGGAACAGGGTATTATAACAGAAGATTTGGCTGAAGGAGGCAAAGCCTTTAAAACCAGCGAGGTAGGAGATTGGTTGGCGAAAAATGTTTAGCCTATTTCTATCCTAATAATTATAGAAGACCCATCACGTTTTGGAAACCTGATGGGTCCTTTTTTTGAGATTTCATCACTCCTTTTTAAACCTACTCGTTTTGGATCTCTACTGAAATGTGGATAATGAATTTCAATGACTGCATTGTCAAGGGCCGATTTACTACCTTCCCTTAACCCAATAACAAAATAACTCAGCAACTTAATAACTTATTTCTTTAAAAGATCTCCCAAACTTTCCAATCCTTCTCCGTTGTAATTTGATTTTTTTAAGGCCTGGACCAATTGTGTGAGATAGGCCGGGTTCATATGATCCCCAAGGATTCGGATCAGTGCAAATCCCTTTTCGTCGTTGCTACCATAAATAACCACCTCGTCTATAGCATTCTCGTCTCCCAGATATTCTATCACCCCCTTGCCAAAACTTGAATTTAGTTTCATCAACTGCACAAATTTATCATTCTTTAAAATAGCGTTGACCTTGACCTTCTCTGCCTGAAATTCGGCGCCGTTACTATCCGTCTTTTTAAAAGCGAGTACATTTAGCTTTTTAAGGGATTGGACCGCCTCTCGCTGTTCCGGGGTCAACTCTACCTTATCGAGATTTAGCAAACTAGTAGGAAGGTCCAGTGAAATAAAATTCGGATTATCGGAATTGGCTACATAATACTCCTGAAGGCTCTGATGTGCTGAGCAAGCGGACAGGAGTATTAGTCCAGTAATAGCAAGATAATATTTGATGGTTTTCATGTTCTTTGTTTTTTAGTCTTTGGTGAAAGCCGGAGTTGGCAGTTATTTATGGTATAATTTTGTTCCACGTTAATCGAACGAAACAGAATTTCTGCCCGCAATACATCCCCCTTTGCCACCTTCAAAGGGGGAATCCCTATGGTTAACTATTTTTTCTGATAATTTATAATGTGGTACTTTTCATTTGTAATTTTTTATTTGCTAGAGAAGCATGCCCATGGGCGAGGGTTCTGCAAACTGCTAACTGAATACTGCCTACTTTATATTATTGCTTACCACTCTTCCCTGCTTCGTTTAGCTCATCGGGGAGATTCATTTTTTTGGTAAGGGAGCCAATTTTGTTCAGGTCTATGTCCCCGGTTAAGGAAAGCAAGACGGTTTCATACTTTCTTCCATTGGCCTCTACGTTTTTCATTCCAGTAACAAACATGAGCAGTTCGCTCACATGATCATCATCCCTTCCTGGCTTTATATAAAACTTTACATTGGTATCCGAATCCTTTACCCTCATAAGTTCTTCTAAAGAAGAGGATTTAAGGTATTTGTTCACTGATACCTGCATATCTGCAGAAACGGCCTTGTCATCGGTGGTATATACCTTGAGGTTCTTAAGACTCTTGGCAATAGCCATAAAATCACGGGCTTCGGGATCGTCCACATTCACGTCTATCTTGCTCAACAGGTTGAACATGCTTTGGTTTACCACAACGGAACTCACGTTGTCCTGGTCTTCGTATTTATCAAATAAGGATTGCGAAAATCCCATAAACGGCAATACGGTAATCGCTAGTAATAATATATTCTTTTTCATTTGTTCGTTTTTATTTGTTATAACTTAATCCTAAGCTTTCTCCCCCATGGCATGACCAGCGTTGTTAAGACATCCCGTTCCAGGTTATTTTGTCCATGAATTCTTCAAGATTTTACTCAATTCTCAAGTTTTCCAATTGACCTTTGCCCGATACAGCCTACTGAATACTGCACTCTTTTTTAATTGTCGTTGTATATCTTTTGTTTTGCTGCTTCAAATTCCTTTAGGTAAGCGATTTTCTCGGTGCCGCGTCCAAAATTTTCAGCAAGGAGATCAAAGGCTTTCTTTGTTTCCTGATATGCATATTCTGCCTGCTTCCTTTCATTGTAGGACTTGCCAAAATAAATCCCAAACATAAGAACTGCAATGGCCGCAACAGAAACCCATCTATAAATGTGTCTTCTGGTCCCATCCCGCCCCGATAAATATCGGGAAGTAACGAGATCCTTTTCAGATAACGGAACCTCCTTGGTGAACCGCTCTTTCTTAGCGCTGGAAAAGTATTGAAACATAGGGACATATTGCTCTAGATGTGGTGCCACTTTTTCCTGTGAAAAATAAGCCCTCAAACATTTCTCCTCGGCTCCCGTAGTGGTAGCCTCAAAATATTTTTCTAACAATTTTTCTATTTTATCCGATTCCATAATCATGTTTTTGCATTAATCCTTCCCTAACTGTTTTTCTCGCCCTGGAAAGTGCTACGCGCACTGCGGTCGCCTTCATGTCCAGTAATTTTTCGATCTCCTCGAATTCATATCCTTCTACATCCCGTAGCTGGAGAACTATTTTTTGCTGTTCTGGCAGGGACTGTATTATTTTTTGAATCCATTCCAGACTATCCTTTACCTCTGCCTGGTCTTGCAATGAAGCATTGCTGTCCACATAATTGCTATGTACAAATGTTAGGTTTCCTGCCTGTTTCGATTTTAACCGGTCCAAACAAAAATTCTTGGTCATCGTCATGGCAAATGCCTCAACATTATTATAACTTTCAATCTTATTTTTTCCCGACCAAAGTTTCAACAGAATCTCCTGGGTGGCATCCTCGGCTTCTTCCGTAGAAACCAACAGCCGTTTGGCCAACCGATAAAGCTTGTCCTTAAAAGGCATCACCAAGTTTAAAAATTCCGATTGTTTCATAATTGATCGGGTCGCCATTATTTCCATTAGGAAGCTTTACATTAGGAAGACGAAAGAATCCTAAATTTGTTACAAAAAATTTTATTTTACTTTTGATGTAAGTAATTTAGCGAATTGTAAACCAATTCATTATTGATTACGTATATAGTCCGGGAGCATTGTGGAATGAAATTTTATCTCAATTGCTTTATAGTCACAATTTATCAAATCTTTCAACTCCCATAACAATTTAAATAAAAACAATGAAGAAATACATTGGATTAGTTCTCATCTTAACAATCTTGATCAGTAGTTGTAAAAAGGATGAAGACACCATTATAGACTCTTCCACCCCAGAAAATATTACGGTTCAGAATTTTATGTGGAAGGCAATGAATATCTGGTATTTTTGGCAACAGAATGTCCCCGTTTTGGCCGATGATCATTTTAAAACGAACGGCGAATATGTTGATTATCTTAAACAATTTGATGACCCAAAGGCTTTTTATGAAGACGAGCTGCAATATTCTCAAGACCGATTTAGTTTTCTAAGCGAGGATTATAAGACGTTGATCCAATCTTTTCAGGGTATAAGTAAAAGTAATGGACTGGAGTTTGGTTTGGTACGCTTTCAAGGAAGTGATTTTGTTTTTGGCTATGTTAGGTATATAGTGCCCAACTCTAACGCCTCCACCAAAGAGATTAAAAGAGGCGATATTTTTACAGGAGTGGATGGGGAAAAATTGGACAGCGATAATTACACGGACCTGCTTTTTGGGAATAACGATACTTATACCCTGAATATGGCCGATATTGCTGACGGGGTAGCTACCGACAATGGCAAGGAAGTAACCCTGACCAAACAGGAAGGTTTGGTGGAAGACCCTATTTTTCTTGATAAGACTTTTGAAATCAATGGTAAAAAAATTGGATACCTCGTCTATAACGGTTTTATCGGCAATTATGACGAGGACCTCAATAAGGTTTTTGGAGAGTTTAAATCGCAGGGTGTAACCGAACTTGTTCTTGACCTCCGCTACAATCCGGGGGGATCTGTAAATAGCTCCCGCATGATGTCGAGCATGATATATGGTACGGATACCAAAAAATTATTCATCCATCAACGTTGGAACGACAAAATCGAAGTCCAATTTAAACCTGAAGATCTAAACGATTATTTCGCCGACAAAACAGAAGCTGGATCACCAATAAACACACTCGGTCTTAACAAAGTCTATGTGTTGGCAACCCAGAGTACGGCATCGGCCAGTGAACTGGTCATAAACGGACTGGCCCCTTACCTTGAGGTGGAACAGATTGGCACAAAGACTACAGGGAAGAATGAGTTCTCCGTAACCATGGTGGATATTCCTTCTAACAGTTATATTTACAATCCTAGCAAAGAGGACAAAATCAACAAAAATAATAGCTGGGGCATTCAACCTTTGGTCGGTAGGAACGAAAATGCGGATGGCTTTTCTGATTATACCTCGGGCCTGGTTCCCGATATTGAACTTCCCGAAGATTTGGGGAATCTAGGAGTTTTGGGAGATCCAAATGAACCGTTGTTAGCCCGTGCACTGCAAGAAATTACCGGTAAGGTCGCAAAAAGAAATTTCCGGGTCCATTTGCCCGTTGATCTTATTACCAGCTCCAAAATGTTCACTCCGGTACGGGACAATATGTATTTGGACGTGCCCTTGGTTCCCAACTTTTCATCAGCAGAATCAGAATAGTGAATTTTCCAAATTTTAATTGACAATGACTCTTTTAACCTAGAAATGATCCATGAAGAAATTAATTATATTGTTACTGATGACCGGTTCATTTTTTGGCCAAGCCCAATCGTTTGATTTTGTTATTGACCATCAGGCTTTTGTAGTTAAAAATTTGGAGAAGGAAGCCGATTTCTATGCCAATATTTTACAACTTAAGGAAATTACATCTACAGAGACCAAGGCTTCCCGACGTTGGTTCGATATTAACGGGGCAGCATTGCACTTAATAAAAAATGACAACGTCACCATCAATAAAGATAAGAATCAACATCTTTGCTTATCCATCCAGGATTTGGAAGGTTTTATCAAAGTGTTGAAAAAGAACCAGATTGCCTATGAGGATTGGGCAGGAACAAAGAATTCGATAACCAACCGTAACGACGGGGTTAAGCAGATTTATATACAAGATCCCGAGGGATATTGGTTGGAGATAAACAATGCCCAACACAAAGAATAATTCTTTATTTAGTTGAGCTAGGAAAAGTTTAACTTACCAGAAGACCTTCTTTCTTTTTAGTCTTTTATCCCTAAAATAAAACTAATCCTTATTGAATTTTTAACAACACAAAACTCTTATATTTGAGTTATATCATTAATGATATTAAAAAAGAAATGAAAATGAAAAAATTAAATATTTTTATTGCCTTTTTCCTATTAAGCGGATTTATGCTTTCCGCACAAGAAACCACCAAAGATTTGGAAAAATTCACCAAATTGAAGGTCTTTGATCAGATAGGGGTAACGCTGGTCAAAAGCTCCTCCGACAAGGCCGTAATCTCCGGGGACGATCAGGATCAGGTGGAGATTACGAACAAAAAGGGGACACTAAAGGTCAAGATGCGCTTGGGCAAAATGATGGCGGGGAAACACACCGATGTAATTCTCTATCACACTAAGGATTTAGAGGTTATAGATGTGAATGAAAAAGCAAAAATTTCGAGCAAAGGTACTATGGGGGGACAATACCTTACCTTTAGAGCCCAGGAGGGTGGGGAAATCGATGTAACGGTAAAAGCGGAAAACTTGAATTCCAAAGCGGTAACCGGAGGTGTTATCAAGGTTTCTGGTTCTGCTACCAATCAAGGTATTGAAATTAATTCCGGAGGTTCTTTTGATGGCAGGGAATTAAGCAACGATCAGACCAAGGTAAAAGTTCTTGCGGGCGGCAACGCATCCGTAAATTCCAAAAAAATGGTAGATGCCAAGGTAACCGCGGGCGGAAGTATCGATATTTATGGAAAGCCAGAAAAGGTGAAGCAGGATATGGCGTTGGGAGGAACCATTACCTTGCATGAGTAAAAAGGGAATTTGTAGTTTAAAACATAACAAAAGGGAAGGGCCAATGGAAATCTATGGCCCTTCTTCTTTTTTATCCCTATCAATTGTTAATCCATATAAAATTTACCTTGTAGCTTTGCTAGAAGTTACCACGGTTATTTAGCACCTTGAATGGCAAAGAAGAAGAAACATAAAAAATACAGGTTTCTTAGGATTCTCGCACGCATCGCGGCAGTATTGCTATTGCTTTTTTTTAGTGTTGTTCTTATGGTTAGAAGCCCTTGGGGACAAAACCTGATCGTTTCAAAAGTTCTGGAATACGTAGCTAAGAAAACCGATACCAAGGCAACATTGGACCGATTGTTTCTTACCTTTTCCGGAGGCATTTCCATTGAAGGGCTTTATTTGGAAGATCAAAAGGGGGATACCTTGGTCTACTCCAAAAACCTGGAAGCCTCAATAGCACTGATTCCCTTGATCCGCGGAAAGGAATTAAACCTAAGATCATTGAAATGGTCCGGTCTTAGAGCCAATATAAGTCGCAATGAATCTAACGGCACTTTTAATTTCGATTATTTGATCAATGCCTTTGTTTCGATAGATTCCACGCAGGTAAAAGATACCACTGCAGGAAGCATGAAAATTGATATTGGCAATATTGATCTTGAGGATATTCACTTAAGGTATGATGACGGGGTACTGGGTATTAAAAGTAATGTTGACCTGGGAAACCTCCACCTGGAAATGGATGAATTGGATCTGGACAAGATGAGATTCCGAGTTGGAGATTTTAACCTTTCCAATTCCGACATCACATATAAGCAGTCCAAACCTTTTGAAACCGATTCCGATACAACCTCAACAGTACCCCTCCCCTATTTGGAAGTCGATAATTTCCAGATATCCGACGTGGGTCTTCGATACGAATCTATACCGGATAGACTCCAGGCAAAAATAAAATTAGGGAATCTTGTGATAGAACTTCCAGAAGCCGATTTGGAAAGACAAACTATTGAGCTAGGAAAAGTACTGCTCCATGATTCTGATATTCAATATATTTCATCTTCAATACCTAATGAAAAAACTATTGACACTGCCAGCGCCAAACCTATAACTTTGGAATGGCCCAATTGGAAAGTAAAGGTGGATAAAATCGATTTCCTCAAAAACCATCTTGACTATCAACAGGGCAAGATCACGGATACGGTCGGGATTCTTAATCCTAACCATCTAAAGTTGCAAAATTTTACCCTGCATGTGGAAAATTTATCCCTAGACGAGAAAGAGGCCATATTGAAATTGAACAACTTTTCTTTCGTTGATAGAAGTGGCCTAATGTTAAGGGATTTTGCGTTTGACCTCCAATTGAATCAAAAGGTCATCACCCTATCCAAATTAATCTTTTCGACAAATAATAGTGACATTCAGGGCAAAATTGTATTGAACTATCCGTCTTTAAATCAATTTTTAAATTCCCCCGAACTTGTCACCGTAGCGATCGATATTCCGAAAATATCCTTAAGTGCAGAGGATGCTTATTTCTTTCAGCCCAGATTAGAAGAAAACCCCTATGTTAAGGCGTTGTCGGAAAATAAAATTATTGGCCAACTAAACACAAATGGAACCCTGTCTGACTTAAAAATTCAAAATACGTCGATCCATTGGGGAGATTCCACTGCTTTGAAAATCACCGGTTCGGTAAAAAATGTAACTATACCAGCCCAGTTGCAATACGATATGGAGAATATTGAATTCCATACCGATAGTACCGACGTATACCGATTTATTACGGAAAAGGAGCTGGGTGTTTCCATTCCAAAAACATTATCATTTAACGGAAGCCTTAAGGGAGATCTCAGTGAATTATATACTAAGGCCCAGTTGAGAACATCCCAAGGAAATGTCAATTTGGAAGGCTCTTTTTCGGACAAAGAAATATTAAAGTTTGATGCGGAATTGGAGGTTGAGAAATTGCAATTGGCCCAGCTATTACAAAACGAAAACTTGGGTCCACTCTCATTCACTGCCTCGGTATCGGGAAAAGGTGAATCGGTCAATACCCTGGATGCTACTTTATCTTCCGATTTTAGTGAATTAACCTATAATTCTTATGATTTTTCCAATTTGAAATTGAACGGAAAATTGACCAGTGGTAAAGGGGATGCCAATCTGGCATTTAAAGATCATAACTTAGATTTAAATACAAAAGTCATTATGGCATTGGATTCGGTAGCTCCCGAATTTAATTTAGTTTTCGATCTAAAGGGAGCTGATCTGGCCGCACTTGGGATAACCCAAAAGAAGATAAAGACAAAGTTTATATTGAACGCTGATTTTAAGGGGAATACTGAAAATTTTGGTTTCAAGGCCACTATCGATGACGGAACAGCCGTTTATGACCATAATTCCTATCCGTTCGGAGGCTTCAGTGCCCGGGCAGAGGTCCGGAAAAATATGACGCAGGTGCGTTTAGAAAGTAGCATTTTAGATCTGAATCTAAATTCTAATGTGTCGCCATCGGTATTGACCCAAGCGCTTAAACAACATTTCAATAATTATATCACAGATACAGTTTACTCGGATTCCCTTCGTCTGCCTGCAACCATGCATATAGATCTGGCCCTCCACAACACGCCCATATTGCAGGATGTTTTTTTAGAGGGCTTGGTGAAAATGGATTCGGTAAGTTTAAAGGCCAACTTTGACGAATCTGCCCACCAAATAGCAATCAGTCTCAATGCCTTACATATAAAATACAATGCAAACGAATTGGACAGCCTTCATTTGGATATAAACGGCGGAATGGAAAATCTGAAATTTGACCTAGGGTGGCAAAGGCTTTTGGCAGGGCCGCTCTCCATTCCCCAAATCGTATTTAAGGGTACTATGAAAGACAAGAACCTAGTTATGGATTTCGATGCTTTTTCCGATAAAGAAAATTTGATTCATATACGTTCGGAATTGGAACGTGCAGGAGACAGCATTAGGTACCATATTAACCCAGAAGGCTTAGTTTTCAACAAAGAGGCTTGGTCAATACCTTCGGGCAATCAATTACTATTGGCCCACAAGCATATCTCCTTATTAGATTTCGTTCTTAGTCATAATCAAGAGAAGTTTATACTAAGCACAGATATGCCAGGAGTAAATTCTGAACACCTAGGTTTAATTTTCGAAAATTTTGATCTCGCTACCTTTCTTAGTTTTCTAAATACGGATAAAGAATTTGCCAAAGGTTCCATAAATGGCAAGGTAATCCTGGAAAATCTTTATAAAAAAATGGGTTTACTGGCAGATTTGAACATAAAGGACCTCAATGTACTAGAAGTTCCTTTGGGAAAACTTTCCTTGAAAACGGAGACCGAAAATGATCAAAATTACAATCTTGAGATGTCGCTTAAAGGTGATAATGTAGATTTAGGAGTAAAAGGCGAATACATTGCTGCCGAATCCAAACCAACTATATATTTAGATTTTACCTTAGGACATTTAGAGGTAAAGACCTTGGAAGGCTTTTTGGACGGCACCATTTCAGATACAAAAGGAAGCATTTCTGGAAAGGCAGAAATTACCGGTACCACCGCGAATCCAGAATATTCAGGAAGTTTCAACTTTAATGGGGCGTCTATGGTTGTCAATGCAATTAACTCAAGATTTACACTTCCAAAAGAAGAACTTAAACTAGACAATACAGGTATTTACTTTACCAACTTTACAGTAGAGGATAGCGATAATGATAAATTTCAATTGGATGGAAAAATACTGACAAAAAGCCTTATAAATCCCAGTTTTGACCTAACCTTAACTGCCGATAACTTTCAAGTCGTGAACTCCACCAAAGAAGACAATGACCTGTTCTACGGAAAGATAAACATAGATGCCGATCTTGCTATCTCGGGAAATCTTGCCATACCAAAAATCGATGGAAAATTTAAGGTTAGCCAAGGGTCCGATTTTACTTTTGTGATCCCAGAAGATCAAGTTGCGATCACGGAAAAAGAAGGAGTGGTAATCTTTGTGAACAAAGAAAATCCTGATGACATCCTTACCCGCAGCAGAGAAGACGAAGCCACAGCCGCCGTAATCAAGGGCTACGATATAGATGTAATCCTGTCGGTGGACGAGAGCTCCATTTTCAAGGTGGTCATAAACGAGCAAGCAGGAGATAATTTCCAGATTTCGGGAAATGGGGATTTTCAATTAGGGGTGGAACCCAATGGCCGTACTACCCTTACAGGAAGATATGAGGTAAACGACGGCTACTATGAGGCTGGCCTTTACAACCTGGTTAGGAAAAAGTTCAATATAGCCAAAGGCAGTACAATTATCTGGAACGGTAGTCTTATGGACGCTACCCTCGATATCCGGGCTATTTATGAGGTAGAGACCTCTGCTGCGCCGCTGATGGCTTATCAGACCTCAGGAGAGAGCAGCAAAAACTCTGAAAAATTCCGGCAGAAACTTCCTTTTTTGGTCTATTTGGATGTGGACGGGGTTTTACTAAAACCCGAAATCTCCTTTCAATTGGATATGCCCGAGGATAAACAAGGGGAATTAGGGGGTGAAGTCTACGGAAGGGTAGAACAGCTGAACGAGCAAAAGGACGAATTGAACAAACAAGTTTTTTCCCTTTTGGCCTTAAACCAGTTTTTCCCCGCTTCCGGCAGCGATGGTAGCTCAGGGGGGGCCGCATCCATTGCGCGCGACAACGTAAACAATGTACTCTCTGGACAGCTAAATACTATTTCGGACAAATTGATGGGCAATACGGGGTTAGAACTCGATTTTGGGCTCAGCAGCTTTACGGACTATCAAGGAGACTCTCCTGAAAGCCGAACTCAATTGGACATCAGCGCCCGTAAGCGTCTCTTTAATAATCGGTTGATCGTACAAGTTGGTAGCGAAGTGGATATAGAAGGTAGTAACCCCAATTCTGACGAAAGCACCCCAATGATCGGAAACGTAAGTTTAGAATATTTACTGACTGAAAATGGCAAGTTCCGACTCAAAGGATTTCGAAAAAACCAATATGAAAGCGTTGTTGATGGGCAGCTAATAGTAACGGGGATTGCCCTGATCTTCAATAAGGAATTCAACAAGTTCAAGGACATATGGGCAAAGGAGATCAATGAAGAAGCCAAGAAACAGAAAAAAGAGAAAACAGCGAGAGAGCAAAAGCACAAAAAAGATTGACATTTGAAACTATTTAGAAACATATCACCTTTAACAGTACTTATCATTGTGCTGATTTTGCAATCCTGTAGCGTACAAAAGTACCTGCCGGAAAACAAGACCCTTTACGCTGGTGCAGATTTGAAAATGGATTTCCAGACTCCAATTGAAAAAAAATCGGTACTGGTAGAGGAACTGGAATCCGTAATTCGTCCCGAACCAAACTCAAAATTTCTTGGCGTATACTGGGGCCTTTTGGCACACTTTAAAGCACAACGGGAAAAACCAGGATTTCTGAACAAATATTTCAATAAAAAAATTGGCGAAGAACCTGTATATCTCTCCGATGTGGATCTGGTCAAAACCGAAGATCTTCTCAACAACCGGTTGGAAAACCGCGGTTTCTTCAATAGTACGATAACCTCATCCATCGAAAAAAATAAAAATTTCGCCACTGCTAAGTACAAGGCAAAATTGAAAGAACCCTATACCTTGGAAACTTATCAATTGGATTCCGATTCGTTGTCCATATATAAAGAAATTCAAAAAAACATTTCCGAGACCCCTTTAAAACCGGGATCTAGATTTGACTTGGCCCTTTTAAAACTGGAACGTAAACGCATAGACGAAGACCTAAAATCTCATGGCTACTACAATTTTAATTCCGATTTTCTAATCTTTGAGGCCGATACCAACCGAACCAAAAAAAAACGTTTTGATCTTTATTTGCGGCTTAAAAATGATGTGCCCCAAAAATCCAAGGTGCCTTATATTATCAAATCCGTAAGAGTATATCCCAACTATTCACTGAACAGCGAGGAAAAGAACAAAGATAAGGATACGGTAATTATCTCGGGTAAGGAGTTTATCCAAAAACCTGAATTCTTCAAACCAAAGCGCCTGGAACCTTTTATACTTCTAAAAAAGGACGAACTGTACAACCCGAAAAAATCCAGGTTAACGAGCAATCGCCTATCCTCCATTGGGGCATACAGATACGTAAACATTAAGTTTGACGATATTAGCCGGGATAGCATCAACGACAGCATCCGAAAACTGGATGCGTCCATCTATTTATCGCCTTTAAACAAACGATCTTTACAAGCCGAATTACAGGCCTATTCCAAAAGCAACAACTTTGCAGGTCCTGCATTGTCCTTGGTCTACAACGAGCGAAATCTTTTTCACGAGGGGGTGATTTTTAGGGCTACCGCAACAATTGGATATGAGTGGCAGGTTGCCAGTGGTAAGGACAATAAGGGATTAAGTAGCACCCAGGCAGCTCTGCAGGGAGATCTTATTTTTCCTCGAATACTTTTCCCGATAAAACTTGAGGATAAGTTTAAATATGCCGTCCCCAAGACAAAAATAAGTGCAAGTTGGGACTATCTCAATCGGAGCGAACTCTACAACCTAATTTCCTATGGTACCACTTTTGGTTACCAGTGGAATCAAAATAGATATGTTTATCACGAGCTAAACCCAATTAGTATTACCTATGTCAACCCTTCTAATATAACCCCAGACTTTGAACAGATTTTGGAAGACAACCCCTACCTGCGATCCAGTTTTGAGCAGCAATTTATTGCAGGGCTCACCTATACGTTCACTTATAACGAACTGGGGGACAAGAACAAAAGGAGTCCTATCTTTTTTACGACCAATTTTGATATTGCCGGTAACTTAATAAACCTTTTTGCCAAGGACCGTGACAATGACGGTAAAAAGACACTTTTCGGATTGGAATATTCCCAATATGCCAAAGCTGACATCGATTTTAGGTATTATTTTAAAACGGGGGATTCCCAGTTTTTAATAGGTAGGTTATTTGCCGGTCTTGGACTTCCCTATGGCAATTCTTCTACCATGCCTTTCTCCAAACAGTATTTTTCTGGTGGTCCCTATAGTGTTCGTGCCTTTCGGATTCGTTCTTTAGGCCCTGGTACTTATAAGCCCGATTCGGTTACTTCCCAATCCTACTACGACCAAACTGGAAATGT
>CAJDXC010000041.1_pt1 | contig 19994 bp, 14 predicted proteins | sample 7391681 | NCBI WGS metagenome assembly CAJDXC01 (sample SAMEA7055742, study PRJEB34461) | soil metagenome | biome: terrestrial ecosystem; feature: Peninsula; material: soil | place: Antarctica | collected 2016 | reverse complement strand
ATAGCCCGAAGGATTGAAGTATTGCCCCCATATCGCTTACAAAAAACACAAAAAGCAATAAGGCCAGTGTAACAAGAATATTCAATTTAGAAAGGACTTGGATACCTTTGTTTACCCCCAGCCATACCGAGAGGAAAGCCAAAGTGGAAATTAGAAGGGCCAATAGCAAAGTTGTGCCAACCCCAAAGCCATTTTCAAAAATATGATTCAATCCGCCTGTAATCTGTGCCGTCCCAAGACCAATGGCGGCAATAAGGCCAAACACGGTAGTTAGGATAGTCATAATATCTATACCATTTCTGGCAACGCTTACCCTAACTTCACTTTTTCTAACAAAAAGCATGTAGCCCACTACCATCGCAAAAAGCCCATAAAATGCCCATGCCGTAAAGCCCCACTGATAAAATGTGAATTCCAATGCTAGTATTCTGGGTGGCAAAGCGGAAGAATATGGCGGATGTTGCTGCATAAAAACTGGTTCCTGTACCGCCCGTAACAAGATACCTGCCCCCATGCCCGCGCTGTAAAGCATAGTAGTCCATGCCCAAAGAGAATACTCTGGTCTGCTATCTTTTTTTCCAAGTTTTATCTTGCCCAAGGGAGACAACGCTATGCCGAGCAAGAAAAGCACACATCCCAGACCCAAGTACAAATAAAAGTATCCAAAATGGTTGCGCACCCAGAGTGAGGCGATCTCGATGGCATTGTAGCTTTCGGTGGTTGCAAAGAACACGAACAAGGAGCATAGAAACAGAATACCTAACGAAACGGTAAGGAGCTTGTTCTTTTTTAGGAAATCTAAAATGGCGCAATTCTTAGGAATGATACTCCCTAAAGATACGGTTTTTGTTGTTTGTCCTTATGGGCTAATCGTTTTTAATATACCTGTAACTTTAAACTTTACTGCTAACTACCTACTGCTCACTGGAGAATGGGTCTTCTTCCGGCACAGAGAATTGACGGATAGCGGTATTGGGTTCCATGATGTTGTAACCTTTCCAGAATTCAGGGTTGTATTTGGAAAGATAGGTGGCCTTAACGGTGCTGTTCTCTTTCACTGAATTATACTGTCCCGCGTCGACTTTTTCCGAGTCGAATACCACTACCTCAAACTTGTCTGTTGAGATATTGATGATATCCAAGTGCAGAGCAAGTTCATTTTGTTTGTTTTTGCCCTTCACATGTCGGTTTTTTTCTTTTACCGTTAACGGTCGGTCTATCCCACCCATGTTCACCAATTCCTTTTCAATATATTTTGGGCGATATTGGCCATCGCTTCCTTTTTTGTAAATGGTTTTACCCTTGTAGACCATCTCCTCGTAAGTAATGCCCAGAAGATGTAAGTTTCTTAGCTTTTTGGTATTTTGATACTCTAGCCGCATTACGGCAAAATCCTCCATATTCACGTAGAGTGTCCCCTTAAAATCGGCACGCCATCCCGGGGTAAAATCGATAACATAAACACCAATATCATCAATACTGGTGTAATCCTTTAGTATAAAATTATATCTGCCCGATTTTCGGATTACATCCACTTTTGAATCCTCTTGGAAAAACAGTTGAGAAAATATGTTGTTGAGGCTGGATTTTCGGGAATTAAAAAAATGTTCGTCCTTGGAATCCGATAGGCTGTCCACCTCTTTCTCTTTCTTCTTGGCCTGAATAAACGAATCTACTTGGACTTTTGTGCCAAACAGACCTGATTTTATCTTTAAAAATGAATTTGACTTTACATTGTCCCTGAAGATTTTTTCCATTTTTTCGGAAAGGGCCTCCATGGATCCTTTGTTGTTTTTATCATAAAGTTCGGCAGCCTTTATTATATGCAATTTAGAATTTTCTCCTCCCGTGTTGTAATCGGCTAAAGTTTCGGTATAGTAAGCCGCATCACGGGGTGTAACTCTTAAGATACTGTCTAAAAGTTCCTTGTCCAACTCTTCGATGGTCGATTTTTTGAATTTAATATTCAGCTTATCCAAATGATTGAGGTTCGATTGACGAAAAAATAATCGATTGTTTATTAGGCCCGTGCTATAGTTCTCTTTGAACCTTTCCTTCACCTTGTCCATGATTTCGTTTACGGTAAGGTTTTTGTCGAAAAGGAACACCCCTTGTAGTTCTATAGGCTTGGGATTCATCGGAATGGTAGAACCCAGATCCAGTAAAGCAACTGCGGTTTTTTCGTACCCCATACTAGATATATGCAGGGAATCGGTGGGGATAGGAGCGACTTCCAATTGTATGCTGAACCTTCCTTCCTCATTGGTGACTAGTCCTCCGTGTTCCGAGAATTGAACCGTTGCATAGGGAATCGGTTCTTTGGTTTTTCCATCTATTACCACGGAAGAAAAAGTCTGGGCCTTCATGGAAAACATGAACAATAGCAGAAATAGTGAAAAAAAGAAGTTTTTGTTCATGTATCGTGTAATTGGAAACCAAATTATAGGTATTGATTGAATGTCCGTACTAATGTTTTCATAAATCTTCCAGGTTTAAGGGAGAGTTCTTTGCTTTTTGATCCAACATTTTTTTAAAGAATTTTTGTACGGCCTTGGTGTCCGATAACACTTTAATAAAATGATGGTCCCGGTAGATGGCATAATGGGCCAGATCGCCTTTGTAGATAGCAAGTTTGTAGTATGGTATCACAAGTGCAAAAGTTTCCAAGAGAGAACGAAAACGGACAATAATGCCCTTGGGTCGCAGTTCTATGTTACAACTGTCTACATTATTGTCCAAGATCAAAAGGTTGCTGATTTCCAGGCTAGTTTTGGTAATAAAAAGTTTTGGGGAACCAATCCCATCCATGGCCCACCGCTTCCCTAGGGTAAAAGGTTCACCCACCTGGGCATCTATCTTCTTGGTAATCCCCGGATTTTTATAAGATACGTTTAATAGCATATTGTAAGAAGACGATTGAGTCCTCAATTTGTTACGGGGTACAAAGTTAGGTATTGAGTTCGTCTTAAGTTTTTGTAATTCCCTGCAAATTTATCTTTCTCATCTATATTTTGCCTTTTACGTTCCGTAGCGCTGTCATGCAACTCAAAAAAGCCTTCTCCTGGTCACAAAATCCAAATCTTTCGGTTGAATCAAAAAACTTAAGATGAACTCATTGTTTATATTTGCAGATCAAATTATGATTCTATGCAGATTCAGGATACACTATTGGCCCATATAAAAAAGGCAGCTACTTCTATTTATGGGGTGGCATTGGATTCGGTGGAATTCCAGCCAACCCGTAAGGATTTTGAGGGCGATGTAACCGTAGTCGTTTTTCCGATGCTACGTGTAATCAAAGGCAATCCGGCGCAGATTGGCGAGCAGATTGGACAATATTTGAGGGAAAATGTAGAAGAGGTCGCGGCGTTTAATGTGGTTAAGGGCTTTTTGAACCTAGTTATCAGTGATGCTTATTATCTGGATTCTTTTAATTCGATTAGGAGTGAAATAGCTTTTGGTACAGTACAAGAAAAATCCAATGAGGCGATTTTGGTAGAATATTCTTCTCCCAATACCAATAAGCCCTTGCATTTGGGACATGTCCGAAATAATTTGTTGGGTTATTCTGTAGCGGAAATCCTTAAAGCTTCGGGTAAAAGGGTTTATAAGACCCAAATCATCAACGATCGGGGAATCCATATCTGCAAGAGCATGCTTGCCTGGCAAAAGTTTGGCCAAGAGGAAACCCCCGAAAGCACAGGCTTGAAAGGAGACAAATTGGTAGGAAATTATTATGTGGCTTTTGATAAGGCCTATAAATCCGAGGTGGCCCAATTGGTAGCCGGTGGAATCGATCAGAAGGAAGCAGAAAAAAAGGCGCCCCTCCTGATGGAAGCCCAAGAAATGCTGCTAAAATGGGAGGCTGGTGACCCAGAGGTCATTAGCTTATGGAAAAAAATGAACGGATGGGTCTACAAGGGATTTGATGTAACCTATAAAAATTTAGGGGTTGATTTTGATAAACTCTATTACGAGAGCAACACGTATCTCTTAGGCAAGGAAGTAGTAGCTGAAGGCTTGGAAAAGGGGGTGTTCTTTAAAAAGGAAGACAGTAGTGTTTGGATAGACCTTACCGAGGATGGTCTGGACGAAAAAATCGTTTTACGAGCAGATGGCACCGCAGTCTACATGACCCAAGACATCGGTACCGCCATACAGCGGGCCAAAGATTTTCCGGATATTAGTGGCATGGTCTATACCGTAGGCAACGAACAGGATTATCACTTTAAAGTGCTCTTCCTCATATTGAAAAAACTAGGTTATCCTTGGGCGAAACACCTGTATCATTTGAGCTACGGGATGGTGGATCTGCCCAGCGGCAAAATGAAGAGTAGGGAAGGTACCGTCGTGGATGCGGACGATTTGATGACCGATATGACCGCTACCGCTGAGGCAATCTCCAAGGAATTGGGCAAATTGGAGGATTATTCCGAAGTGGAAAAACAGCAGTTGTACAAAATGATTGGTCTTGGGGCTTTGAAATACTATATTTTGAAGGTAGATCCCAAAAAACGGATTTTGTTCAATCCTGAAGAATCGGTAGATTTTCAGGGGAACACAGGGCCTTTTATCCAATATACCTATGCAAGGATACAATCCATTTTAAGAAAGGCAGAAGAACAGGGCCTGCAAGGTGTTGTCGACGGAGGAGACCTCCTTGTAGGTCTTCATTCCAAAGAAAAGGAACTTATCAAACAGATACAATTATTCCCGGAAACGGTGCAATTGGCAGCGGAAAATTTTAGCCCGGCCCTCGTTGCCAATTATACCTATGACTTGGTCAAGGAATTCAATTCCTTTTATCAGAACGTTTCCATCCTCGGCGAGACCGAGAAATCTAAAAAATTCTTAAGGGTACAGCTTTCCAAGAAAGTGGGGGAAGTGATTCGTTCTGCTTTTAAAATGCTGGGGATAGAGGTTCCAGAACGGATGTAGTTGACTTTAGGTTAAGAGACTACCCTAACTTTGCATCCTAAACCTCAAAGCTTGGGTTTTCAAACCCTCCGTCTTCTGACCTAAAGGTCGGAATCTACCTCCGTTTGTCCAAAGGGAGGAGCTTATTTTATGGAACTTAAACAAAATCTCATATCAACTCCTCTTTTTCAAGAAACTCTATCGCTTCCGACAGATTTAAAAATATTTTATCCGCGTGGGATAAATTTTGATGTAGTCCGGAATCACTATGAATGGCATAACAGGTGAGTCCGGCCGCCTTAGCCGCTTTGGTGCCGTTGGCGGTATCCTCGAAAACCAAATATTCCTCTTTGGCAAAGCCCAAAAATTCGACTGCTTTAAGGTATCCTTCTGGATCTGGTTTGCTATTTGCCACATCGTCATAGGTAATCGTTGTCTTAAAGTATTTTTCAATTCCTTTTTCTTTTAGAATGGGGTCTACTTGAGGCCTAATACTACCGGTTACAAGTGCCATTGGGAATCCATTTTCATAAAAATATTCCAATGATTCCATGGCATAAGGCATAAATTCGATGTCATGGAGTTTCATCATATCGCTGTATATTAATTCTGCCTTTCTTACCATAGTTTCTGCCGAAACACCCAAACTATATTGGACAGTTACCAATTCCGCATGTTCCAGAGCAGGAATACCGGCAGCTTCCCTTAGGAAGGTTTCATAGTCTATAGTTAAGCCATATTGAGACAAAACCTGTTTCCAGCATTGAAAATGAATTTTTTCCGAATCCACCAGGGTGCCATCAAAATCGAATAGAATAGCTTTTATTTTGGTTTCCTTTTTGGACATAAAATGTATTTTTAGCTAAGATATCAATATGTTGTAGAATATGGCCCTCAAAAACTAATTCTGAAACTTATATTAGGAGTAATCCCGAGCGAGACACGTTCTATAGTTTCTATTTCGTTTTGATCGTTCAGGCGATAATAGGTGTTCAGGATATTCTTTTTGTTCAGAAGATTTAATACCGAAGCTCCCGCGGAAGCCTTTACGAGTCGTCCCATATCAAATTTATAGATACACGAGGCATCTACCCTCAGATAATCTGGAATCCTACTGCTATTGGGTTCCGAGTAATTGATCTTATTGGGAAAAACTCCCGTGTCAATTGGATTGTCTTCAATGGGTTCGGTGTAGGGCTTGCCCGTATGGTAGTTGGCACCGAGTCCAAACCTAAAGTTGTTGAGTGAGTAGGTGCCTGCTAAGGTTAAAGTGTGCCGTATATCTAGATTATTGGGAAATTCATGGGGCACTAGGTCATCAAAATGGTAATTGTTAAGATTGTAGGTATAGCTTAGCCAGGTACTATAGGTAGATGTCTTTTTATTAATGAGAAACTCCGCCCCCCAAACGTTATATCCTCCGATCTCACCTTGAAATTGGTTCCTATTCTGAAATCCCTGCGTTGCGGTACTAATGCCGTCCACCTTTTTGTAAAATCCTTCTGCTCCAATATAAAGGCTTCTTTTTTCGTAATTGAGTCCCAGGGATGCCTGCTTACTTTTAGTTATGGGCAAGCGATCGTCGTCAGATAAGATCCATCGTCTTTTTTCGACACCTAGAAAATTTTGTTCCAAATCAATGATTTGGTTGGTAGTCTGGCTCTTAAATTCTCCCAATAATTCGGCCTTTATATTATGAGTAACAGCGTAGCTGAGATTTAGCCTGGGCTCTAGAAACAAGGCGTCAAAGGACTCGAACGTTTTTAGGTTTTTGATATAATTCAACCTTATTCCACCTCTGGCGAACCATTTATTGTCCGAGGAGGTATAGGTCAGTTCCGAAAATAGGGAGTGGGTCCTGTTCACGCCTTTAATATTGCTCTTGAACTCTGGTTCTGTAACTTCGGTTAAGTTGGTAATCCCGACCTCGTTCAATTGATAGCCGTTGAGCCAGTTCAAAGTGTTTCCCAAAGCGTAATTGGAATTCAATTTTAGTGCTTTTTCCAAAACTTGGTTGCTTTGGAATAGATGCTGTGCTTCCGAAGCCACGGTCAGTGCCTCCAGATCGTATCGGGTGTAATAGAGATTTAAAAACGTTCGGAACCGTTGGTTCCAATTACTTTCCAAACTTCCACCAAAGGATAGGTTGTTTTGTTTTAAAATGCTTTGCTCGCTACTATCGTCGCTCTCTTCGCTATAATTTAGATGGTTGTTGATATTAATAAAGCTCAGCCGCAGTTTCTGATTATTGTTGATATCGTAGAGCAACTTTCCAGAGACATCGTAAAAATAAAAATTATCATCCCTGGCCACATTGCTATCCTCTTTCCCATTATTATCCTGAACATCACTGTCCTGGAAAGCCTTTTTATAAAACTGTTCGTAAATCGGCGTATCGAAAAAATCGGTAAAGGAACGCCTGCCCGAAAACTGGAAGGATACTTTATCCGAAAGGGGAAAATGCCCATATATATCACCGTACAAAAGATTGAATCCTGCGCCACCCTCAAAGGTTTGGCGGACTTCGTTGTCAGATTCTATATTGATTACGCTGCTTACCCCATCTCCGAATTCAACACTGGTTCCGTTTTTTATAACGTTTACATTTTTGGTGAGGTAGGGGTTGAAAGCGGATATCATTCCAAAAAAATGACCCGATTGATACATTTTGATGCCGTCCCATAAAATCAGGTTTTGATCGTTGGTGCCGCCCCTAATATTGATATCGGACACGGTTTCGTCCACGCTTTTTATTCCGGGCAATGCCTGGATGGTCTGTAGAACATCTGGTTCCGTAAGTCCCGGTAAAATCCCAAATTTCCTTGTATCCAATTGAATACTGGCATCTTGCCTTTTGTTTATACCTGTAGTTAAAAACTGATAGACAACCACTTCGCCCAATTCCTGATATTTGGGAGTCATCAGGATGGTAGTGCACGGATTGTCCTTTTGCAATTCTCCCGCTAAAATATACTGAGTTTTGAAACCTATATGATTAATGGCGACCATTGAGCCCCTCTGGACATCGTCAATTTGGAATTGCCCGGCCATGTCGGTAATCATGCGGATATTGGTCCCGACAACCTCTATGGTGGCCCCAATCAAGGTGTTTTTTTCGTAATTATCCAAAACCGTGGCGCAAAGATTCACTGGGTCGCTTTTGGTAATGGTATAGTAACGATCGTTGAGTTTGGAAATCTTTAGATTGGTCTGGTAACGGAGATTTTGCAATATCTCCGACAACTTTTCGTCTGTTGGTATTGTAACCTCAAGTTGCCGCAGATCGGCATCGATGTAGGAGAATTTTATATCGTATTGCCTTTCCAGTTGCTCAATATAGCTTATGAGCGATATTTTTTTGGTGAGATTTTCCTGTGCCCTTCCCCAAAATGATGTAAAGGTGAGAAGCAAACAAAATGAAATAATAAAATGATTATGGTTCTTCGGCATAGAATAACACCTTATTTCCTTCCGCTCTGAATTTCATGCCCGTAGGAATGGTTATACTCCGCAACGCCAGATCCTTATCGGTATTGCTAAAAGATCCGGTAAATAATTGGTTCATGTCCAAACTCTTGGTGGTTACTTCTATGTTGAACTGTCTTTGAAACTCATCCAGGACAAATCTCAAGGGGATACTCTTAAAATTGCTTTCGTCACTTAGCCACGAAGGTCCTTTGGCATTGAGTGTTTCAGCGGTCCTTACCTGGCCATTGATGATAGTCAGCGCATGGCCCGCAGGGAGTTTTGTTTCGGTTTGGCCGTATAGGACGCTGACCAATCCTTCGTAGCAACTAACCTCAAAAAAATTGTCTCTGTTCTCTACATTAAATTGTGTGCCCAGTACGGTAACGGTTCCCCCATCCGTGGTTACGGTAAATCGTTCACCTTTTGATACCTTAAAAAAGGCTTCCCCGTGGAGGGAGATATTTCTTTTTTTGTCCCAGTGCATTTTACTGTAAGAAACTTGCGAATCCACATTTAATTGTACTTCAGAGGCATCCGGGAGAACAATTTCAGCGTGTTGTGCATATTGAGTATTCACGGTTTCGTTTAAAGTATTCTTATAATAGAAAAAGCTCGCTCCTAAAATAACTGCAATAATTGCTGCGATCCTCAAGTATTTTTTAAAAGCGTTAAGGGTTATTACCTTGCTTCTTTTTTGTTGCCTTTTGCTATCTAGATCTCTTTTGGCTTTTGCGATGTCAAGATCTGGCCCTTCCAAGGTTTCGGTGGCTTCCACTATTTTTCTATAGGACTCGTATTCCTTAGATTTCTTAAAAATGGTCAATTCCTCCTCAGAGAGTTCGTTGTTGAGCCATTTTGCCAAATAATTCTCTTGCATGACACTTGTCTTTACATTACAATAACAACCCAAAAGTTAAATACCCTACTTTTTTAGACATTGTCTACGTTTTTTTTGTTCAATTTTAAGCAAAAATAGATGATCCGGACCGGCATCTACCAATTCGGCAGGGCAAGGGAATCTCCAATTTATAGTGCCACTATCTACAAGCCTATGACACCAACGAATCTTGTACCCTGTTAAATCCCATCAATTTTCTCCCTTAAGCTTTTCAAGGCCAGATGCATTCTTTTTTCTATGGCTTTTATGGAAACTCCTTCCAGTTCGGCAATTTCAATATATGTTTTACCATCTATACGGTTGAGCAAGAATGTAGTCCGCTGATTTTCGGGGAGATTCTGGAGCGTTAAGTGCAGTTTCTTCTTAAATTCCCTTTGCTCCAAAATAAACTCAGGGGTTTCAAATTCGGTATTCATGGTTTCTTCTCTGTGTTTTAAACGTACCTTTTCTGCCTTTATCACGTTGAGATAAAGATTATTGGCAACGGTATAAACAAATGATTTTGCTTTTTCTGGACTTACTTTGGAACAGTTTTCCCATAGTTTGAGAAAAGCTTCCTGCACGGCATCATAGGCTTTTTCCTCGTTCCCAAACTTGTAATATATATAATTGAAAATCGTTTTGGAATGGGTAGTAAAGATGGTGGCATATACTTCTTCCTCACACACATGGCTGTTGTTGTCCGCTTTCAATCCTTGAATTTTGACCAAAGATATTTGAAAAAAAATTAAGATTCGGGGTAGGGTATTTTCGAGGTTGGTTGTTTAAAGGGTGTATGAACGAATAAAACCAAATGGTTATGAACAAATTATTTTCCTTTTTAATGTATGCTGGCTTACTATTGGCGGTATTTAGTCTCGGCTCCTGTCAAAAAGAACACGAGGAATTGTCGGGAGAGAATAACCCGAAGGCCATCAAAGCGAGTTCCAGTACGGGACAATTGATCCAAAAGGCTACAGCCAAAAATGGTTCTTATGATAATATCGTAGATGGCACCAGTTGTTTTGCCATAAACTTTCCTTATGTAGTCAATATAAATGGCCAGTCGGTTAGTATTAATTCCATGGAGGATTTGGATAGATTATTGTATCTGTTTGATAAAGCTGATGATGATATCCTAGATATTATCTTTCCGATTACGATAACCCTTTCAGATTATAGTGAGATTACTATAAACGATGAAGACGATTTTGAAGATATGGTGGAAGAGTGCTTGGAAGATTGGGACGACGACGATATAGAATGTGTCAATTTTATTTATCCGATTACCGTCTATTCCTTTGATATCAATTTGCAACAAACTGGCAAGCTCGTTGTAGGAAGTGATAAGGAGTTAAGACGTTATTTTAGCAGTTTGGACAATGACGATCTTATTAGTTTGGATTTTCCAATCTCTTTAAAATTGTACGATGGCAGTGAGGTCAGAGTCAATAATAACGAGGAAATGGCAGCCGTAATCGAGCAGACCAAGGGTGTGTGCGACGATGACGACGACGACTATGACGATGACTATGACGATGACGACGACGATGATTTTACTCAGGCAGATGTTGATGCGAGTCTTGTTCTCTGTCCATGGTCAATAAAGGAAGTGGAAAGGGGAGACCAGGATATCACTGCGCAATATTCGGGATTCCTGATGTTTTTTAATACGGATGGTAGTGTTATCGCCAAAGATAAGGCGGGCAACGACATAAGTGGAAGTTGGAGTACTGCCACCATTGGTAAAAGGGTAACATTGAAGTTGGATTTCGCAGCGCTTCCGGATTTTTCCTTGGATTGGGATGTTGATGAACTGGAGCATGATGAAATAGAATTGGAAAAAGGGGATGGAAATGAAATCGAAATGAAAAAAGCCTGTGATTTTTCGAATAATACACCATAAACCTTAAAGTAACATATTTGTCCCACGTTTTTTTTAGAAAAGGGCGGCCTCACTTAGAGGTCGCCTTTTTTTCGTAATCGTTTAAATTTTCTGCCTCAAACTTCACACTCCCCGTACTTATTCTTAAATTTGTGCTTTTCTAATGATACAGTAAGACTATGTTCGATAATTTAAGTGAGAAGCTAGACAAGGCGCTCCATGTCCTCAAAGGGCATGGACAGATAACGGAAATCAATGTTGCGGAAACCTTAAAGGAAGTCCGACGGGCTCTCCTAGATGCAGATGTCAACTTTAAAACGGCCAAGGAATTTACCAATAATGTAAGAGAAAAGGCGCTAGGACAGAACGTATTGACCACCTTGCAGCCCGGACAGTTGATGGTAAAACTGGTCAAGGACGAGCTCGTCGAGCTTATGGGAGGGGAAGCGGAAGGCATAGACCTTTCCGGAAACCCCTCGATAATCCTAATGTCCGGTCTCCAAGGTTCGGGTAAGACCACTTTTTCGGGGAAACTTGCCAATTATCTAAAGACCAAAAAGGGTAAAAAACCACTATTGGTTGCTTGTGACGTATATCGCCCCGCGGCCATAGACCAATTGCATATAGTCGGGGACCAGATAGGCGTTGAGGTCTATTCCGATAGAGAAAGTAAGGACCCAGTGGCCATTTCCAAAGCAGGTATCGCCCATGCCAAGTCTCAAGGATTCAATGTGGTCATCATAGATACCGCCGGTCGTTTGGCGGTGGACAAACAGATGATGGATGAGATTGCGAACATCCATAAGGCGGTTCAACCCCAGGAAACCTTGTTCGTGGTAGATGCCATGACGGGTCAGGATGCGGTGAACACGGCCAAGACCTTTAACGAGATCTTGAATTTTGATGGGGTTATCCTTACCAAATTGGACGGTGATACCCGTGGTGGTGCCGCTATTTCGATAAAATCAGTAGTTAACAAACCCATTAAATTTATAGGTACTGGTGAAAAGATGGATGCCATCGACGTGTTCCACCCAGACCGGATGGCCGATCGTATTTTGGGGATGGGAGATGTTGTTTCGTTGGTAGAACGAGCCCAGGAACAATTTGATGAAGAGGAGGCCCGGAAGATTCAAAAGAAGATTGCCAAGAATAAATTTGGCTTTGATGATTTTCTGAGCCAGATACAACAGATTAAGAAGATGGGCAGCATCAAAGACCTTATGGGGATGATTCCCGGAGCTGGAAAAGCTCTAAAAGGCTTGGATGTAGACGATGATGCGTTTAAGCATATCGAAGCTATCATACATTCCATGACCCCGGATGAACGATCTAACCCCAATAAGTTGGACTCCAATCGTAAAAAACGAATTGCCAAGGGCAGTGGTCGTACCATACAGGATGTAAACCAATTGCTAAAACAATTTGATCAAATGAGCAAGATGATGAAGATGATGCAAGGCGGTGGCGGTAAGAAGATGATGCAGATGATGCAGGGGATGAAGTAGTCTGGTTCAAAATATAACCGTCCCAAAAAATAACTTTGAACCTTCAACTTTAAACTCAATAAGAATGAAAATACTCGACGGGAAAAAAATATCAAATCAGATCAAGGACGAAATAGCCATTGAGGTAGACGGGATGAAGGCTAGAGGCGAGAAGGTTCCGCATTTGGCTGCCGTACTGGTCGGGAACGATGGTGCCAGTCTAACGTATGTTGGTAGTAAGGTACGCTCATGCAAAAAAATAGGATTTGATTCCACTTTGGTACACCTTCCCGAGGAAACCACGGAAGAGGAACTATTGCGGCAAGTAAGAGATTTAAATGCCAATGACGATATTGATGGTTATATTGTTCAACTGCCCTTGCCGAAACATATTGACGAGGAAAAAGTATTGATGACCGTAGATCCAGATAAGGATGTGGACGGATTTCATCCTACCAATTTCGGGAAAATGGCGTTAGATATGGAATCCTTTATTTCGGCAACTCCTTATGGCATTATGGAACTTTTGCGCAGGTACAATGTCGAAACTTCAGGGAAACACGTGGTAGTAATTGGGCGAAGTCATATCGTGGGTAGGCCAATTAGCATTCTGATGAGCCAAAAAGGAAAGGCAGCCGATGCCACGGTTACCTTGACCCATAGCCGTACCAAAAATCTTAAGGAATTAACGCTTCAGGCCGATATTATAGTTTCTGCTTTGGGTATTCCCCACTTTCTCAAGGCCGATATGGTCAAGGATGGGGTGGTGATCATCGATGTGGGAATAACTCGTGTCACTGATAATACTGTGGAAAAGGGCTATTATCTTGCTGGGGACACGCTATTGGCAAGGGAAAGACATAGGAATAAATAATATAGGCCCTCCCATTGGAGGGTTTTTATTTTGTAAATAATTAATAGTCTGCATGCGTTCAGTTTTGATTATTTGTGTGTATGTTACTAGAACCTTAAATTCTCATAGAATGAATACTCTTTCAAAATTATTTCTCGGATTGCTATCGTTGGTGGGGTTGGTTGCTTGCCAACAGAATAAAAAAGAAGGAACACAAGATAAAAAGGAGCTGCACTCTGGGATTATCGAAGTGAACATGGATACCTTGGTAAAACCTGGTGATGATTTTATGGAGTACGTCAATGGAGGCTGGTTGTCAAGAACAAAAATTCCCGATGACAAATCGAGTTTTGGATCATTCATAAATTTGCGGGATATGGCCGACGAAAATGTAAAAGGAATAATCGATTCCTGTGCGGCTGGGGATTTTAAGGATGGAACCGATTCCCAAAAGGTGGGTGATTTGTACAAATCTTACATGGATATCGATCGCCGAAATTCCTTGGGGGTGAAACCTCTTGATGAGGAGCTACAAAAAATCGATGCTATAAAGGGTTATGATGGATTGGCGGAATATTTTGGTTATGCCGTAAAATATGGATATCGCGTTCCTTTGAATGTAGGTATACAACCTGACTATAAAAACCCTACCATGTACACGGCAATGATCGTCCAGGGTGGGTTGGGTCTTCCAGATAGGGAGTATTACTTGAAGGATACCGATGATTTTAAGGAAATACGGCAAAAATATTTAGAACATATAGAGAAAATGTTTGATCTGGCCGGAATTAAAAATAGTAAGGCTGAGGCCAGAACTATTTTGAGCTTAGAGACTCGTTTGGCCCAAAAACAGCTAGCCAAAGAAAAAATGAGAGATCGGGTAAGTATGTACCACATGGTTCCTACCGATTCTTTATCGGCTATTATGCCCAATTTTGATTGGAAATCCTACTTGATGTCAGTGGGCATTGGTGATCAGAAAAAATTAGTCGTATATGGTTGGGAATATGAAAAAGGTCTTAACAGCATAATTAAATCCACTGAAATCGGAACTTGGAAGACCTATTTGAAGTGGGGTGTTTTGAACAGCTCTGCCTCTTTATTGACAGAGGCTTTAGAGAAACAGAACTTTGATTTCTATAGCAAAGTCTTGCGTGGCGTTCCAAAACAACTTCCCCTGTGGCAAAGAGGGGTTGCCTTGGTAAATAGAAATGAAGGTGAGATTGTAGGAAAGATGTATGTAAAAAAATATTTTCCACCAGCTGCCAAGCAACGGATGGAAACCTTGGTCGGTAATTTAGTAAAGGCTTATGAGGAAAGTATTAAAGACTTGGATTGGATGAGCGAAGGTACACGGACCAAAGCGTTGGAAAAATTACATAAATTTACCCCCAAAATCGGATATCCGGATGAATGGCGGAATTACGACGCCTTGACGATTGATAAAAACGACCTTTTCGGCAATGTAAGGAGGGCAGATTTGTTTGACTATAATCGGAATCTTAAAAAATTGGGAAAACCGATAGATAGAAAGGAATGGCACATGACTCCCCAGACCGTGAATGCCTACTATAATCCTTCAATGAACGAAATAGTTTTTCCAGCAGCCATTTTGCAGCCTCCTTTTTTTGATATGGATGCAGAAGATGCCGTAAACTACGGTGGTATTGGTGCTGTTATCGGCCATGAGATAGGTCATGGTTTTGATGACAAGGGTAGCACGTTCGATGGCGACGGCAAACTTCAGAATTGGTGGACGGATACCGACCGAACAGAATTCAAGAAACGTACAAATGCTCTTGTGGCCCAATATAACAGCTTCGAGGTTTTACCAGACCTATTTTTGAACGGGGAATATACCCAAGGCGAAAATATCGGTGATCTTAGTGGACTTACTATCGGCAATAAGGCATATAAGATGTCCTTAAACGGGAAAAAGGGCCCAACAATGGACGGCTATACCGCGGAACAAAGGCTTTTTATAGGCTATGCCCAGTTATGGTGTATGAAATCCCGGGATGAGGCACTTCGGGAGCAGGTGAACACCAACCCCCATTCCCCGGCAAAGTTTCGGGTAAACGGCGTGGTCCGTAATGTCCCCGACTTTTATACGGCATTTAACGTACAACCTGGCGATAGTCTATATCTTGCTCCAAAGGATAGGGTGAAAATTTGGTAGAAAGATAACCGCACTATTTTTGAATTTCCAAGACCTTTATATTGATGGCTGTGGAGTCATTTGCTTTCACCAAGCCCAATTCCTTTCCATTCTTAGTTCCTGCTTTTGTAGAAGGTTGGTTTTCATGAGGGGTTAACGTTTCAAATTCTGAATCCCCTTCCTTATTGGTACAACTGCCCAATGCACAAACCGCAAGAAATACAATTCCTATTAAGACTAATTTTTTCATGAACTTGGGATTTAGTAGGTATATTACCCTGTCGTTATAATTAAATAACGATAAAATTTTATTTTTCTTGCTTAAAGAGATTGATTTGATGTTTCGAGAGCTATCGGGAGGAAACTAATAAATTAAAGCTTTGGAGTTAAAAAAACCACGCACCTACCAAATGATAAGTGCGTGGTTATTAATCTTCACCAATATTGGGTCTTATATTAAATTTCCCAACCCTTTCTATAACTACTTCTTCCAACAAATTGGTTGGCCGCTTCTATATTGGTAATCCTCATGTTCTCACCGTCCCATAATAATTTTTTTCTGGCATAGAACTCCATTTTACCTTTACTGTCTTCCTGTCTTAGCATATAACTTCGGACAGCAAGGTTGCCCATAAGTACGGTTTCCGTCATTGGTCCGGCATAATCAAAGGAAGAGGTAAGTGCCTTGTGTTCTGGGCTATTAAACCCTGCTTTACAGGCATCTACCCATTTGCGTTGATGGCCATACTCTGGCTCTGGATTATCTTCTTTTTCAGGTCCAACCTCCGTGGTGCCATCATAACGGTACAATTTTGGCATCAACGAGGCGCCGTCGTTTATGTTGGTGGAAATAAGTCCTTTATCCCCAATAATCAGCACCCCGTTGGCACTGTTCTTTCCTCCCATATCCGAATCTGCCGGAATTATATCGGGATGCGCGGGGCGTATACCGCCATCGCTCCAGGTCATTACAATAGGGGACTTGCTTTTTGCGGTTGCGCCAAAAGTCAAGGTTATATAAGAAGATGGGGGGCAACCCTCCGGATGGTATTCTAGGCCGGTATTTGGAGCATACAATGCTCCAACGCTACATTCTGCCGAGGTAGGATATTTTAATCCCAAGGTTCTAAAAGGGATGTCCACCAGGTGACAGCCTACGTCACCAAGGGCACCTGTACCAAAGTCCCACCAGCCGCGCCAAGCGAAAGGGGCTAGGTCAGGGGTATAAGGCCTGCTTTCGGCAGGGCCTAGCCAAAGATCCCAATGTAGATCTTTTGGTTTTTTGCTTTCATCGGGTTGAGGCATGGCATTTCCTTGCGGCCACACCGGGCGATTTGTCCAAATCTGTACGGTGGAGATATTTCCCAAATCATTGGAGTCGATCCATTTCTGAACCATACCCAAGAGCGGGTTAGAACCTCCTTGGTTGCCCATCTGGGTCACCACTTTTTGTTTCCGGGCCATTTCGGTAAGTATTCTTGCTTCCTTGATATTGTGGGTCATGGGTTTTTGCACGTAAACATTCTTGCCTCTTTGCATTGCAAAGGCTGCTGCAGGACCGTGAACATGGTCTGGTGTCGAAATGGTCACGGCATCGATATCCTTTTCCTTATCCAACATTTCCCGATAGTCGCTGTACAATTTGGCCTTTGGAAATCGCTTAACGGAGTCCGCAGCCGATCCCGAGAAATTTACATCGCAAAGTGCGACTACGCGTTCCCGACCGTTAACGGAAGCATTCCGTATGTCGCTGGATCCCTTGCCCCCGGCTCCGATGGCAGCCAAATTTAGCTGGTCGCTTGGAGACACATACCCAATTCCGCCAAGAACGTGCCTTGGGACGATAAAAACGGAGGAGGCGATAGCACTTTTTTTGATAAATGACCTACGGGAGGAGGATTTTCCTTCTTCTTTCTGTTTGTTCATAATTTAATGTTTGCTAGAGTTTGTATCAAAATTCATTTGTGTTGATCAATGTTTTGAAATTAGGGGATTGTGGGTAATGCCTAAAGTTAATAAAAAAAGTGAACGCCATAGTCTTTTGTCGGAATGAACTGATTTAAAGATTAAGAAAGAGGCCGATTAAATTATCTATTGTCTAAATTGTGGGTCTTAAAAGAATAGCACCATGAATAAAAAGGGTATAGTGACTATACTGTTAATTGGGTTTACCCACTTATGGGCACCGATTCCGACCCAAGTCTTTCTACGGGGAACACCTATCCGGCAATTGCAATGAAATGACCTGGGACGAAAAATACTATACCAAAAACTGGATAAGCCATTCAGACTTGCAGCAGGGAGCGACCTTAAATTTTCAAATGTCCGATTCGCCCAATATGCAGAGAGGAATCAAGAAAGAGGATTTTCCGTATTCCCTTTCAACGGCGAAGGAATAATCGACTATTTCGGAGAGGGTGTAAGATCCATTTTTTTACCCTTGGCCAGCATATAATCACGAGCGGCCGTATAATTGTTGGGAATCTCCCCTTCCAAAATGGCTTCTTTTATGGCATCCTTGATTATCCCAATTTCCCTAGAAGGTTTTAGGTTAAACGTCTCCATAATCTCCTCGCCACTGATAGGGGGTTGAAAATTGCGCACGTGATCTCTTTCCTCTACTTCTATGATTTTCTGGCGGACCAACGCAAAGTTATTTATGTACCTTTTTTGCTTTTTGGTGTTTTTTGTGGTGATGTCCGCTTCGCATAGAGTCATAAGGTCATCCACGTTTTCTCCTGCATCAAAGATTAGGCGACGAACCGCGGAATCGGTAACGTCGTCCTGGGAAAGGGCGATGGGTCTGGAACTCATGAGGACCATTTTCTGGACAAACTTCATCTTATCGTTCAGGGGCATCTTAAGCCGTTTGAACAATTTATATGTCATTTTGGAACCCACGAATTCATGCGCATGAAAAGTCCAACCTATTTTTTTATCGAATTTTTTTGTCGGTGCCTTTCCGATATCATGGAGCAGAGCGGCCCAACGCAGCCAAAGGTCGTCCGTGTTTTTGGAGATGTTGTCTACTACCTCCAAGGTGTGCCAAAAATTGTCCTTGTGCCGTTGCCCTTCTATTTCCTCAATACCCTCGAGGGCCGTCAGTTCGGGCAAAATATACTCCAAAAGTCCACTTTTGTGTAAAAGGGCAAGACCCATGGATGGTTTTTTGCTCAGGAGAATCTTGTGTATCTCATCGACAATTCGTTCGTTGGAAATGATTTTAATACGTTCCTTATTGCTCGTAATGGCTTCAAAGGATTCGGGTTCAATATCGAATCGCAACTGGGAGGCAAAGCGAATGGCCCGCATCATACGAAGAGGATCATCGGAATAAGTAATGTTGGGATCCAAAGGGGTACGGACCAATTTTTTGTCCAAGTCGGCCAGACCTTCAAATGGATCCAATAGCGCGCCATAATTATCTTCATTTAAGGAAATGGCGAGCGCGTTGATCGTAAAATCCCGACGTTGCTGATCGTCTTCCAAAGATCCATTTTCCACAACAGGCTTTCGGCTGTCGTGATGATAACTTTCTTTTCTTGCCCCTACAAATTCCAGCTCCAGGTCATTGTGTTTGATCATTGCAGTGCCAAAATTCTTAAAGACGGTCACTTCGGGTTTACCGGGTAGCTTTTCCGCTACCTTCTTGGCTAGGCCAATACCACTGCCAATGGCAACAATATCGATGTCTTTTGGCGTTCCGCGTTTCAGTAAAAAATCCCTAACGAAACCACCGATAACATAACTGTCCACGGAGAGTTCTTTAGCGGCTTGGGCAATAATAGAAAATATCGGGTCTTGTATGGCTTTTTTGTAGCTATTCTGCATCATGGGTTACTGTCGGATCACTTTTACCGTACCATCATTGCCGAGTTTGATGATGGAAGAAGGGGCGCTCTTTTCTGTATCGCGGTGCAAATTTACCACATAGTCTACTCCTATTAAAATATCCTTGTTTATTTCTTTAAAACACTGCGGAGTTGGTTGACCCGCAAGGTTGGCCGATGTGGACACCAGAGGCCTATTGAATTTCTTGATAAGATATTGGCAAAATTGATCGCTGGCCACCCGAATGGCCAAGGTATTATCTGGTGCGATAAGGTTTTTGGCGACTCTGACAGGGCGGTCGTAGACTATTGTTGTGGGCTTGGTAGCCAAATCCATAATATCATAGGCCAGATCGGGAACTTTTTCCACATATTTTTCTAGCATAAAGTTGTTGGCTACCAAACATATAAGGGCTTTGGTATCGGACCGTTTTTTTAAATCGTAGATCTTGTTTACCGCAGTTTCGTTGGTCGCGTCGCACCCAATACCCCAAACCGTATCGGTGGGGTAGAGGATAA
>CAJDXC010000037.1_pt1 | contig 21215 bp, 15 predicted proteins | sample 7391681 | NCBI WGS metagenome assembly CAJDXC01 (sample SAMEA7055742, study PRJEB34461) | soil metagenome | biome: terrestrial ecosystem; feature: Peninsula; material: soil | place: Antarctica | collected 2016 | reverse complement strand
TCTTCCGTCAAGACCCAGTCCCCTTTTCCGATAAGAGGTTCCGCTTGTTTGTATTTCAGGTTTTTACTTTCACCAGAAAGCACGTTCTTAATGGTCACCCTATCATTTCTTCCAATTTTCGGGTGTTCCCTTACAATGGTTTCCGTTATCTGGGGCCTACCTCCTTGATTTTGTCCGATCGCCCTGCTCTGGGCCGACATTTCATCACTGTTGGGTATCTCTTCCTTACTCGTCTGTAAATTTTCTTTGGGACGGCGTACATTTCTGGCTTCTTGGATTTCATCCGTGTTGCCCGTAGGCAGTTCACCTTTGAAAAGGAAGGAAACCACTTCTTTGTTCACCTTATCGATCATGTCTTTAAAAAGTTCGAAAGCTTCGAACTTATAGATCAACAACGGATCCTTTTGTTCGTGCACGGCAAGTTGCACGGACTGTTTAAGCTCGTCCATCTTACGAAGATGTGTCTTCCAGGCCTCGTCGATAATGGCCAGGGTAATGTTCTTCTCAAAATCGGTCACCAGCTGCTTTCCATCGCTCTCGTAGGCATCCTTTAGATTGGTTACAACGTTCAAAGTTTTGGCCCCATCCGTAAAGGGCACTACAATACGTTCAAACTTATTGGAATTATCCTCATAGACCTGCTTGATCACCCTAAAAGCAGTTGAGGCACTGCGTTCCATTTTTGTCAGATAATGTTCGTAAATAGCCTTATACGTTTTAGTGGCAATCTCATGACTGGACAATCTTCCAAAATCATTCTCCGGAATTGGGGAAGTGATGGAGAAATATTTAATAAGTTCGAACTCAAAATTTTTGTAATCATTTGCGACCTTGTTCGTGTCCGCTATGATCTCTGAGGTATCATAGATCATATTGGCGATATCCACCTTAAGACGGTCGCCTTCCAGCGCATGTCGCCTTCTTTTATATACAACCTCCCGTTGGGCGTTCATAACGTCGTCATACTCCAACAGACGCTTACGAATACCAAAGTTATTCTCCTCTACCTTCTTCTGTGCCCGTTCTATAGATTTGGTCATCATGGAATGTTGAATTACCTCTCCTTCTTCCAGACCCATTTTATCCATCATCTTGGCCACTCGATCAGAACCGAACAAACGCATTAGGTTATCTTCCAAAGACACATAGAACTGGGAACTTCCAGGATCTCCCTGCCGTCCGGAACGACCTCTTAACTGACGGTCGACCCTTCTAGAGTCATGGCGTTCCGTACCGACTATCGCCAAACCTCCGGCTTTTTTTACCGGATCGGACAATTTTATATCGGTTCCCCTACCGGCCATGTTGGTCGCAATGGTCACAATTCCAGATTTCCCCGCTTCGGCCACAATATCGGCCTCTTTCTTGTGCAATTTGGCGTTCAAGACATTGTGGTCAATTTTTCGGATGGTCAACATTCGGGAAAGCAACTCGGAAATTTCCACCGAGGTAGTACCTATCAATACGGGTCTTCCCGATTGTGATAATTTGGTTACCTCGTCTATAATCGCATTGTATTTTTCACGTTTGGTCTTATAGATCAAATCGTTCCTGTCGTCCCTCACAATTGGTCTATTGGTAGGGATCTCCATCACGTCCAACTTATATATTTCCCAAAGTTCCCCAGCTTCCGTAATGGCTGTACCCGTCATCCCGGCCAACTTTTTGTACATTCTAAAGTAGTTCTGTAGGGTTACAGTAGCAAAGGTCTGCGTTACAGCTTCAATCTTTACGTTTTCCTTGGCTTCTATAGCCTGGTGAAGTCCGTCCGAATACCGACGGCCATCCATGATACGGCCTGTCTGTTCGTCCACGATCATCACCTTGTTTTCCATGACCACGTATTCTACATCCTTTTCAAAAAGAGTATAGGCCTTGAACAGTTGGTTCAGGGTATGGATACGCTCGCTTTTAATCCCAAAATCCTTGAAAAGCTCCTCCTTTTGTTTGGCCTCTTCTTCCAAATCCAGATTCTGGTTCTCGATTTTGGCAATTTCCCCACCAATATCGGGCATAACAAAGAAATCCTTGTCACCTTCCCCGGAAATATAGTCAACCCCTTTGTCGGTAAGATCTATCTGATTGTTTTTCTCGTCGATTACGAACAACAGATCTTCGTCTACCTTGGGCATCTCCCGATTGTTGTCCTGCATATAGAAATTTTCTGTTTTTTGGAGTAAATGCTTCATTCCCTCCTCGCTCAAATATTTAATGAGCGCTTTATTCTTGGGAAGTCCACGATGCACCCTGAGCAACAGAAAACCGCCTTCTTTGGTATTGCCCTCCGTAATCAATTTCTTAGCTTCGGCCAGTACACCTGTAAGATGTTGACGCTGCTTATTTACGATATCGGCCACTTTGGGCTTTAACTCGTTAAATTCATGTCGATCGCCTTCGGGCACGGGTCCGGAAATGATCAAGGGGGTACGGGCATCATCCACAAGAACGGAATCCACCTCATCCACGATGGCAAAGTTATGGGGACGCTGTACCAGATCTCCGGGAGTATGCGCCATATTATCCCTTAGGTAATCAAAACCAAATTCGTTATTGGTACCATAGGTAATGTCGGCATTGTACGCTGCCCTTCTCCCATCCGAATTGGGTTGATGGGAATCTATACAATCTACCGAAAGTCCATGAAACTCAAATATCGGGGACATCCAGGCACTGTCTCTTTTTGCCAAATAATTGTTTACGGTTACCAAATGCACCCCATTGCCCGTCAAGGCATTGAGGTAAAGTGGCAAGGTTGCCACGAGGGTCTTTCCTTCCCCTGTCTGCATCTCTGCAATTTTCCCTTGGTGCATGGCAATCCCGCCGATCAACTGTACATCGTAGTGGATCATATCCCATGTTACTTCCTTTCCTGCCGCATCCCAAGAGTTTTTCCAGATTGCCTTATCCCCGTCCAAGGAAACATAATCGTTGGAGCCGGAAAGCTTCCTGTCAAACTCGGAAGCGGTAACGGTCAAAGTCTCGTTGTGAACGAATCTTTTTGCGGTTTCCTTTACAACGGCGAAGGCTTCTGGCAGCATTTCGTTCAAACTCCTTTCCATGCCCTTATAGGCCTCTTCTTGGAGTTTGTCTATCTCCTCATAGATATCCTCGTTCCTATCAATGTCGTTAGATGCTTTTGCCTCATTCTTTAATGCTTCGATCTGATCGAAAAGCGCTTTACTGTCCGCCTTAATCTTAGCTTTAAAAACCAAGGTTTTGTTTCTTAACCCGTCGTGATCCAATCCCTCCAACTCCTTTTCGAAGGAATGTACTTGATTGATAAAGGGCTGTAGTTCCTTTACGTCCTTCTTGGACTTGTCTCCTACAAAAACCTTAATTACCGAACTTAAAAAATCCATATCTATATTTTATATTAATCGAATAGCTACCGTTGAAATGTCGTAGCCCTTCCATACCATTAGGCCTTGAAGTTAAAAATCTTGAGTTTCCAGTTGTATGGGAAGCAATTTTGCAAGGGCAAAATTACGTAAAAAAAAAGCCTCATATGAGACTTTTTGTTGTAATTCCGTTAATATCCCTAATATTCGTCCTCGTTCCAAAGGTAATCTTCCTCGGTTGGATAGTCTGGCCAGATTTCTTCTATGGACTCATAGATTTCTTCGCCTTCCTCTTCCATGGATTGAAGGTTCTCGACCACTTCTAGGGGAGCACCTGTTCTAATCGCATAGTCTATCAACTCGTCTTTGGTGGCTGGCCAGGGAGCATCGCTTAAATATGAAGCCAATTCTAATGTCCAATACATCTCAATGAATTTATTTTAAATTTTTGCAAAAGTAATTTTTTAACTTAGATAGTCAAGCAAATACAGGATTATTTAAACTATTTTATTAACAATTTTTTTACGCTATTAATTTGATAACGAAAAAACATTCGAAATATTAGTCCTTTTTTTTAGGAATCCATGCAATTTCCTCTGCCTTTACATCTTTAGACAACTTCCGTGCCAATACAAAAAGATAGTCGGAAAGCCGGTTAATGTATGACAATATGGATGGATCAAATGGTTCCTTTTCGTAGAGATTCGAAACCAATCGTTCCGCCCGACGGCAAACGGTGCGGGCAATATGACAGTATGACACCATGGTATGACCCCCCGGAAGCACAAAATGGGTAATGGGCGGGAGTTCCTCGTTCATTCGATCAATTTCCTTTTCTAAAAGCTCAATATCGTCCTCATTTAGTTTATTGATACGCAAACGCTCCTTACCACTTTTCAAAACGGCCTTTTTGGGATCTGTCGCTAATTCTGACCCCATGGTAAATAGTTTGTCCTGAATAGTAATCAATATCTGTTTGGTATGCTGGTCCATCTTCTGATCGCGGATCAACCCCAACCAAGAATTTAGTTCGTCTACGGTACCATAGGCATCAATCCTGATATTGTGTTTGGCCACTCGGGTACCTCCAAACAAAGCCGTAGTGCCCTTATCCCCTGTTTTAGTATAAATCTTCATTTTGAGTTTATAGGTTTAGTGAAATCTAACCAAGTGTCACACTGATTACTGTGTACTGCCCACTGTTTACTGCCTACCGAATACTGTTTACTGAGAACTGCTCAATCCTTATCCAAAAACTTACGGGATTTTTTTCCTCTCTTTCTTTTTCTGATATTGATCAGGTTAAAAACAAAGACCAATACCAACACCCCCAAAAGTATGTAAATCTTATAACCCATAGTTGCCTAAATATAATAAATCAGATCCGGATTTTAAAATGCTCCCTAGCCTGCTCTTTTCTAAAAAATACTAACCCGCAATAAAAAAGATCAACAGTAACCCGAATTTGTTCGGTTTTCTTTAAATCCTCCCATTGGGTTTCCATATACTTATTTCCATGGATCGAGTTGATGAGCACCACCGTGTTATTGTGAATGTTTTTGTTTCCTACGATATAAGTCGATATACTCCTTTCGTTCAATTCGTCTATATAAATAAAATCGTAGGCCGGGTTATTCAACTTCAAGGAGGGAAGTCTTGTTAGGATAACATCAAGATATTCCTCATCAATTCCATCAAACAATACATTTTTAGGAGTAAAATAGCCCAAACTTTTCAAAAGTACATCCTTAACTTTTGAATCTCTGGAAAGTTTCTTTTGATACAGGCATTTTGTAATATAGTCATACACAAAAGGAGAATGTACCCCGTGTTGATTGGTGGAGGCCAAAAGGAATTTTAGATATGAAATTATACGGTACACTACGGTTTAAGTATTGCTATTGGATGGGAACTGGGTTGGGATTTGGTAAAGCAACATTTAAGTCCCCACCCCGACCCTCCCCGGAGGGGAGGGAGTATCCCTAAAAGAGTAACAAGAGTTCATAGCCACTCCCTTGTTAGGGGTTGTTAGGCTCCGACAGCTCAAACCAACGTGTTGTTTTGGATTCAATGGTTTCCATAAGCTCTTTAAGCTCAATAGAAAACTTATCGATTTGGTCCCCGGAAAGGGTAGCATCGGCAAACTTATGTTGTAATTCTTCCTTTTTCTTTTCCAATTTCCGGATTTCGTTTTCCAATTTGCCGAACTCCTTTTGTTCAGAAAAAGACAATTTCACTACCTTCTCTTCATTCTTCCAAGAATTTTTTGAACTCTTGCTTTCTTGGTTCTGTTGTTTTTCCAAGCGTGCCTCCTCAACATTGCTATCTTCGTATGCCCTGAAATCGGAATAATTACCCGGAAAATCTTCAATCTCGGCATTGCCCCGAAAAACAAAAATATGGTCCACAATCTTATCCATAAAATAACGGTCGTGCGAAACCACTAAGAGACAACCTGGGAAATCTAAAAGAAATTCCTCCAATACGTTCAAGGTCACTATATCCAAATCGTTGGTTGGCTCATCAAGAATCAGAAAATTGGGATTCTGTATCAAAACGGTACAGAGATACAAACGCTTGCGTTCCCCTCCGCTCAATTTTTCCACATAATCGTACTGCTTTTTTCTGTCGAACAGAAAACGTTCCAACAATTGCTGGGCCGATATTTGCTTGCCTTTCATCAAGGGAATATAATCCCCATACTCCCGGATAACATCGATTACCTTTTGGCCCGGCTTTATTTGGATCCCAGTTTGGGTATAGTAGCCAAATTTAATGGTTTCTCCTACCACCACTTTTCCCGAATCTGGCTGATCCCTTCCGGTGATGATATTTAAAAAAGTGGATTTTCCTGTACCGTTCTTGCCGATAATCCCGATGCGCTCCCCCTTAAGAAAATTGTACTCAAACTTGTTAAGGATGGGCTTACCAGGATAGGATTTGGATATTTTATGGAGTTCCACCACCTTACTCCCCATCCGTTCCATGTTGATCTCCAATTGTATTTCGTGGTTGGCCCTACGTTGACTGGCTTTCTCTTTGATGGCCGTAAAATCATCGATCCGCGATTTAGATTTTGTCGTTCTCGCCTTGGGCTGTCGCCGCATCCAATTCAATTCTTTTTTAAACAAGATCTGCGATTTATGCTGCTCCACGGACTCCTGTTCCAAACGGGCTTCCTTCTTTTCCAAATAGTTAGAATAGTTACCCTTGTAGGAATAGAGTTGACCATTGTCCAATTCAATGATTTCATTGCATACCCGCTCCAGAAAATAACGGTCGTGGGTAACCATAAACAAAGTAATATTCTCCTTGGCAAAATACTGCTCCAACCACTCTATCATTTCCAGATCCAAATGGTTGGTCGGTTCGTCGAGAATCATAAGATCTGGCTTATTGATAAGCGCATTGGCAAGGGCCAACCGCTTCTTTTGGCCACCGGACATCAACCCGACCTTCATATGGATATCCTCTAACTTCAGCTTAAACAAAATCTGTTTATACTGGGTCTCAAAATCCCACGCCTCATGGCGCTCCATGGCCTCGAATGCTTTTTGATAGGCATCCTCGTCCTCAGGGTTCTCTAAAGCCCTTTCATAGCGACCAATAACCTGAAGAATTTCATTGTCAGAGGCAAAAATGGTCTCCTCTACTGTCAAATTCGGATCTAGTTCGGGTTCCTGCTCTAGATAGGAAATGCGGGTTCCTTTGCGGTAATTTACTTGGCCGGTATCGGGAGTGTCCAACCCGGCCATAATATTCAAGATGGAGGTCTTGCCCGTCCCGTTTTTGGCGATAAGCGCAATCTTTTGGTCTTTGTTGATCCCAAAAGAGAGTTCGGAAAAAAGTACAAGTTCGCCATAAGATTTGGCTATATTTTCTACCGTAAGGAGATTCATTTCTGTTGTTCGGGGTTTGTTGTTCGTTTTTTGTTGTTCGTTTTTTGGGACGTTGTAGAGACGCAATGCTTTGCCTCTCTAAAATAAATTTCAAATTAATCTAATCAATCTTTTTCAATAAAAATATATATCGTACTGCCAAGAGCACAAGTATAGGAATTATTACAGGTGAAAACATTTGTATTTTAAAAATCCAAAGAACAACTGTCAGCACCAAAAGCCCTAATAATACCCATAGATAGTAAGTTATCCAAGGGGGAACTGCATTTTTTTTAAACATATAGAATGCCGCCACCAAATTCAATGGAAAGGCCCATAGGATATTAAAATTATTGGCCGTGGACGAATGATCGGTTAAAAGGAGCAATATCCAAAACAAAGGGGTCATAAAAAAATTGGCTTGAGCTGTTGTTGGTATTGCTTTTAAAATGATACTTTTCTTTCCTACCAAAGGATCCTGCTCCAAGGTGGTGTGATCCAATTGTTTCATCACATAATTGGGAAGGAAAGTATGTTCATAAGGTGTTGCTTTTCTATCGATAACAGACCCTAATGCCAGGTCTATTCCAAAACTTGACCATGAGTTGGTGACCAAATTTTGATGAATAAGCTCTCGGAAGGTATATTGATCATCAAGATAATCTTCTTGAAACACTAAATCTTTCCCATAGACCTTTTTGAGTACTGCCGGTATCTTGGTAGCGCAGTTGTCGAACAAAAAATCGTACTTGTAGTCCCTATTCTCCGGCAGATAATTGGTTTCCAAAAATTGAAACAATTCATTTTTTTCTTCTGAAGACAACTCCAAAACCTGTTCCTTTACCCATCGGTTCTGCAGTTCATATTCATACAAAAAGTCATCAAAATGAGCCCTACTAAGACTGTACAGCAATTTTCCCCGGGCAAAATCCACATAGAAAATAGGAGGGTTAAAATTGAAAGTTCCATAGTTGTAAACTACATCAATCCCGAGCTCGGGATCATTTATCCTAAAGGCACTATGTCCAAAAGTCGTATATAGGTCCTCGCCCCGCCCGCAGGTCAGTAAACTTATCTGCGTTTGGGGAGATAATTGGGGTATTTGGGAAAAGCCCCATTGGGCCGCTCCCAAAAGTAAAATTAAAATTGATTTTTTAAATGGCATATAAAACTACTCCGTAAGCACTTACAAGGGACAAATATCCAAATAAATAATGGTACAACGGATTATTGGTTCCCGCTTTCACTAAAAATTATATTATTTTTACGTAAATCTGCGTTCCATGAAAAAGCATATTCCCAACCTGATCACCCTTTTAAATGTTCTCTGCGGTTCAGTGGCAACGGTTTTTGCCGTTCTAAACCAATTGGAATTGGCTGCCCTGTTTGTTTTTCTGGGGATAATTTTCGATTTTCTGGACGGATTCGCAGCTCGAGCCCTGAATGTTCAGAGTCCTTTGGGACTGCAATTAGATTCCTTGGCCGATGTGATTACCAGTGGCTTGGTGCCGGGCATCGTCATGTTCCAATTGATGGGTATGTCCCTTGCCGGAGGGTGGAACGTGGAGCTTGGTAGAATCCCGGGTATTTTGGAATCAAATTCAATTGTGGAACTCTTCCCCTTCTTGGGCTTCCTGATCACTTTGGCATCGGCTTATAGATTGGCTAAATTCAATTTGGACGAGAACCAGAGCTCCTCCTTTATTGGCCTACCCACACCGGCAAATACATTGTTGATACTTTCACTCCCCATGATCTTATTTTATCACAACAATGATATCCTCAACAGCATTATCCTAAACCCTTGGTTCCTTACGGGGTTAACCTTCCTCAGCGCCTATCTCTTAAATTCTAACTTGGCCCTCTTCGCCCTAAAATTCAAAAATTGGAGCTTTCAGGACAATGCCCTGCGATATACGTTTCTCATTATAAGTCTATTTCTCTTAATTACACTTCGGTTCCTGGCAGTACCGGTAATCATTGCTTTTTATATTCTTAGTTCTATTGTGAATGGGATGTATGCTAAGAAGGATATCGTCTAACTGGCCATGAAAATCCCCCCCGCTACCACCAGTTTGCAACTGGTGGTCACCCAATGTCTTAGGTATTCCTCAATCTATTTCAGTTTGCCACTGGTGGCCAGTAAGAGTAAATCAAAAACGTTAAAATTAAAATCTAAAGTTTTAAATTGTAGCTTTTGTATTTTTGAGTATGAGCAGAAATTACAATTTTCACAATAAGGTAGGTGCTTATTTCATATCCTTTGCCACAGTTTACTGGATGGATGTATTTACAAGGCAAATTTATTTTGATATTTTGGAACAAAGTATCGGCTATTGCCGAAAAGAAAAAGGTATGGAGTTATTTGCCTATTGTTTTATGCCAAGTCATATTCATATGATATTTAGGTCGGCCAATGAAGACCCTTCTGGTCTATTGCGAGATTTCAAAAAGTTTACATCAAAAAAAATAGTAAGTGCAATTGAGGAAAACCCACAGGAAAGTAGAAAGGAATGGCTATTACGGATGATGGAACAAGCTGGCAACCAGAAAAGTAATGTTTCCAAAAGACAATTTTGGCAACATCACAATAAACCGATAGAACTTTGGAGTACGGCAGTCATCAAACAGAAAATTGACTATATCCACAACAACCCTGTTAAAGCCGGTTTTGTAACCGAACCAACGGAATGGAAATATAGTAGTGCAAGAAACTTTGCTAATGAAGATTCAGCTATGGAAATAGATGATATTGGATTTTTAGGCTGATTTTTGTAATACGTTGTACCACCAGTTGCAAACTGGCGGTAGCAGAGCTGTTTAATCTATCTTTTTAACCCAACTCTTTCCAAACCCTTTCAATCAAGGTTTTTGTGGCCCGAATACCTGCAGGTTCCTCCATATTCTCACCTTCGAATTCGATACCTATATACCCTTCAAACCCTGAATCCTTTACCAGTTTCAACATTCTTTTATAGTTGATAATGGTCTCGTTTCCCTCGGAATCAAAGGCGTAGGATTTAGCGCTTACACCTTTTGCAAAAGGTAAAAAGTCTAAAACACCTTCATATCGGTCATATAAATCGGTGCATTTATTGTTTTGTGTACTTCCCCATTCTGTATTAAGGCACCAATTGCCAAAATCGGGCAAAGTTCCCAAAAACGGATTGTTTACTTCCTTGAGAATACCGACCATAAACTTACCATCGGAGGTGTGCAGACCATGGTTTTCGACCAAAACGTTCATGTTTTCCTTTTCCCCATATTCCGCCAAACTACCCAGGCCATCCACTAAGGCAGCATGTAACTCCCCTTTAGTGCCTTTTCCAAAGGCATTTACGCGAATTGAATGACAGCCCAAAATCTTTGCGGCATGGATCCATTTGTAATGATTTTCTACGGTAGTCTTTCGATCGGCAGCGTTCGGGCCACCCAGATCACCTTCGTTATCGATCATTATCAATTGACTTTTTACGCCTTCATTTTCTGCTCGACTCTTCATTTCTGACCAGAACTTTGTACTGGTTGCCGTGTCCATATAAAACTGATTTACATACTCAATGGCTCCAATTCCGTATGAGTTTTTTGCAATTTGGGCAAATTCCACGGCTTTAACTTCACCTTTTTCCAAGGCACGGTGCATGGACCATTGTGCCAAGGATATTTTTAGCTCCGGCTTATAGGATCTAGGGAGTACGGATTTGGCCATTTGCGATAAAATTGGGGTGGAAGTCAAGGCCAAGGTGCCCAAGGCAGTTTTTTCCAGAAAAGATCTTCTTGTGGACATATTTCATATTTAGGGTAGCGTGAAAAAAAAATCATTTATATCAGTATTCAAAGGTTTAATAACCTACTCCAAACTCGACAAACTCTTTTCCAAAGTCTCTATCTTGGATTCGGCATCGGCCTGCTTTTTACGCTCTAAGGCAATTACCTGTTCGGGGGCATTGCTAACGAAACGTTCATTGGATAGTTTCTTCTGTACCGATACCAAAAATCCCTTATGATATTTGAGCTCCTCGTTTATTTTTTGGATTTCTGCCTTAATGTCTACCGCTCCCGTGATAGGGATAAAATATTCGTTGGATTTTACCCGGAAAGACAAGGCGCCGTCCACAGCTTTATCCACATAGCAGATTTGGGATACATTGGTGAGCTTTCCTATAACAAAATCCCAATCCTTAGCAACTCCTTCTTCATTTAAAAGGGAAAGTTCCAATACCTCTTTCATCGGGATGTTCTTTTCCTTGCGGATGGTTCGGATTCCCGCAATTACCTCTGTAGCAAAGTTAAACCCTTCGATCAAGCTCTGATCTACCGACGCTGCCTCTGGCCATTGGGAAACTACCAAGGCCTCTTCGGGGGTCCGGTCTTTTATATGTTGCCAGATATCTTCGCTTAGAAATGGCATAAACGGATGTAATAATTTTAGATTCCCTTCAAATAATTGGAGTATAGAATCGAAGGTCTTTTTGTCTATGGGCTGTTGATAGGCAGGTTTCACAATTTCGAGCAACCAAGAGCAGAAATCGTCCCAAACCAACTTATAGATTGCCATAAGGGCATCGGATATACGGTATTTGCTAAAATGATCTTCAATTTCCCCCAAGGTTTGGTTAAATTTGGATGTATACCAATTGACCCCCAATCGGGAAGCTTCGGGCTGGGGCAGGTTTACCACTTCCCATCCTTGCACCAATCTAAAGGCATTCCAAACCTTATTGGCAAAATTCTTTCCTTGTTGGCAAAGGGCCTCATCGAACAATAGGTCGTTGCCCGCTGCCGAACTCAACAGGAGTCCTACACGGACGCCATCGGCCCCATAATCGGATATCAATTTTAGGGCATCGGGCGAGTTCCCGAGCGATTTGGACATCTTGCGACGTTGGCCGTCCCGGACCAGTCCGGTGAGATATACATTTTCAAAAGGTCTCTGCCCCCTAAATTCGTATCCGGCAATGATCATCCGGGCCACCCAGAAGAAAAGAATATCCGGCCCCGTAACCAAATCATTGGTTGGGTAGTAATATTCGATCTCCTTATTTTCTGGTTCCAATATCCCGTTAAAGACACTGATAGGCCAGAGCCAAGAGGAGAACCAAGTGTCGAACACATCGGCATCTTGCCGTAAATTGTCCATAACCAAGGACGGATTACCAGATTTCTCCCGCGCCAGATCTAAAGCAGCTTCTCCTGTTTCGGCCACCACAAAATCTTCCTGTCCGTCCCCAAAATAAAAGGCGGGAATTTGCTGACCCCACCACAGCTGGCGTGAAATATTCCAGTCCCGGATATTCTCCATCCAGTGGCGGTACGTATTTTCGAACTTTTTAGGGAACAATTTTACATCTTCGGTTTCCAACACCGCTTTTATTGCAGGTTGAGCCAGTTCCTCCATTTTAAGGAACCATTGATCGGACAAGCGAGGCTCTATCACTGCTTTGGTACGTTCGGACGTGCCAACCTTGTTGATATGCGTTTCTGTCTTAACCAAAAAGCCATTTTCCTCCAGTTCCTTCGCTATTTCTTTCCTTACAACAAATCGATCCATACCAGCATAGTGCAATCCGTAGGAATTTAAGGTGGCGTCCTCGTTAAAAATATCTACCGTCTCCAGATTGTGCTTGTCTCCCAGGGCCTTATCGTTTACATCGTGTGCTGGAGTAACTTTTAGACAACCGGTACCAAATTCGATATCGACATATTCATCTTCGATGATGGGAATAACCCGATTACATATCGGTACTATCGCCCTTTTGCCCTTTAAATGACGATATCGTTTGTCGTTGGGATTGATACAGATCGCGGTATCTCCCAAAATGGTCTCAGGACGGGTGGTCGCTATAACCACTTTTTCTTCCGAACCCTCTATGGCATAGGCTAAATAATACAATAAACCCTGTCTTTCCTCATATATTACCTCCTCATCGGAAAGGGTCGTTTTGGCCTCGGGATCCCAATGCACCATCCGGTAGCCCCTGTAAATGAGTCCTTTATTGTATAAATCGACAAAAACTTTGATAACGGAGGCCGACATATTGTCATCCATGGTGAACTTGGTGCGGTCCCAATCGCAGGAGCATCCTAATTTTTTGAGTTGTTCCAAGATAACACCACCATATTCATGGGTCCATTCCCAAGCATGTTTTAGGAACTCATCCCGGGAAAGCTCAGATTTTGGAATACCTGCTTCCTTCAACTTAGCCACTACCTTGGCTTCCGTAGCTATAGATGCATGGTCCGTTCCCGGCACCCAACAAGCGTTCTTGCCCATAAGCCGTGCTTTACGGATCAGTACGTCCTGAATGGTATTGTTGAGCATATGGCCCATATGCAGTACCCCAGTTACGTTGGGCGGGGGAATAACTATGGTATAAGGCTCCCGAGCATCAGGAATAGAATGGAAAAACCCATTTTCCATCCAGTAGGCGTACCAGTGGTCCTCAATGCGTTGAGGTTCGTATTTTGAAGGGACATCCATATAGTTGGTACAGTTTTTGAGAACCCTATTATGGGGTTTATATTAGAATTATAATTTTATTGTAATTTTGCCGTAACTTGTGGTTTTTTGCAGGTTAGCAAATACGAAACAAAAATAAGTAACGTTATTACATAACAAAAGCATTTTGGAGATTGATCCAAATTATTTACTCTTTTAATTTAACCAAAAACACAAAATAATGAAAAAAATAGTACTAGTTTTATTTATTGGATTACTAGGATTAAGCCTGCAAGCACAGGAAAAAAAAGCTAAAATCGAATTTAAAACAGAAACTGTCGACTATGGTGATATCACCAAGGGCAGTGATGGCGTTAGGGTCTTCGAATTCACCAACACAGGTGATGCCCCATTAATCATAAGTAAAGTAAGCTCCAGTTGTGGATGTACTATCCCGAAAAAGCCGGACGATCCAATTTTGCCAGGAAAAGTGGGCAAAATCGAAGTAAAATATGACACCAACAGGGTTGGGCCTATAAGAAAGGCAATAACCGTAATCTCTAATGCAGACACCCCTACCAAGGTGTTAAAAATTAAAGGAGAGGTAAAGGATACCTCTGGCGCAAAATAAATTTTTATTAAACTTTAGAAAAAGAGGCTGTCTAAAAACATTTAGGCGGCCTTTTTTATTTAAACACATCTCTCAATACAAAGCTGAACTTTAGACTGGTATTGTAACGCTCAATAAGTACCTGTATGCGTTTTCCCTCCTTGTCGTTTAGCATTGTCATGACTTCCTGCAGCTTGTATTTATAAATAGACTTGCCGTTGACGGCCAAAATTATGTCTCCTTCCTGAAGCCCGGCTTCATCGGCCGGACTACCGGCCCTGATCCCGGAGACCACTATTTCGGGTACAAGGCTAAGCCTAGTGGTATTTTCAAAAAGAATCTGCACATTCCCGAAAGATTTTTCCTTCTCGACCACTACTACTCCTTGGCTATTGGTGATTTTTTCCGCAATATATCGCAATCCGTTATGTTGCAGGTCCAGCCCACTCATATTATACTGAAATGGAGTGTCGAAATATTTATTCTTTCTAAGGGTTATTTTGCCATTAGGGTAGTCGAACACAATGTTGAACCTTTTCAAAAGCTCCCCTCCCACACTTCCGTTCCTGCCATCAAAATTGGTCATGAAGTCAAAAGCCTCCATGTGGGGAAATGCCGTTTTGGCATCATGCAGCACAAAGCGGCCTATTTGAATATTGTTGATCTTGGTACGGTTTCCATACACCTCCCCACTAAGTCCCCTCCCAAGAAAATCCTCATAATTTTTATCGGGGATTTCCAATCCTTTTTTTTCGTTTTCCAAAAGCCAAACGGCATCGCTGCTTCCTGTATCCATAAGGAGCCTAACAGGGACATGGTCCTTATCCTCATAGCTTACAGTTCCGTCAATATATGATTTCTTGCCCCTAATGGCCAAGGGCAGAGTTTCTCTGTTCTTGCTTTTTTTATAGGAATAAAGCTCGGGATCATAGAACTTAATAATGTGTTTGGCGTAATCTATATCCACAATAAAATCCCTAAAAAGATCATACCCGATAATTCCGTGAACAGGAATTCCCAGATTTGGAGAAAAATTGAGTTCCTTATCCAAAATCACGTACAATATTTGTTGGTTGTTCCAACTATCTCCAATCTTAAAAGTATTTCCCTCGGAAGACAAGGCTTTGACCGACTCACCGGTACCGAGGCCTCTCAAGGAAATTTCGGTGACATTGTTCAACTGAATGGAATCTTGGTTAGAAAGATTAAAGAGAATGGGTTTGCTCACCCCCGAATCAAATATAAAAGAGAGTTTGGAACCATTAACTTCTATGGGAATAATCATCAAATTATTGACCAGTTCGAACCTTACTTTTTGATATTTCTCTCCCTTGGGCAGATGATAATTCTGTGCCCAGCAAAAAAACGGAAAACACAACAAAAGAAATACAACACGTTTCATAAGGCCCCACAACTCTTTGGTTATTAAAAGATTGTGACTTCTAAATATAAGGAAAAAATCGATTGACCCAGTAAAAATTAACATCTCATATGGCATCAAATAAAATTGTAATGAACCCTTTCAATTGATGAACTCGTCTTGAGTTTTTCTTTTACCTACGCTTTTCACATTTTGCGCCTTAATTTTGTCTTTTTTTACACCATAGCTACGGCTATGCTGCGTAAAAAAGCCTTCATTAAGCCACAAAAGCTAAAAATCTCGGTTCCAAACAAAAACTCAAGACGAGTTCATTGTTTTCTCCAGTTTGATTCACCATTTTTGTAGAAAAATTGCATATATGCCGTCAATTTCCTTAAAAGGGCGTTCCATGCCCGAATCTCCTATCAGAAAGCTTGTTCCCTTTGCGGAGACTGCCATAAAAAAGGGTATCAAGGTCATTCATTTGAATATTGGGCAGCCCGATATCAAGACGCCAAAAATAGCCATGGATGCGATAAGAGATCACAGTTTGGAGATACTTGCGTATGGTCGTTCCGAAGGATCAGAAACCTATAGGGAAAAAATTGCCCAGTACTACAGCAAACACTCTATTCAAATAACCGCAGAAGACATTATCGTGACAACAGGAGGTTCCGAGTCATTGTCCTTTGCTATTGGAAGTATTACGGATCCCGGTGAGGAAATAATCGTTCCTGAGCCGTTTTACGCAAACTACAATGGTTTTGCAACTGCTGCGGGGGCAAAAGTGGTACCCGTAGTTTCACATATTGACGATAATTTTGCGCTCCCTCCTATCGAGGAGTTCGAAAAATTGATTACCCCAAAAACCAAGGCTATACTTATTTGTAATCCTGGAAATCCTACCGGATATCTGTACAGCCGGGAGGAGATAAAAAAGTTGGCGCACCTTGTAAAAAAACATGACCTATTCCTGATTTCCGATGAGGTGTATCGGGAGTTCGCCTATGACGGACGGGAGCATTGGTCCATTTTACGAGAACCCGGAATGGAAGAGTACGGCATTATCGTAGATTCGGTTTCAAAAAGATACAGCATGTGCGGCGCCCGTATAGGCTATTTGGTTTCCAAGAACAGCGAGGTGATACAGGCTTCCCTGAAATTTGCACAAGCCCGGTTATCACCGCCTACTTTTGGACAAATGGCCGCAGAAGCAGCCCTCGATACCCCAGCCAGCTACTTTGAGGCAGTACGCAAAGAATACGTGGAACGCAGGAATGTATTGTTGGAGGAACTCAACAAAATTGAAGGTATTAAATGGGGACGTCCCCAAGGAGCGTTCTACTGTATTGTAGAGCTGCCCATCGCCGATACCGATGATTTTGCCCGATGGCTTTTGGAAGATTTTAGCTTAAACGGGGAAACTGTCATGGTGGCACCCGCGGCCGGGTTTTACGCCACTGAAGGTTTGGGGAAAAACCAGATCAGGATTGCCTATGTACTAGAGAAGGAAAGCTTAAAAAGGGCTGTCCATATTCTAAATGAGGCCCTAAAAGAGTATAAAAAATTGTTTTAAACATATAACTCGTCTTGACTTTTTCTTTTACCTGCAAATTTCACATTTTGCACCCTAATTTTGCCATTTTTGAGTACCGTAGCTATAGCTATGCCACTCAAGAATATCTTCATTAGGACACAAAAGCCGAAATTTTCGGTTCCAAACAGAAAGTCAAGACGAGTTAATTCTCTTAAGGTCGATGGAAATCAACAAAAATGTATCCCTAAAAAACTACAACACCTTTGGCATAGCTGCAAATGCGCGATTTTTTTGCGAAGTTACTACCGTGGAAGAGTTGCAACAAGCTTTGCAATTAAAGGAATATCCTGAAAAAATTATTTTTGGCGGGGGCAGTAATATGCTAATTGTCAAAGATATTGAGGCTTTGGTAATCCGACTAGGAATCAAAGGCATTCATGTTGTCGAGGAAAATGAAGAAGTGGCCATCATTAAGGCTATGGCCGGTGAAAATTGGCATAGTCTTGTCCTTTGGACCTTGGAGCAAGGTTACGGAGGGCTGGAAAATCTATCTTTAATTCCTGGAAATACGGGTACCGCCCCCATTCAAAATATCGGGGCCTACGGGGTTGAGCTCAAAGATGTCTTTGAATGCTGCCAAGCCATGAACACGGACACGCAAGAAATAAGGACATTTAACAAAGAGGAGTGTCGTTTTGGCTACCGGGATTCCTTTTTTAAAAATGAAGGGAAAGGGAAATACATAGTTATCTCGGTAACCCTAAAGCTCTCCAAAAAGAATCATCGGCTTCAAACCACTTACGGAGCTATTGAAGCGCAATTATTAAAAAATGGCATAGATAAACCATCGGTAAAAGATATTTCCGATGCCGTAATCTCCATTCGAAAAAGCAAGCTCCCTGATCCAAAAGAGCTAGGAAATAGCGGCAGTTTCTTTAAAAATCCGGTCCTCAACAAAAAAGAATTCGATATTTTTATCAATAACCATCCCGAAGCCCCATACTATAAGGTTACAGAGAACGAATTCAAGATTCCGGCCGGTTGGCTAATAGAACAATGCGGATTTAAGGGCAAAAGATTGGACGATGCAGGGGTACATAAAAACCAAGCTTTGGTTTTAGTAAATTATGGGAATGCCACGGGGAGCGAAATAATGGATTTGGCCCATTCAATTCAGAAAAGTGTTTTCGAGAAGTTTCAAATTGTTATAACTCCAGAGGTCAATATCATTAACTAGTAGGTAGAGACATAAGATTTTATGTTTCTACTAGTTTCTCAAGACCGAAAAACCGGGAAATATTTTGTTCTGCAATCAATTTAAGAATTTAACGTTTACCTTAGTAACCATATTTTATCCATTGAAAACTACTAATTGCACGTTCGGCTATACCCCTAATTTTAAGTGCGCATGAGCATTCTCCTCGAAAAACATATTGTAGAACTACTGCAGGAGCGCAATGAGAAGGCCATTTCCCTTCTGTACGAGCACTATGGCAATACTTTGTACGGGGTGGCTCACAAAGTGGTCCGGAACGAGGAACTTGCCCAGGACGTACTCCAGGAAAGTTTTGTTAAAATCTGGAAAAACTCGGATTCATATGATGCCTCCAAGGCCAAGTTGTTCACATGGCTTTTTAGGATTACCCGGAACACCGCAATTGACAAACTTAGGAGTGCAAATACTAAATCGGATAGAGAAATCCAAATAGATGTTTCGAACGTATATACGTTAGGTGTGGAAAGCACCGTCCCGGAGTTTATGGATGTTCGTGAGAATTTGGGGAAAATAGAACCAAAATATCAAATAGTTTTGGATGCCCTATTTTTTCAAGGTATGACTCAACAAGAGGCCAGTAATGAACTGGACATTCCCTTGGGTACCATCAAATCCAGATTAAAAATCGGACTCAGGGAATTGAGGAAAATTTATGGCCCTTTTGTGGTTTCAGCACTTTTCATGATGTCTTTTTAAGCTGAAATTGATTGTACTGAACTAAACCACAATGGATTGGAAATTCGTAGCCCCGATACGTCGGGGTTGAAAAGCAATAAAGTTGCAAGCAGTTATTGAGCTATTTGGCTACTAAGATATTTAGTAGTTACAACTTAATAAAAAGTAACTCAATAACCCTGAGAACTAAAATGTTTACTAAAAGTCTTGGACTAAAGTACTTAGTTTCAACTAACAAATGAAACCCATGAAAGAGAAGATAAAATTATTTTTGGACAGCGATCTGCTCGAAAAATATCTACTAGGAAGCACTACCGCGGAAGAAACGTTGCAGGCAGAGCGCTATATTGCTATGTATCCTGAAGTAAGGGAAACCTATGACGAACTTCAGGAAAACTTGGAGACTTATGCCAAACTACATGCCATCAAAACTCCCGAAGGATTAAAAGAACGGATATTGGGCAAGGTAAAAAAGGAGAAATCTTTTAAGAGGCATTTCTTTACTTATGCTATTGCCGCCAGCTTCATCGCTTTCCTGTTTGCTGGAACAGCCTTTTTCTTCTACAACCAGAATCAAAATCTTGTTGAGGAGAATACTATTGTATCCAACAGAATCAAGGGTATGGAGGAGGACATGCGGAAACAACTGGAGGACATGCGGAATCAGTTTATCGTGCTGAATAACCCTCAAACCAAACAATATCACGTAAACGGTAATAAAAAAGCCAAAGAACTCAAGGCTGTAGCCTACGTTAACCCAGTAAAAAAATTGTCCTACATCAATGTCAAGAATCTTCCTCACTTGCCCGAGGAACAGTGTTTTCGAATGTGGGCAGAGGTAAATGGGAAAATGGTAAATCTTGGTGTTATAAAGGATTTTTCGGATAAGGATCACCTTTTGGCCCTGCCCTATGCCGATGATGCTATAGGATATATCACCATAGAACCGAAAGGCGGCAACCAAAAGCCCACTGTTAAAAACATTGTAGCGAATATTGCGTATTAAGTTACTTGGTCATTGAGTTATTAATAATCTAAGATCAGTTAACCCAATAACCAAGTAACTTAATAACTGCACCATTAAAATCATAAAGTACTTCTAAAAAGGAACATCGAACTTCCTAATTTTGTACCTTTGTACAAAGCAATATATTATGAAATTATTACTCTTGACCATTGGCTTGCTGGCTTTGGCTTTCGCTGGTATTGCCATAAAAATATGGTCCAAAAAAGATGGTAGGTTCGCAGGCACCTGTGCCAGTCAAAGTCCTTTTCTCAACAGCGACAATGCACCCTGCGGTTATTGCGGAAAACTTCCAGAGGAGCAAGACTGCAAAAAGGAAACTGTTCAAAAAATTCAATAAATAATTACTGGATTTTTTTATTTTGCTTTACCTGTCTCGAAACTTTGGGAACCGAAAAAAGCAGCTCCGACCTCTCCTGTTCCTCCGCTAGGCTCTTTCACCAAAGTAGCCAAGGCTACGAAAGCTGAAAAGTTTTAGCAACATACGAAAAGAAGACGTAATTGAAAATCCCGAGGCCTAGCCATCGGAGATTCCTTAATTTGATTTTAAAACTTTCTGAATTTCTACATTTAGCACCCAAAATAATTTGGACAATACCGAAGACACACTGATATCCGTAATAAATAGGGCCAAATCTGGAAATCAAAAAGCATTTAGCACCCTTCTGGATACCTTCTGGAACGATGTATACGGTTTTCAATTAATCCGGACCAAGAACGAAAACGATGCAGAGGACATTACGGTCCAAACTTTTTCCAAAGCCTTCGACAAACTTGATACTTATGACGATGCCTACGGGTTTAAGACTTGGTTAATAACAATTTCCAAAAATCTTCATATAGATCTTATCCGCAAGCAAAAAAGAAATGTACTGGATGGGTTGGGGGTTGCCCAAACCGATGAAATAGCAAAGGTTTTAGACGAATCTCCTAGCCCTGAAGACCAGTTAATCCATGAACAGAATCTGGCCACCCTCCTGCAGTATATCAAAAAGTTGAAGCCCCACTACCAAAAAGTCATCAACCTTAGGTATTTTAATGAATTGAGCTACGCCGAAATAGCAAATCAGCTCCACGA
>CAJDXC010000010.1_pt1 | contig 21504 bp, 23 predicted proteins | sample 7391681 | NCBI WGS metagenome assembly CAJDXC01 (sample SAMEA7055742, study PRJEB34461) | soil metagenome | biome: terrestrial ecosystem; feature: Peninsula; material: soil | place: Antarctica | collected 2016 | reverse complement strand
GATTATATTCATTGTGGGTCCGCCCTACAAAAGTCAATCAAATTCATTCCCAATATTAAGAAAAAAACCACCATCCCCCTAACGATCTAGGTCAAATATGGGTTAATTGGTTGAAATGCAAAAAAACGGGTGAAAATCCGTTTTCTTAGGTGATTTCCGCGGAAGCTACCTCCGCTTCGGGGTGGATTTTTTTGACTAGGCCCTGCAGAACTTTTCCGGGTCCCACCTCAACAAACAAACTTGCACCGTCCTGGACCATTTGCTGTACGCTTTGGGACCATTTTACGGGAGCGGTCAGTTGGGAGATCAGGTTTCTCTTTATGTCCTCTGGATTAGTAACCGCTGTGCCAGACACATTCTGATATATGGGGCAAGCCGGTTTACTGAAATTTGTATTTTCTATGGCAGCAGCCAATTTTTCCCTGGCGGGTTCCATCAAAGGCGAATGGAAGGCCCCACCTACGGGCAGTACTAAAGCTCGGCGCGCGCCAGCCGCCTTTAACTTTTCACAGGCCAGGTTTATGGCTTCCACTTCCCCAGAAATCACGAGTTGCCCCGGACAATTGTAATTGGCAGGGACGACAATTCCCGGAATTTCGGAACATATTTTCTCTACTACTGCATCTTCGAGCCCTAAAACGGCCGCCATGGTGCTGGGTTGGCGTTCGCATGCCTTCTGCATGGCCATCGCCCGCTGGGATACCAATCTAAGTCCGTCCTCAAAATTTAAGCTACCATTCGCCACCAAAGCAGAGAACTCCCCTAAGGAATGACCGGCAACCATATCTGGCTTAAAGCTATCGCCCATCACCTTTCCCAAAATAACGGAGTGCAAAAAAATGGCAGGCTGGGTCACCTTGGTCTGTTTTAGAGCATCGGCACTGCCTTCGAACATGATATCTGTAATGGAAAAACCCAAGATTGAATTGGCCTTTTCAAATAGTTTTTGTGCCAAAGGGTACTTTTCATACAGATCCAAGCCCATTCCGGAAAACTGTGCCCCTTGTCCAGGGAAAATATATGCATTCATTAAGTTCCAATTTATCAGGACAAAAATAGGGAATTTTTGTTGATAGTTGTTGTTTGTTAGTTGATGGCTAAGTGTTACGGGTTAAAGGTTAAGGGCAACAAATTCTGAATTCTGAATTTTATAAACTCATTTAAACCAACTGGCATACATTACATAGCTTGCGGCGATACGGTCTATTTCCCCTTTACTGAGTCCTGGATCTACATCCTTGATTTTTTTGGCGGGTATTCCGGCAAATACAGATCCTGAAGGAACGTGCGTGCCTTTGGTAAGCACCGCTCCTGCTGCAATGATACTATTGCTTTCTACCACACAATCGTCCATTATAATACTCCCCATCCCAATAAGCACGTTATCATGTATGGTACAACCATGGACTATAGCATTGTGGCTAATGGAAACGTTATTGCCAATTATGGTCGGTGATTTTTGATAGGTACAGTGTATCACGGCCCCATCCTGAACATTTACCCTATTTCCCATTTTTATATAGTGGACGTCGCCTCGGATCACGGCGTTGAACCAAACACTGCACTCATCACCCATGGTCACATCGCCAACAATCGTGCAATTTTCTGCAAAAAAGCAATCCTTGCCCATTTGGGGCGTCTTGCCATTTATTGTTTTCAAAATCATGTTCGAAGATAACTAGAATTGGAGATTTGAGCAACAGAAATTTATTCAAAAAAGTACCCTAATTCACCGCGGGACAATTACAGTCGTAATGTTTTTCTGAAGGTTTACCAAAGTCATAGCCTAAGGTGATCTGATGAAAGCCACCATTATCAAAGCGGATATCTCCCATTTGATACGAATAATTATAGGAAACCATAAAATTCTTGTAGTTGACCCCAACTATGGGTGTAATGAGCTGAAGTCGCTGATATCCAAAATTTCCATCGGCCAAGTATTGGATTCCATCAAACCCCAATCTGTACGACAAACCCGCCCAAACTTTACCGAAATCGACATCACGATAAACTTTGGCGTTAAAATCGACGGTCTTTTCCTCTGTAAATTCGGTGATCTGAAGTAACACTGATGGCTCCAATTGCCAAATATCCTTCCCAAACACATATCCCACTGAAAATAGATACCTTCTTAAGTTGTCGAACTCAATTGCGGTATACAGGTCACGGCCGCTTCCCAGCACATTCAGTACCGCAACATGGGCATAAAACTCCATCAAATTATAGGACATCCCCAAGTCCATGTTAAAATAACTCACGCTATTTTTTGCACCTGTTATAATGGGATCTGGAATAACCGAAACAAATGCACTTTCGTCCAAATTGCTTTGTAATACCCCAACATTCACTCCAAAGGAAAGCTGATTCAAGATCCTGGGGTCTGCAGAAAACTGGAGGTGGTGGGCATAGGTAAGCTTTACCCCCGTTTGGGAATGGTAGCCGTTGGCGTCATTAAAGACAATGGCACCAACCCCACTTTTTTCTCCGATCCTCGCATTGAAGCTCAACGTTTGGAGATTGGGCGCCTCGTTCACATTGAACCATTGTTTTCTTATGGTGCCCCTTATTTTTGCACCCTGGCTTATCCCAGCCATCGAAGGATATACCAGATAGTAATTATCGGCCAAATAATCAAAATACACGGGAATTCCTTCCTGTGCAGACGACCGAAGGCCAATAGCAAGGAACGAAAGCAATATTAGTAGCTTAGGTTTCATCCAAGAGTTGGGGGTAAGGATGTTAAAATCGTTAAAATCTACAATATAACGGATGAAACGCTACATTATTGCAACTTCTCGTTGAATAGGAGGGCAGTATAAAAATGATCATGACCCAAATTTCCCATTACTTGTAAATCCTTCGTATTTTTGTAAAAAATCCCAATTATGAAGGAATTCGTTATCACCGTTGTACCTACTAATCGGCCTACAATATTGAAATTTGAGACCAACCAGTTTTTAATCAAGAACAACAACTATGAGTTTAAAAATATAGACGAGGCCAAAATTTCTCCTTTGGCAAAACAGTTGTTTTATCTACCCTTTGTAAAGACCGTATATATCTCGAGCAATTTTATAGCTCTGGAACGCTATGACATCGTAGAATGGGACGATGTAAAGGATGAAATAGCCCAGCAATTGGTTGAATATCTAAATGCTGGAGAGCCGATCGTTATTGAGGAGGAGAACACCAAAAAGATACCGGTCACCGTATATGCCGAAGTAACCCCCAACCCGTTCGTGATGAAATTTTTGGCCAATAAAAAACTAGTGCTCATTTCCTATGAATTCAAGAACGTAGATGAGGCCAAAGATTCCGAACTAGCAACAGAACTTTTTCAATTACCATATGTTAAAGAGGTCTTCTTAGATGAGAATTACGTTTCCGTCCGTAAATATGCCACGGCCGATTGGGACGTGGTGACTATGGAACTCCGGGAATTGATCCGAAATTTCCTTGCCAATGGAAAAGACGTAGTCACCTCGGAAAGAGTTTTAACAAGAACCGCCGAATCCCAACGAAAACAACTGGAAAACGATGAGTTGGACGATATCTCCAAACAGATCATAAATATACTGGAAGAATATGTTAAACCGGCCGTAGCAAACGATGGGGGAAATATTGTCTTTGAATCCTATGATCCGGAAATAAAGAAGGTAAGCGTTATTTTACAAGGCGCCTGCAGTGGTTGTCCTTCCTCTACCTATACCCTGAAAAACGGAATAGAGAATATTTTAAAAAACATGATGGGCGATCTGGTAAACGAAGTAGTTGCCGTCAACGGGTAAGCAAGAGCAAGTTCAATCCCGATAGCTATCGGGACAAGTTCAAACTCAAGTGTCAAGTTCAAGCTCAAGGTTAAACTCACTTAGAAAGAGAGTAAAATGCTATTTAGTTTAACTCCACTTCGGCAAAATGACAAAAGGCTATAAAACTGAAGTATTAAATAGCGAATCTTTAAAATCACTATCACAATTTTAGCAAATATGTTTTTAATTCGTTAACTTTAACAAAATTTAAAAACAAAATATTATGGCAGTATTAAAAGTTATAGAAATTATGGCCAATTCCGATAAGAGCTGGGAGGACGCCGCTAAAAATGCAATCACCCATGCTTCAAAGACGGTAAAGAATATTCGATCCATTTATGTGCACGAACAGAGTGCAACCGTAAAGGATGGAAAAATAGATCACTACAGAGTAAATGTGAAAATCACTTTTGAAGTGCACTAGTTCCGTATACTAAACAATTTTTAAGTGCCTTTGCGGGCACTTTTTTTTTGAACCCCAGTTGCAACATGTAAATTTGGCCTATATGGAGGTTTAACACAAAAATAACATCCAGATTTAATCAATTTTGCAAGTCCCAACGTTTTTAAGTTGCTTTGCAAAGAATACAATAAAAGCATATTACTTATGGAAATATTAGACAACTCTAAGGACTATTTGGAAAGGACTTTGACATGGGTTTGGGATCTGCTTCCCAATCTAATCTCCGCGGCCCTTATACTAATCATTGGCCTATGGATCGTTAGGTTTATAAACAGGATGGTACGGAGATTTTTCGAAAGGAAGGACTATGACCTTGCCTTGGAGAGTTTCTTGCAAAGTTTTATAAACATCACCCTAAAGGTAGTGCTGTTTGTACTGGTCATTACCCAATTGGGCGTACAATCCTCCTCGCTGATCGCTATCGTTGCTTCTGCAGGTCTAGCTGTCGGTTTAGCTCTGCAGGGTTCCCTTGCCAATTTTGCGGGCGGGGTGCTTATCCTATTGTTCAAACCATTTAAGATCGGGGATTTTATCTCCGCCCAAGGAGTTGACGGTACGGTAAAGGAAATTTCCATCTTTACTACCAAGCTCAGTACCTTCGGCAATCAAGTTGCTATTATCCCTAATGGACAATTGTCCAATAACAATATCATCAACTACAATGCGCAGGACACGCGTCGTGATAAAATAACCGTCGGCATAGGATACGATTCCAACATCAAAAAAGCCAAGGAAATCTTATTGCAGATTTGCGCGGAAGACGGAAATATTCTTAAGGATCCGGCACCCGAAGTCTACGTAGATGCACTGGCCGAAAGTTCCGTTCACCTATCGCTGCGATTTTGGGCAAAGAACGAAAACTTTTGGGCGGCCCATTTTCACGTTATGGAAGAGCTAAAATATCGATTTGATGCCGCGGATATCGAGATTCCATTCCCACAAACGGTATTGCATAGCATGCCGGCAAAGAGTTGATGGTTGATTAAAAGTTGTGAAATTTTGAAATAGCATTAGTAGTTGGTTCGATAAACTTATAAACTCCCGATAGCTATGGTAATAAACTCATAAACCTTTTGAATTGTAACTTGAACTTGATTCTTGAGCTTTTCCTGCCTATCTTTTTCTCTGCAAGATAAAATCCTTGAGATAATAAGGTTCAAAATAGGCGACGTCCTCGAAATCTTTCTCTGTATATTTTTTGTAGGATAGCTGGACCATTTCCCTTGCCGAGGGCACAACGGTGGTGTCAAATTCAAAATTGGGATAGGACAATATTTCCTTGCATTTATCGGCACCACTTCCCAAAACAAGTACCTTACCCTTATCTGCAAATTCCTTAAAGGAATCTTCCGTAATAATCTCGGCCTTGGTTTCACGAACCATGTTAAAATTCGAGTCGAAAACAACCGAATAGACCTCCATGCGCCGCGCATCCAGCATTGGGATTATAAAATTAAACTCGTCCATCCTTTTTTGATGTGCCATACTTTCCAATGTCGGAACGGAAATTAATGGTAGGTCTAGGGAAAAACACAGTCCCTTGGCCGCGGATACTCCGATCCTAAGTCCGGTATAGGATCCCGGTCCCTTGCTTACCGCAATGGCATCCAACTCTATTAAGCGCACAGAAGAGGTATCCAATACCTCTTTGATAAAATTATGCAATTCCTCGGCGTGGGAATAGCTGGCACTATTGTGCTCCTTTAGTGCAAGAAGCTTCCCGTCCCGCGCAATGCTAACAGAGCAATTTGTGGTTGCCGTCTCTAAATTTAGAATTAAACCCATATCCGGGGACAAAGTTACATGGAAGAACCTGTTTCCCTGCGAGGTTTTAAAACCTTGCAGGGAAACAGGTAAATAAATAGCTAGTTCAACACAATTGGAATCCCAAAGTAGTATTCCAATACTTTGAGTCGAAAAATATAGTTATACTTGGCATTGATGACCTGCGCTTCCGCATCGTCTACCCGGGATTGAGCCTGGCTGTAGTCGAAAGCGTTCATAAGGCCCGCATTGTATTTTTCCTTGGAGTATTCGTATGCCAGCCGCCTTGCCTCCAATGTCTTTTGAGCGGCCTCATAACCCTTGGAAAAGCTTTTTACATCCACATAGGCTTGGTTGACGTTTGTTTCCAAGGTCAGTTTATCCTGTTGCAATTGCAGTTCCGCTTTTTTGACCGATATTTTAGACCTTTCCACACTATTTTTTACGCTAAACCCATTAAAAATAGGGATATTCAATTGGGCCCCATAGGAGATGCCATCATTTAGCCACAGCTGATCTTTAAACGCAATCAAATCGCCAGTTAGGGGGTCATAATTTTGATCGGAATATCGGGTATTGTAGTTGACAAAAGCTCCCAGCGTAGGATAATAGGCACCTCTGGCAATTTCGAGATCTTTATTTGCCAGATCCACATTCGATTCCGAAAACTTGATGTCCTCTCTAAACGTCAATGCCTTGTCATAAATCTCTTTAGAAGAATTACTTAGAATGTCGGACGGGGGTACTTCAAATGTCTCATCGGAAATATCAAAATTTTCATAATCGGTAATCTGCAGCATTTGGGCCAAGTTGATACGGGAGATGAGCACCATATTTTCTGTGCTTACAATCTGCTGTTCCAGATTGGCCGCAGTAGCCTCGATTTCCAATTGGTCCCCTTTGGGAACCGATCCCGCAGCCACCAGGTCCTTAGTTCGCTGCAAATCTTGTTGGGTACCTGCGTATTGGGCCTGATACACTTTTAAGCTCTCCTTATTGGAAAGGATCTGCAAATAGGCGTTGGCCACGTTGAGGCCAATATTGTCCCTTAGATCGTCCAAACGATATTGATTCGCAATGGCGTTTAATTTAGCCCGATTAAGTCGGTGCACATTTCTTAGCCCATCAAAAAGGGTAAGGGAAGATCCGGCATTTCCGGATACCGAAAAAATAGTCCCCGTAACATAAATGTTGGTAGTGGGGCTTATGATAAGTCCCGTATTTCCCGAAGCACTGGTGGTAAGGTTAAAATCGGGCAACATGGCACCAATAGCATCCGACTTGTCAATCTTTGCGTTTTCAAGATCCAATTCATATTGTTCAATGGTCAGGTTGTTTTCCATGGCGTAAATTACGCACTCTTCCAAACCCCACTTTTTCTGTTGCGCCATGGCAATTGTGAAGGAAAAAAGAAACAATATGGTCGTTGTTCGTAGTCTCATCCGTTTGTTGATTTGTTTTCTTTTAAAAATTTCGTGATTAAGCTTTCTCTTCGTCGTCCGTGCCTTTCTTAATAGGCTCCGTCTTGTTCCAGACCTTCACCTTGTCATCTTTGGTAATGCCGGAAACAATTTCCACGTTTATTCCATCAGATATACCCGTTTCTATGTCCTTACGTTCAAACTTTTGATCTCCAGTCTCTACTTCCACGTAGGGTTTGTCCGTTTTTGGATCGAACTGCAAAAGCGCTTCCGGAATTACCAATATGCTGTCCTTTTTTTCAAGGACCAACGAGGCATTGGCACTGTAACCCGCACGGATCATAAAGTCATCCTTTACATCCACATCCCCTTCGATCTTAAATTGGACCGCCCCGGCTTCCTCGATCCCTTTTGGAGCGATAAATTTTAGTTTGGCATCTAGGGTCTTTCCCTGCACGGCTCCTAAACTGATGGTCAGGGGCATGCCGACCTCTAGTTTACCGACTTCCCCTTCATCCACTTTTCCCTCAAATATCATCTTACTGAGATCAGCAATGGTTGCAATTGTGGTACCATCGTTAAAGTTGTTACTCTCGATTACCTGATCTCCTTCCTTGACCGGAATCTCCAAAATGGTGCCGGAGACCGTAGCCCGGATATTAGTGTTTGCCATAGTTGATCCCCCTGCCGAACCTACCCTAATAATCTGGTAATCGGACTGGGAATTTTGCAGTTCCTGTTTTGCTTGGTCATATTGCAGTTGTATACTGTTAAAGTCCTGGCTGGCGATTACTCCTTTTTCGAACAAGCCTTTGTTTCGGTCGTATTCAATTTTGACGTTGTTCAGGGCCAACTCGGCATTCCTTACCCTTCCCCTTGATTGGTTCAAGGATTGTTCATTGGGAACGACCTTGATGGTCGCTATCAAATCTCCAGACTTAACCTTATCCCCCTCTTCCAAATAGATCTTGTCGATAATCCCTGAAATTTGGGGTTTAATTGCGACTTCGTCCCTTGGAATTACGGTACCTGTAGCAACAGATTTTTTCTCAACATTGGCAATAAAAGGATGCTTTGTTTCGTAAGTGATTGCCGATTTGCTATTGGTTTTCACAAAAAAGGCAGCTGCCCACAAGGCCCCAAGGACCAAGATTCCTATACCTACGTATTTAAGGACTTTTTTCATTGTTATCGTTTTATTTATGGTTTGTGTTTGTTGTTATTATGTTTGGTGTTGTTACGGGTTTAGGGTTTTTACTTTTAATCCTTTTACTGCTAACTGCCACTTATTACTGCCTACTAACCACTACTCCTCCCTTAGAGCATCTATGGGTTTTATACTCACTGCCCGTTGTGCCGGTATCAACCCTATCAATGTTCCCAGAACCACCATGATAAGCAGAGCCCCGATAACGTATGGAATAGGTACGGTAGGATTGGTATATGGTATGTCGATATCCTTTGTAAGATAACCTACCAATTTTAATACAGCAGCGCCCAAAATGATACCCATAATACCAGCCACCATGGTCAAAAAAACGGATTCCAAAATTATTTGGGACCTAACTTCCCTTGGGGTAGCTCCCAAGGCTCTACGGACACCCAATTCCTTGGTCCGTTCCTTAACGGAAATCAATAAAATATTCCCTATGCCGATGACCCCCGCCAAAATAGTGGCTATACCGACTACCAATGAAAGAAACGTCATGCCCTTGGCAAAACCCGTTATCTTGCCAAACCATTCCCCTAAATTAAAAGCACCAAAGGCGCGGTCATCATTGGGGGCTACATGATGAATATTTTTTAATATCGATTTTACATCGGCCTCGGCTTTTACCACGTCGGCATCGTTGTAGGCGGCGATAACAAAGAAATCCACATTGTTCCCAGTATTGTACAATTTTTTATAGGTTGAGAAAGGGATAAAAATATCTCCATCTGTTTCGAATCCCCCACCAGGAGTATATTTGTGTACTCCTATTACTTGAAAATAAATATTGTCTACCCGAATATAGCCCCCGATGGGATTCTCGCCCTTGTCGAATAATTCCATCTGGGTACGTTCTCCAATAACACACACCTTTCGGGCTTGTTCTATATCCTCATCATTTATAAACCTACCTCCGTCATAAATTTTCTTTGTGGAAATCTTGGTATATATTGGAAAGTCGCCATAAATGGGATAGCTACCCGTTTTTTGTCCTCGTACAATATTTGCATTACTGCCACCAAAAACACCTTTGGCGTTTCTTGGCGCTATGTACTGTATGGCAGGGATCCTATTCTTTATCGTCTCCGCGTCTTGCAATTTCAGTTGCAATCTCCTTCCGGTCTTATAGCCGTCATAAGGCATACTGGTATTCATGGCCCATACGAACATGCTGTTCATGGCTACGCTTTGAAAAGCTTTTTCAAAACCATTGTCCAATCCTTTGGCAGATCCCGCCAAGGCGATATAGATAAAAATCCCCCAAAGCACCCCTACGATAGTGATTATGGTCCTGGTCTTGTTCTTGCCGATCGAACCGAAAATCTCCTGCCAAGTGTTGCTGTCAAATAGAAATCTCATATTATTCGTCCCTTAATGCCTCGATCGGCTTTATGCTTGCGGCCCTTCTCGCGGGGATATACCCCGCCAATCCGCCAAAAATTATCAAAATTACCGTTGCAAAAATCGCGGTCCCCATATCGATATAAGGGTCTGTAATAAAATAGTCCTTTAATTTTTCCCCTAGGGAACTCAAAATCGCGATTCCGATCATCATCCCCACAAAACCGGAAATCGTAGTTATAAACACAGATTCTAACAATATGGTTCCGATCACCGATTTGGGAGTGGCTCCCAGAGCCTTCCGGATACCCAGTTCCTTGGTACGTTCCTTGACCACAAAGACCATAATATTGCTAATGCCAATAATACCGGCAATGATTGTCCCAAAGGCCACGCAGGCCACGATTATCTGTAATATCCCAGCAAATTGCTGATTCTGCTTTAGTTGGTCTGCCACGTTCCGGATAAAAATCCCACTTTGGTCAGCCGGACTAATATGCTTCTTGTCCCTTAAAAAAGTATTCAACCCCTTTTCAAAGGCCATCGCCCCTGCGTAGCCCAACTGCTCCTTAAAAGCGACAATGATCTGCCCTACCTTGTCATTGCTCTTCTCTACCAATTGAAGGGTGGTATAGGGTACAAACAAAGACCTTTCCTCATTGTCGCCGCCATCGTCCTGATAAACCCCAATGACCATATATGCACTTCCACCAACATCTACATATTTGCCCAGTGCATTTTGGTTTCCAAATAAGTCTTGCTGTACCAATCTGCCGATGACCGCATATTTTGTCTTATTTTTAATATCGTCCTCGTTAAGGAACCGACCCTTCATCATAATCGTTTTTTCGGCAATCTGGTGGGACGGGGCGACCCCGATCACGGAATAGTTATTGGATTCGCCTCCATACTTCACCAAATAACTCCTAGAAATTCTGGGAGTAATATATTCCAGGAAAAAGGGAAAGTTCTTTTTGATATCGGCTAGGTCGCCGTTGTCAAACTCTATTTGTCTGTTAGATTTATAGCCTTTGTAGGGGATGGTAGTTCGGCCTGGATAAATACTGAGTATGTTGGTAGCATCATTACCAAAAAAGCCATTAAAGGTGTTGATGAGGCCATTCCCAAAGCCAAACAGCACCACAAAAATAAGAATTCCCAATGCTACAGTAAATCCAGATAGAAACGTCCGCAACTTGTTCTTTTGGATCGTCTCAAAAATTTCTTTCCAGTTGTCTCTGCTAAACATAGGCCGAAGCTCTTACTTGCTCAATCTTTTTATCCTCTACGATTACCCCGTCCTTTAAATGCACGATTCTCTTACACATATTTGCGATATCCGGTTCGTGGGTAACCACCAAAATGGTATTGCCCGCATCGTTTATTTTTTGTATCAGGTCCATAACCTCGTAAGAGGTCTTGCTATCCAACGCCCCAGTAGGTTCATCGGCCAATAAAACCTTGGGTTCTGCCGCCATGGCCCTAGCGATGGCAACCCGTTGTTTCTGACCTCCCGAAAGCTCACTTGGCAGATGATGGGCCCATTCCTTAAGTCCCACCTGTTCCAAATATTTTAATGCTTTTTCATGTCTTTCCTTTCGGCCTACCCTTTGATAATACAAAGGAAGTGCTACATTTTCCAGGGCACTCTTATAATTTATAAGGTTAAAGGACTGGAAAACAAATCCCAAAAACTTATTCCTGTATTTTGCTGCCTTGGTCTCGTTAAGGTTTTTTATTGGAACCCCATCCAAATTGTAATCGCCAGAATCCGCTTCATCCAACATGCCCACAATATTTAGCAACGTAGATTTTCCAGAGCCAGAAGAACCCATAATGGCGACCAATTCCCCATCATCTATGGAAAGATTAATTCCTTTTAGTACATGGAGGACATTGCTCCCCATTTTATAGGATTTATGAAGATTTTTTATTTCAATCATGCTCAATTGCGTTAATGATCTGGGCAATATTCTGTGATAAGACTCACAAATTCTATAAATGTTACGACAGAGATAGCAAATTTTATGTTAAAATATAATTTTTATTCGATATTTTAGATTTTAGATGGTAGCGACATTATATACTTTAGAGGTGCCCTTTAATCCAAGGCATCAAATCCCAAAAGGCAAATTCCTCCCGAAGTTTATGAGGCAAAAAACAACACAAGTTGAGTTTATTTCAGCACCACAATATAATTCTAACGATGCCTTTTATAGAACGTATACCCACCGATGTATTCGAATATTTATTCTACATGGTGTTTTGATGAAACTTTTGTAAAGCCTAAGGTGTCTTTTGTCAAATTTTGGCTTTAACCCCTCATTTTTTTATAGATGAAATAAAAAAGACCAGCAATAAGCACATAGGGAATGGCCATTAGGTAAACGATCCCATTGTTGATGCCCCTTGCCGTGGAGTCATCTCCCCCGCTTTCAAGGACAGCCCGGCACATGGCACATTGCGCTTCCGATATCTGTGGAAGGAGGATTGCGACAAGAAGCAATATTATTATTAGAATTTTTTTCATCTCGATTATATTTAGTTTGGACAGTGCACAATAACTTTTAGGTTGGGTAGTAGGGAGATATTAATAAATACACGACAACTCCCGTTACAGCGACATACAACCAAATCGGAAAAGTAATGCGGGCCAATTTTTTATGGGCCTGAAACTTCTTTAGATACGCATGCATATAAGTACGTAAGACAAGTGGTATTAATGCGATGGACAATACAATGTGGGTGATCAACACAAAAAAATATATGTATTTCACGCTGCCCGTTCCCCCAAAAACCGTTGGGTCCGAGGTCATATGATAAGCTATATACATAATCAAAAACAAAGCAGAAAATACAACACATGTAGTCATTATATTATGATGCAATTCTCTTTTACCCACTTTAATTGCCCAGAGCCCGACCACTAACAATACTGCCGTAAATCCATTTAAGGTTGCATAAATGGGAGGTAAAAAACCCAGCCTCTCCACGTTGGGAATTTTGACTCCAAACAAAATCGCAACAACAACCGGAATAGCAACAGATATTACGGTTATCCATTTGTTGAATTTTCGTTCCCTGTCAGAAATCGAATCCATGCTTTCTATTGAACTTGTTTAAATTTTTTCAATTGGCCAAAAAGTTTAAATGAGTTCATTCCTTCAGTAGTTTCTTAATATCCTCCTTCAGGATTGTGATGTCCTGTTGTTCCCCTATATCATTCTTTCCATCGGCTTCGGGAATAGCTCCTTTATAATATATTTTTGGATTGCCATAGGGGTCCAGTCTACAACGAATATAACCCCTTTTGTCTACGAGGGCAAACATCCCTGAATGCTCGAAACCCCCAGGGGCATCAGGGACCTGGGTGGCCAAAAGATTAAATCCGGTATTGGCCAAGTCATAAATGGCTTCCCTATCTCCTGTAAGTAAATGCCAATCCATATCTGTAATTCCTTCTTCCTCTGCATATTTTTTAAGAACAGATGGCGTATCAGTATCTGGATCAATCGTAAAGGATGCCACCCCAAAATCTTCAAAATCTTTGAACTCATCCTGAATCTGAACCAAGTTTCTGTTCATTAATGGACAGATAGTTGGGCAACTTGTAAAAAAGAACTCGACTACATATACCTTTCCCAAATAATCTTTGTCCGTAATCAGTAGACTGTCTTGATCAAGAAAGGCGAACGATGGTACTCTTCTTCTTTTTCCTTCAATTTCCAAATACGCCAGCGGGCCCGAATTGTCCGGACCGCTCAACCTATCATTTTGGACGACCTTTCCGCTCTTGACCCGATTTACTATCCTTGGGATAAAAATGATACCAAAGACCAGTACGATAAAGGAGACCCAAACGTAAGCATATTTGTTTTTGTTCATTTTTAATTTTGTTGATGGCTTAATGGTTGATAGTTATTGGTTGATTGTTGATGGCTTATCTAAGGCCTGCTATTTCTTCCAATCACCATTATTCTTTTTCAAAGCCAATCTATATTCCGCCAACACGATTTTTACATCATCCGTCATTTTATTGCTCAATTCGGCAACAGAGGTAGCATTAAAGCCATATTTGGTGCCTTCGTCCTCATCATCGTTCCTTCCCCTTAAACTACCAGACTTATCTATAATAAAAACATAGGGCGTACCCAAAACATCATTAAGACTTAAATTGGACTTAAGGGAATTAAAAAGACTGTGGATATGTTGATCATCACCAAATATGAATTTCCATTTCTCAGAATCCTCTCCAAGGGCACCCAATTCCATTTTAAGATCGGCTACTTCCTGTTCGGTTCCCAAGGGCATTACCATAACAAACTGAAAATCGTTGAACTGATAAAAGGGTTTGTAGATTTTTTCGTTCAGGTTAAAAGCATTGCCTTTTATCTTGGCCACATCACGACCCAAAAACCCCAAAATGGTAATTTTGTCCTGTAAGTTCACGGTGGATGTCATTTCTCCGATATTCCCCACCTCTTCAGTCAGTATGGGAAGTCTACCAAAATGATTGACCCCTGAGGCAAAAAAGATATAGGCCAAAATGGGGAAAATGAAAAGTATTACGAGGACAGCAGTCTTCTTCATAGCTATTGTACTGTCTTTGATTGAAAAATTAGGAACGCAGGATACACCATTAAAATCCCAATATGCAAAAATAAAAAAGACGGTATCAAAACCGTCTTTCTTATCTGTTAATAATACGTTAGAAATTCCACTTTACGTAACCGCTTTGAAAGAGCACGTTGTGTACATAGTCTGCCTCAAAAAGCAGAATGAAAATTAAATAGGAGGCCAAAAACACGGGAGTCCATATAACCGCCCTTCTCAAGGAACTCTTTTCATCTCGCATGTGCATAAAATCCCATGCAATGTAGTATCCTTTTACCAAGGTGAGGGTTATAAAAATCCAGTTCAGCCATTTCATACCCAAAAAATGATGTTCCTCAAATATTGCAGGCCTGGTTATTCCCAAAAAGACCTCTGCTACGGTGACAATGGTCAAAAGCACCAAAACCCCCCAAATCTTTTGGACATTGGATTTAAACTTTAACCTACCTCTAAATATTGCTAAATTCTCTCCGTGTGACATATTAAATTATATTTTGTCTTAACAATTAGGACTTCCGCCTTCGCGGAAGTGAAAAATAAACAACTTTTAAACCAAATAGAAAAAGGTGAATACAAATACCCAGACCAAATCCACAAAGTGCCAATAAAGCCCAACTTTCTCCACCATTTCGTAATGACCCCTTCTTTCATAGGTACCCAGCACTACATTGAAGAAGATAATCATATTGATCAACACTCCGGTAGCAACGTGGAAACCATGAAATCCTGTGATAAAGAAAAAGAAGTCGGCGAAAAGACGATGTCCATATTCATTGTGCACAAGGTTGGCACCTTCTACCACATATTTGGCCTCTTCTATCTTTTTTAAGGACTCATCCCGGTTTAAGACTACTTTATTCTTGCCAGTTTCATCAATTTTTTCGGTACGAATGACAACATTCGGAGATGCCTTAAAACCATCTACTACCTCCTTGACGGAAACACTGGGCAAATAACCTTCGGACTCAAACCAAGTACCTTCGCTCCTATCCAATCTTATCCGTTCCCCGGTCGAATGCTTAGCGAAGTCGCCCAAGGCTATTCGTTCGCCCGTACTGGTATCGACAAAATGCAAGATGCGACCACCTTTGGTCTCAATGGCCCCACCAGATTCGCCCTTAATAAAAGTAGACCACTCCCAAGCTTGTGAGCCTAAAAAGATCAGACCTCCAATAAGGGTAAAGAACATATACCAAACCACCTTGTTCTGCTGCATCTTATGACCAGCATCCACGGCCAAAACCATGGTAACGGAAGACATAATCAAAACGAAGGTCATAAATGCTACGTAATACATGGGATACTCTCCATGAAAGAATGGTATGTGGGTAAAGACCTCATCGGCAATTGGCCAGGAATCAATAAATTTGAACCTCGCAAATCCGTAAGAGACCAAAAACCCTGAAAAGGTCAAGGCATCTGAAAGTAGGAAGAACCACATCATCAATTTTCCATAACTGGCGCCCAAGGGTCGGTTGCCACCACCCCAAACGTTTTCTTCCGTACCCGTCGCTATAGTAGTATCCATATTTTAAAGTATCGTATTATTAAAGTTTTCACAAATTTACATTTTTTTCCGCTATACAAAATTATTGGCTTTTAAAAAATGCGGAAAAAATTGATCTATATATAGAAAAACATAAATAGTTTCATAAAAGTATGCTTTATGCCTGTCTACTATCTAAAAAAGTAGAAAAATAAAATTAAATATACCCACAACAGGTCCAAAAAGTGCCAAAAGGTAGCCCCCAGTTCCAGACCCAACATATTGTTAGGAGAATATTTATGTCGCAATTGATTAAAAAGTACCACAGATAGCGAAATAAGTCCGGCAATTACATGGGCAATATGGGCCACCGCAATCAAAAAAATGTAGGACGTTGTGATATTACTTGTAGGCCCGGTAAAATAATAACCTTGGCCCACCATCTGCGAAAATCCATAGAACTGCAGAAAAATAAAGATAATGCCCAACACCAAAGTAGTCGACAAAAATGCGGTTCCTACCTGGGACTTGCCCTCCTTTATAGCCTTCTTGGCTAGAATATACGTTACACTACTGATGACTATTACCACCGTACTGTACAAAAAAGCCGAGGGCAGGGTGAAATCTGCCAGCCAATCCTTTCGACTACTGCTCACTATAAAGGCACTAGTCCACCCGGCAAATGCCATGAGTAAACTCACAATTCCAAACCAGAGCATCATTTTCTTTGCCCTATCTGTTTTCTCTTTTTCTAAATTTTGTGCTATATCCATTGTACGTATTTAAATAAATTTATCGACCACATAGACCAATTGCATTAAAGTAATGTAACTCACGCTGGCCAGCATCAATTTCCTTGCCGATTTGTTGTCGCGCCTTTCATAAAGACGGAAGGCAAAGAACAACATTCCCAATCCCAATAAAAAGACCAAGATCGCAGCAGGTATGGAAAGATGCAACCGCCCTGTAATCCCAAACACTGGAATGATAGAGATGACGATCATCCAAAAAGTGTACATAATAATCTGTAGGGCCGTACCCTTATCCTTTTTTCCAGTGGGAAGCATTTTAAATCCCCCTTTTTTATAATCCTCGTCCAACATCCATCCCAAGGCCCAAAAATGTGGAAATTGCCAAAAAAATTGAATCATGAATAACGTTCCAGGCTCTATCCCAAATTCATTGGTGGCCGCTACCCATCCCAACATAAAGGGAATGGCACCAGGGAATGCCCCTACAAAAACCGACAATGGGGTTATTGTTTTTAGTGGGGTATAGGCACTTGTATATAAAAAAAGGGAAATGGCGCCGAACATGGCAGTCTTGGGGTTCAAAATATATAGGGCGACCAAGCCAAACAATGTCATCACTACGGCAATACTCAAAGCCATATTGACGGACATACGGCCCGATGGAACAGGTCTGTTCTTGGTCCTGTTCATAAGAGCGTCCAGATCCTTTTCTATTACCTGATTATAGACATTGGAAGCTCCAACTAGGCAATAACCTCCAAAGATCAATAAAAAGAAGGATAGCAAATTGAATTCGACCATTCCCAGCAAGTACCCTGCAAGGGAGGAAAAAACAACGCTTATAGTGAGTCCCGCCTTCGTAACTTCCTTAAAATCAGTGAAAGTAACAGGAAAAGTAAATTGCCTAGCCGTATGCACCGCAGTCTTCATTAGTTTATGCCTTATTGGGAAGGCAAATATAATACCCTATTGCCTTTCCTGCAACGAAATATATATGTTTTAGACCCGTAGCTCCCAAAGGGGGAACCTTAGATTCTGAAATACCTTGCAATACTACATAAAACCGTGCATTTTCCAATAACTTACACGATTAAGCAACGGCAAAAAAAACCCGCTAACCAATATTGGTTAGCGGGTTTTTTAAGGTGTTCAATATTGTTTTTACTGCAATTTAAAGGTAATTGGGATACTAAATGGTACCCTTACGGCTCTTCCTCTTTGTTTTCCAGGAGTCATCTTTGGAAGTTTTTCAATGATTCTTTTTGCTTCCGCTTCCAAGTTTTTGTCCGGTCCACGCATCCTTATATTTCCGATACTCCCATCTTTTTGAATGGTAAACATAACGCTTACCCTTCCCTGTACTCCCATTTCCTGAGCAATTTCAGGGTATTGGAAGTTTTTACGAATGTGCTTTTGCATCATTTCATTAAAGCATTCCCTTTTGTCCTTGGCATTTTCACAACCAGGAAAAACAGGAACATCTTCAATTACCGCAAAAGGAACATCAACATCTTCGAAAGTTTCTTCAACCTGAATATCCTCTACTTTGGCAACTTCCTGTTCTTGGCTACTTTCGGTAGATTCGATTACTGTTTCCTCCACTTCTTTTTCATCCTCGACAACCTGGATAACCTCGGGTGCTGCCGGTGGTGGTGGTGGTGGTGGTGTCTTTATCTGTTCGGTCATTGGCACTTCCTCATCTAACTGATCTTCCACATTCAGTGAAATATCATATTTGCTGTCCTTATCGTAGTTCTTCCATTCCAAAGCGCGCCATGTCAATAACATAACCACGGCCAGTCCTATAACGAAATAGAGGCCGCTGTTTCTGGTCAAATCGGCTTTTGGATTCTTTTTTGGTTCCATAATAGTTGATTTTAACGATTGCTAATTTAATTATTAATTTACTAGAAAAACAATTAATTTTTCCATTTTAACTGTGTTTTCCTAGAAAATATAAATTTCAAGACATAAATACCCACTAATGCCCCAATGGCATTCGTAATTGCATCATAAACATCACCGGATCGATCTGTGGTAAAACTGTACTGTATTACCTCAATAACTATACCATAAAGCGCAACCAAGACAAAAATAATTCCAGTGGTTTTTTTGAAAGATATTTTACCATCTTTAATCTCCCTAAGGGCCAGACTCCCCAAAATAGCGGCCACGAAATAAAAGGTAAAATGTACAACTTTATCTATATGGGAAAATGCAATAGCCTCAAACTCTCCGCCGGAAAAGGAAATCAAACAAAGCACGGTTACAAACGCCATCCATAGTAAGAAGGCAAACTTAAAGACATGTTTTCTAAGCACCTATCAATTCCTTATAATCGGCCGCACTGAGCAAATCATCCACTTCTGCTGTATTTTCCATCTTAATCTTGATCATCCATCCTTCCCCATAAGGGTCTGAATTCACCTTTTCTGGTGCATCTTCCAGATTATTGTTAAACTCGATTATCTCTCCGCTAAGCGGCAGAAAAAGATCGGATACGGTTTTCACCGCTTCCACAGTACCAAAAATAGCTTCCTTTTCCAAATTCTCATCCACGGTCTCCACTTCCACGTAGACAATATCTCCCAATTCCCCTTGGGCAAAATCCGTAATCCCGACGACAGCAATATCGCCTTCTATCCGAATCCACTCATGATCCTTTGTATATTTTAACTCTGAAGGAATGTTCATGTTCTTTAATCTTTATTAGTCGGGACGCAACACAATGCCTCCTTTTCTTTGTTAGGGTTATACTCCCACCAAGTAGAAATCCGAGTTCCTGTGTCTTTCTTTTTCTCTTTCCCGGTGTTAAAAAATAATTCCGTAGCTAAGGCTATGCAATGATTTTTTGCCTAGGGAAAGAAAAAAACAAAATTCCCAAAATTCTCGGATTTCTACTCGGTACGAGTATACAAATGTAGCTGATTCCATATTGGAAATCAAAAAAAATATTATGTTGTGGCTTTGAAGGAAAATTACTTATTGAACAACTATTCTGATTGATTGAATTCGAAATGTTTTTGTAATGTAATAAAGGCATTCTTATACTTTTTAAGCTCTACTAAATCACTTCTCTATCAATTCATTGTCGATGCAAACCTTTGCACAATATTTACACACCGATTATTTCCAAATTCAATATTTTATTGTTGCTTTGAAAAGGAACGACTATTGCTTTTTAGGTACGGCAACAACTGAAATTGCTACCTTTAAAGCCAATTTTTAACTATACGACTAACTCTTTAAAAGAAAATACAAACCCATTCATACTTTTTATCATCCATGACATCTTACGGTAAATTATATAGATTGATCATAATTACCGGCATGGTATTGTTTTGTGCTTGTTCCCAAAATAAGACCGACAAAATCGAAGGTCTACAGATTGCTGTACTGTCGGATATGCACCTTCAGGATGTCTATGGAGAGTTTCGGGACATTGATTACCAGGGGATAAAGAATCCAAAAGATGGGAAATATGTCCTAATTAGGACGATGGGCACCCAATTAAGATCCACGAGGATCTTTAACGAAAATTATTTTGCGTTCCTGGCCGCTCTTGACAATGTGGCTCAAAGGAACATAAAATATGTTATTGTTCCAGGGGATTTCTCCGATGATGGCCAGGCGATTCATATAAGGGGTTTAAAAAAGATTCTTGCACACTATTCAAATTCATTTGGCATATCATTTTTCTTAATTGATGGAAACCATGACGTAGTGCAGCCGTTCGGAAGAGAGAGCGGAAAGAACGATTTTTTGGGCCATGGCGGCAAACCCCAACCTATCATGAGCGTTCCACATATCTATAAACCTAACCTAGATGTAGAAAATCCCGTAATAATAACACAGGATATCAAAGATTTAGGATATTCGGAAATTACCGGGTTGTTGGGAGATTTTGGCTTCTTTCCAAAAAAGGAATACGCATATTGGGAAACTCCATTTTCCAATTATGATTATGACTCGTATAATTTTCAGGAAGCAAAAAAATCGGCCTCCTTGGAAAAGCGAAGTTACACCATCCCAAGCAATGGCATTCCCATCCCCGATATCAGCTATTTGGTAGAGCCGGTCGATGGACTTTGGTTGTTAGCCCTTGATGGAAACACCTATCTTAAAAAAGAGGACGCCGAAGGCAAACCTATTTATGTAAATAACGGCACGGGATATAACAACGTCATAAAATACAGACCATACCTTGTCGATTGGGTGGCCAAAGTTGCCCAGGAAGCCGAACGGCGGGGAAAGAAACTGATTGCCTTTAGCCATTATCCCATGGTCGATTTTAATGATGGGGCAACGGAACTAATAAGAAAACTGACCATTGGCGAAAAACTACAAGCAGAACGTGCTCCTAAGGAAGAGGTAGCCCAATTATTTGCGGATGCGGGTATAAAAGTCCATTTTGGTGGCCATATGCATATCAACGATACCGGAATCAGAACTACGGAAAAAGGTAATACATTACTAAATATTCAAGTTCCTTCCTTAGCGGCCTATCTGCCCGCCTATAAAATTTTGACCATTGGGGGAAACAATACAATGGACATTGAAACTGTCGTCATGGATTCTGTCCCCGGTTATGATGAATTTTTTGAACTCTATAAACAGGAATACAACTATTTGGATAGTATTGGG
>CAJDXC010000013.1_pt1 | contig 21518 bp, 23 predicted proteins | sample 7391681 | NCBI WGS metagenome assembly CAJDXC01 (sample SAMEA7055742, study PRJEB34461) | soil metagenome | biome: terrestrial ecosystem; feature: Peninsula; material: soil | place: Antarctica | collected 2016 | reverse complement strand
TGGAAAGTTATAAAACAATTTTCAATTTTTGCAAGATAAATTTTCAAAATTTGGAAGTCAATTGGGATTTTCGATTTCATTCAAAAGATTACATACCTCGTTGAGATGTTCGATCAATTCTCGCAATTGCCCTATTTCATAACTTCCAAGTTTCTTGCCTAGGTGGTTTTCCAGCCATTTTTTTGCAGGATATTCCTTATGCAGGCAAAGGTTCCATACGAGAGTTGAAATCCCCGATAAATATTGCAACTCGTTTATCCATATTTTCCCTGTATCAGCGAATTTTATTTCGGTCACCGTATTGTGTCCCAGTACAGGATTGATTTCTATGGAAGGTCTGACGGAAAAACACTCTTTTTTAAAATCCTGAAAATGTTCATTTCCTATTTTCACCAGTGCCCAAAACGTTTTGGCATCGGCCGGAATTATTTCCTTTTTTGAACGACTGTAAACAAGACCGTACAGGTATCCAATTAAATCTTTCAGCGTAAAGAAGGTCCCATAGGAACGATATGCCCAGTCTTTGGGAAATGCTAGTAGCAATATCGGAAGGATTTATTGACATCGTTTGTTTTTATAAGGTTGAAGTTTGCAGTCCTAAAAATTTGAAATCAACCAAAAACTAGTGACCTTTACAAAAAAGAAATCTGCTTTCGGACTATTCAACAATAAGTCCAAAAGTATCGTAAATATAAAATTAATGGAAAAGCCTGAAATTACATCAAGACCCGATATAAAACTTTTAGTGGAAACCTTTTATGGGAGAATTCGTTTACATCCTGTCCTAGGACCTATCTTCAATCGCATCATCGAAGATTGGCCTACCCACCTTATGCTGTTGACCGATTTTTGGGAGACACAATTATTGTTCGAGCGGAAATACTGGGGCAATCCATTGGTGGCACATCAGGAGGTCGATGAAAAAATGAATCATACGATGCAATCGGAACATTTTGGATTATGGCTCAACCTTTGGTTCCAAACCTTGGACGAACTTTTCCAGGGTGAAACTGCGCAAATTGCTAAGAACCGGGCACGCAAGATGTCGACCATGTTGTTTCTAAATGTTTTTGAAAATAGAAAATAATCCCATCTTGGGTTTATATAATATTTTTTTTAAGGTCCAAATTACCAAACAGGTAGGTAGATTTTATTTTTATTTCACAACGTGTTTATCGTCATTCTTCTCAAAAAAATCTCCTAATACTACAAAGGCCGACCCTAAAGTTTCGGGGCCATTCCAAGGGAAAAGTTCGAGGTGAGTTCAATTAAAACTTGTTAATAAAAACATGACCTGTGTCATGTTTCACTGGATAGGCTAAGTTTATTTTTGCACTATTTTATTTGTGTCCGATAAGTAAAATTGTACTTTTGGCAAGATTTAAAACGAAAATAAACTATAAGTAAATGAAAGTGCGACTCGTAAAAAACATTGGGCAAATCCTTTTGGTGTCAGGCCTGTTGGTCTTTTTGTCATCCTGCGTAAACGGTAACAAGAAAAAGGAATATGCCGATGCCGGTGAAATTCCTGTAAACAGGGAAATGCTGGCCGAACTAACCTCTCCTCCTAATGTGCCTACCCCTGTAGGCAAGCGATTGGCCAAAAAGTTGATCGTAAAGATGGAAATCAAGGAAAAGGAAGGAGAAATGGTCAATGGAGTCCGCTATATCTATTGGACCTTTGGGGGCACCGTTCCTGGCAGTTTTATCCGTACCAGGGTTGGGGACGAGGTAGAATTCCATTTACAGAACCATCCCGATAACAAACTGCCCCATAACATAGATTTACATGCCGTCAACGGCCCAGGAGGTGGGGCAGAATCTTCTTTTGTGGCACCCGGCCACGAGAAAGTATTTTCCTTTAAAACACTAAATCCAGGGCTTTATGTATACCATTGCGCCACTGCTCCCGTGGGAATGCACATTGGCAATGGAATGTATGGTTTGATCTTAGTAGAGCCAGAAGGAGGCTTGCCACCGGTAGATAAGGAATACTATATTATGCAAGGCGATTTCTACACCAAAGGAAGCTATGGAGAGAGGGGCCTACAGCCCTTTGATATGCGGAAGGCCTTGGACGAAAATCCTGATTACGTGGTCTTTAACGGCCATGTAGGAGCGATGACGGGGGACAATGCGATTACGGCAAAAGCGGGAGAGACCATTAGGCTCTTTGTAGGTAATGGGGGTCCCAATCTAGTTTCCTCATTTCACGTGATCGGGGAAATATTTGATAAGGTCCGTATTGAAGGTGGCGATAGGGTCAACGATAATGTACAGACTACCATGATACCTGCCGGCGGGGCAGCAATAGTGGAATTTAAGGTAGATGTCCCAGGAACCTATATTCTGGTAGATCACTCTATTTTTAGGGCTTTCAACAAAGGAGCTTTGGCACAGTTAAAAGTAGAGGGCGAGAAGGATAAAAAGATTTACTCCGGGGAGATCGAGGATGGTATTTATTTGCCCGAAGGTGGAGGTATACAGAGTATGCCTGTAGTCAAAGGGATCGCAGAATCCGAGATTCCTGCAAGAAGCTTGGAAGAGCAGATGCAATTTGGAAAGGCTGCCTATATGCAGACCTGTTTTGCATGTCATCAATCCGAAGGTCAGGGTATCGCCAATGCCTTCCCCCCCTTGGCAAAATCGGATTATCTCAATGCAGATGCCGATAGGGCAATTGGGATCGTCCTTCACGGGAAAACCGGGGAAATTACCGTTAATGGTAAACAATATAATAGTGTAATGACCGCTCAAAGCCTAAACGATGATGAAATCGCAAATGTACTTACCTATGTATACCACAACTGGGGAAATTCCAAGAAAGTTGTGACCCCTGAAATGGTCAAAAAGGTGAGGGAAATGTAAACATAAGCGAATGTCCGACTTAATAAAAAACTGGTTTGTTTTTCTTATTGTGGCATTATGTGGCCAACTTCAGGCCCAAACGCAAGAAATGGCAGCCGTAAAGGGAGGAGTTTATATTCCACTTTATGGGGTAGACTCTACCGCAGTTAAGGTGACCGATTTCTATATGGATCGGTATCCAGTAACCAATTCAGATTATTTGAACTTTGTGGAGGAGTATCCGGAATGGAAAAAAAGCCATGTAAAAGGGCTTTTTGCAGATGCTAGTTATCTAAGGAATTGGGAATCCGATACCAGCTTGGGGGCTAAGGTAGTAATCGATGCTCCAGTGACCAACATTTCGTGGTTTGCGGCAAAAAGCTATTGTGAATGTCAGGGAAAAAGATTGCCGACCATGGACGAGTGGGAGTTTGCTGCGATGGCTGACGAGACAACGGCCGATGCCCGAAAAAAGGAGGGGTACAACCAATTCATCCTTGGATGGTACGAGGCTCCGCATACCTATAAAAATCCAATCGGATCAACTTTTAAAAATTATTGGGGAATCTACGATCTGCATGGCCTTGTCTGGGAATGGACATCAGATTTTAATTCCGTGCTCATCTCTGGCGAGTCCAGGAAAGATTCGGATAAGGATAGCAATCTGTTCTGTGGGGCCGCGGCAGTTGGGGCATCGGACCTGATGAATTATGCTGCCTTTATGCGCTACGCGTTTCGCGGTAGTATCAAGGCCAATTATAACATTCAAAATCTGGGATTTCGTTGTGCAAAGGATGGTAACAAAAAAAACAGTCCATTAAAAATCTCAATGGATGCGACAAAATGAGTTCAATAATCGAAGTAGCTCACTAACAAACAGTAAATGAAAATAGTTAAAGTGGTCATGATAAGTGTCTTCACGGTACTTACTGCCTGTAAAAACAAGCCCGAACAGAAAGACCAAGCACAGGCAAATACCGTTACCCCCAACGAAATGATATCGGACATGTCTATTTATAACCTGCCTTCTGTATGGACGGACCAAGACGGGGATGAAATAACCTTGAAAGAATTGAAAGGAGATGTCCTCGTCATGGTGATGATCTATACCACCTGCAAAGTAGCCTGTCCCCGCTTGGTGGCCGACATGCGGAATATTGAGGCGCAGGTATCCAATGCGTCTAAAGAGAAGGTGAAATTTGTTTTAGTGAGCATTGATCCGGAGACCGATACCCCGGCGAGACTAAAGGCCTTTGCCAAAGAAAACCATATGGACTCCGATCAATGGCTTTTTCTAAGGGGATCTAAAGAAGATACCCGCGAATTTGCCGCTGTTCTGGCCGTTAGTTATAAGCAAATTTCCCCAATGGATTTCTCCCACTCCAATATCATCAGTGTTTTTAACCAAGGAGGGGAGCTTGCATATCAACAAGAGGGCCTTGGGGTAGATAACAAATATACGGTAGATAAGATTTTGGAGCTTGCCAAATAATCCTATTGGCCATCTTTACATTGCATTTCACGGACAAGGCTAAACAAAAACCCGAAATGTTGTATTTTTGTGTTTTAAAATAGTTCTGAAAATTATAAGGCAGAATTATTGATAACCAAAAAAATGTGTAAGGTGTTAGTTGACAAGTTAAAATCAATATCAGGGAAAGGACCAGGCTCTTGTTTCTTGTTTCTTGCTTCTTGTTTCTTCCTATTTCTTTCTTGTAAGGAAAACAAGAAATACCACGATGCAGCCAAGGTAGAAATTGTCGCTTCCGATTCTGATGCTTTGAATGATATTCTCCAATTTCAAGAAGCAATTAACGCCGAGTTCAAAGACCCAAAAACTTCTCCCTTACCAGACCGATATAGAGCGGATTTTGAGGGTCTGGATTTTTTTGCTCCGGATACGAACTATAGGGTCAGGGCTAAATTGGTACGTACCCCGGAAGCACTGTCCTTTCATATGCCTACCACAACGAGTAGGACCTCTAAAGAAGTGGTCTACGGTATTGTCCATTTTTCCCTGAATGGATCCAACCGTCAGTTGGAGGTCTATCAAAGCAAGAATCCCGAACCGGGCGAGGAAGGGGAGGACTACCTCTTTTTACCCTTTTTGGACGATACTAATGGCAGCGAAACTTATGGGGGTGGAAGGTATTTAGATCTTAGCATTCCAAATGGAGATTCCTTGACCATCGATTTCAACAAGGCATACAATCCCTATTGTGCATACAACAAAAAGTATTCCTGTCCTATTGTACCATCGGTGAACAGGCTCCAAACTAAAGTTAGCGTAGGGGTAAAGGCCTTTGGGAAGAAGTAATTTTACAAATGATTTACCAATGGAAATCAATCTGATCAGTGATACGGTAACCAAACCTACCCCAGAAATGCTTCGGGCCATGATGATTGCCCAAGTAGGGGACGACGTTTTTAAGACCGATCCTACGGTTACGGCATTGGAAGAAAAAGTAGCAACCCTGTTCGGGATGGAGGCTGCCCTCTTCTTTCCAAGCGGCACCATGGCCAACCAAACCGCTATAAAACTGCATACCCAGCCTGGGGAACAATTAATCTGTGATGCCTATGCCCATGTTTACAACTACGAAGGTGGAGGTGCCAGTTTTAACAGCGGGGTTTCCTGCAAACTGATTGAAGGAACTCAAGGAATGATCACGGCGGAACAGGTGGAAGCTGCCATAAACCCACCCGATTTTTACCATAGCCCATTAACCTCCTTGGTCTGCGTGGAGAATACTACCAACAAGGGAGGAGGTGCCTGTTGGAATCTGGAAGAACTAAGAAGAATAAGAAGGGTCTGTGAGTCCAATAATCTGGCCTACCATTTGGATGGGGCCAGATTGTGGAATGCCTTGGAAGCAAATAAGGAATCGCCATTGGAATATGGAAAGATTTTCGATACAATTAGTGTTTGCCTGAGTAAAGGATTGGGATGTCCGGTTGGATCTGTATTGGTCGGAAACAAGGATAATATGACAAGGGCCCTGCGGATTCGAAAAATATTTGGTGGCGGAATGCGCCAGGCCGGGTTTCTGGCAGCAGCAGGCATTTATGCCCTAGACCACCACAGGGAAAGATTGAAGGAAGATCATCGGCGGGCAAAAGAAATTGGCACTGTGTTAAGGGAACTTTCCTTTGTAGAAAATATAGCACCCGTAGAAACCAATATCATAATCTTTGGTATAGACGAAAAACAGTTAAGCGAGGATCAATTTATCCAGAAATTAAGAGAAAAAGACATCCTTTTGATGGGAATGGGCAAAGGAAAACTGCGTATCGTAACCCACTTGGACTATACGGAAACCATGCACGAAACCTTTTTAACTGCACTGGGGAATATCTCTACTTGAGTAATGCATCTAGGCCGGGGATATTCGGCATACCCTCCTTGGCCACAGCGGCAAGCTCGGTTTCGTTTATCTGTGTGGCCTTTTCAATGGCCTTATTAAGGGTGAGAATCAAATAATCTTCCAACTGTTCCTTATCTTTTAGAAGTGAATCGTCTATTTCAATGGATCTCAATGTTCTATTGGCGGTAAGAGTTACTTTTACCAGGTCGTCCGAAGATTTTTCCTCGATAATTACATGGTTTAAACGCGCTTTGGTCGCCTTTACTTTTTCTTGAGTTTCCTTGAGTTTCCCCATCATCCCCATTAAATCTCCAAACATAAAATTGTAGTTTTAATTATAAGGTCTAAAATTAAGGAAATTTGTCATACACTCCCTCATTTCCAATAAGACATGGTTATAAAGTCTTGGTTAGGTATTCATTAATATTTTTCAAAAATGTAGGTTGTTTTCATTATTTTGGCTAATATTTGTGTAATATCTAAAAGAGCAGTCGATGTCTCTCTATTAACCCGCACCCAAATTTAAAAACCTAAACCTCCAAATGAAAATACATGTAAAATACGACATCAATTTTCTTTGTAAAACGATTTTGGAGAAACAGTTGAACAATTTGAATATTGACTATATCCTTAACGGCTTGGGAGAGGTGGAGATTCAGGGAAATCTCGGTACGGAAAGAAAGAAGGAACTTTCCCGTGCTTTGGAAAAATACGGAATTCAGATCATCGACGATCAGAAAGAAGAGCTGGTCCAGAGAATTAGGGATGCAATTACGGAAATGATTTATGGTGGCGATGAGACCAGGCTGTACAAAGTATCTGCCTATCTCTCCGAAAAATTGGAATATTCCTATCCATACCTGTCCAATCTGTTTTCCGAAGCCACCCATTCATCTATTGAGAATTTTATCATCTTAAGAAAAATTGATATTGCCAAAACCCTTATCTTGAACGATGAATACAGCCTGACCGAAATTGCTCATCAACTTAACTATAGCAGTGTAGCTCATTTGTCTTATCAGTTTAAAAAAACAACTGGCCTAACTCCTTCGGCCTTTCAGAAAATAATACGAAGGCGCAAGGAAAATAAGCAGGAACAGGAATAATTTGGTGCTGCCTTTATTTTATTGAAAATTAAGGGTTGTGACCAAGAAAAAATTGGACCTAAACACGCCCATAAAGAATGGCATGCAGTGTTTAAATGAAATACGGAACAATGGTCGTTTAAAGGATTTGATAGTGGCCATCTACTCCACCTCGTCATCCGAAAAGGACATTGAGGAAACGTTTGTGAAGGGAGCTAATATATATATATATATCAATAAGCCTAATAGTTTTTCGGAGCTCAAAGAAGCAGCAGAAAAGGTACTCCAGATAAATTGGCAATACCAGACCACCAATTTAAATTCGGAAAACTTTTTGCTTCGGCTATAAATCTAAGGACCAATGCTCAATTTTAAGGGAATAGTAACGTCTACAAAGACTTATATCATTATTCTGGTCGTCGCCGTTGCTCTGCTGCTCTTTATAGCCTCTATTTCCTATAGGCAGGTAAAGCGCTTCCAAACTTCCGCTGAACGGGTATCCCATACTTTGGAGGTGAACAAGGGAATAAGCAACCTTTTTGCCAATTATATCATGATGGAGTCGGCCGTAATGAAGGCACTCATGCTAAATGGGAGCTCGGATACGCCGTCATGGAAAAGTTATAGGTTACAAAGTGAGGTTTCTTTTGAAAATTTGCAAGGACTTACGGCGGACAACCTCATACAGCAGGATCGATTAAGCAAAATTCAAATCTTAAAGAACGATCTTTATGATGTATTGACCTCGTTAGACCAAAAGAACGCAGTTGGAACAAGAGATTCCGACAGCGTTCGGGTAGAGCTTTTCCGTCTCAACGAAGTAATGAATGCGCTTAAAGAACTAAGAAGCCAGATGGTATTGGAATCGGACTCCCTTTATCATCAACAGGAATTGGCGTATAGGTCCAAGACCATGCTTACCCCATTCACAACCCTGTTGTTGGTTCTGTTTTCATTGACAGTTTTCCTGATCGCTTTTAAGAAAATATATAGGGATAGGGATAGGATAAAAAATTCTGAAGGGTTTCTTCAGAATATTTTGGGAACTACGAGTAACGTGATCAGTTATTTCGAAGCCATTCGGGATGACAACAAGAAAATAACCGATTTTAGAGTGTCCTATACCAACGATCAGATTTATAAATATGTAGGGAATAAATCGGATGCTATAGCAGGGAAGCGGATATCCGAAGTATATCCCTTCCTGTTCGATGATGGTGCTTTCGAAATTTTCGTAGACTGCACCGAACACAATAAAACGATAAAATTTGACCGAAATTATGTGTTTAAGGAGGAAGCCGTTTGGTTTTCTACTACGGTGGAGAAATTATGGGACGGAGTTTCTGTAACTTCTAGGGACAGCACCTCCGAAAAAGTGGCAGAGGATAATTTAAGGAAGCTGAACAAACAACTGGAGGTACAAAATATTGTTTTGATAGGTGCCGAGGCAATTGCTAAAATGGGTAATTATCGGTGGAATCTGGATAGCGATTCCGTGGAGGTATCGGATAACTTTTATAGGCTGGTAGACTGTGACCCGCACGAATTTGACTCGTGTTGGGACAATTTTAGACCTTTTGTTCATCCGGACGATTTGGAAATGTACGATGAGAAGGGAAGGGCCGCCAAAGAACGACACGAATTTGAGGAATATACCTACCGAGTGATTACCAAATTGGGCAACTTAAAATACCTAAACACTACGGGTCATTTTATACATAACGAAAATGAAACCATCTTGGTCGGAGTGACCCAAGATATTACCCAAAGGATAAAAAGCGAAAAGAAACTGCGCGACCGCAACCTAGATCTTAAAAGATCTAATTTGGAAAAAGAGGCTTTTAATAGAGTTGTGAGTCACGACCTTCAAGAACCATTGCGAAAAATACAGCTGTTCATCTCCATAATCTTTGATGGCGAATCTGAAAAACTACCAGAAAAAACCCGTGCCTATTTCTTGAAAATACAGAATGCGGCTCTTAGAATGCAGTCCTTGATACAATCGCTACTCACTTATTCCAATATAAAAAAATCTAAAAAAGATTTTGAACAGGTAGATCTGACTCTCGTTTTGGATAAAGTGGAGGATGATCTATTGGTCCCGATCCAAGATACAGCTGCAACCTTGGTCGTCAATCCCTTGCCAAGAATTAATGGGATACCTTTTCAAATGGAGCAACTGTTTACCAATTTGATCGGCAATTCCTTGAAATATAAAAAGGAGGGTATAACCCCGAAGATATTATTGGATTCCCAGACCGTCCACCGCAACCAGATAACAGAGGATTTTGTAAAAAAATCAAAGAACTACCACAAGATAACCGTTGTGGACAACGGTATTGGCTTTGACCCGAAAAATGCCAATAAAATTTTTGAATTGTTCCAACGACTGCATGGTAAAATGGAATATTCGGGTACGGGAATAGGGCTTTCCATTTGTAAAAAAATTGTGGAAAACCATAACGGTTATATCCGAGCGACAGGTGAACCTGGCCTTGGGGCTACGTTCTATATCTACTTGCCGGCATAGAGTTTTGGATACACACGTCGCAATAGATAACATATAACGTGGTATAATAAATGAATAGCTATCAAAATTAATATTAAAACTAAATGCTCAGGACTCGAGAACCAAGAGCCAAGACAAAGTGGCTTGCTTCTAGATTCTTAAGGTGCATCGGACTTGATACTGATACTGACATTAGTGGGTCTTAAAGACCGATCCCACTAAGTTTCCTGTCCGAACTGTTGCTTATATATTCGAAGTACCACCAGGAAAAGACTGATGAGCAACGGGCCAAATATCAAGCCTATAAAGCCGAACAAGGGTACTCCAATAATTACTCCGATAAGGGTAATCAAAGGGTGTACATCGTCCAATTTACGGAGTACATAGAGCCGTACAATGTTATCTGTAGACGCCACAACGATCAACCCATATAATAATATTCCCCATGCATTAAAAGTTTCACCGCTAGAAAGAGTAAGGATAAAAACGGGAAGGATACCCACTAAGGCACCTAAGAAGGGTACCATAGATCCTATGGTTACAATAACAAACCAGAAAAATGGCGAGTCGATACCAAAGATAAAAAAACCAATAAGTGCCACTATTCCCTGGGCTATTGCCACCAATGGGATACCTATAGCATTGGAACGGACCATACTATTTATCTCCTGGCCAATAGTACCCAAATTATCTTTTTCTATAGGAAGGTAGGCGTAAAGGGAGGTCTTAATCTCTCGTCTGTTGGTGAACATATAGAAGAGCAAAAAATACATTATTGCGATAGCGATAAACATATTGAAGGTACCACCGGCAAAATTTTGTAGCTTTTCAGATAGCCAGGAAGTTATGCTAGAAACATCAATATCTGAAGTAAAATCATAACCCAATCGATTTCCCCAATCGTCGAGCTGACTTTTTATCGCTTTTACCACATGTTCCGAATTCTTTACTGCATTGCCGATTTTGTTGCCCAAAAGAAGTGCTGTACCACCCACGGGAACCAAAATGCCAACAAAGGAAAGCAGCATAAGAACGACCGCGGCCAAATTCGGGTTCCAACCTCTTCTTATCAATTTTGTCATCCATCCACGAAGGAGTACATATATGGTCACTGCACCCAAAACACCGGAGAGATAAGGCAGCATTTCCCAGATAATGAGTGCCCCCATCAAAACGATAAGGAGTAGCACAAAAACTTGACGGATTATTTTTTCGCTAATGGTTTTCATTTGGATGGTATTTTTTATATAGGGTATTAATGTACTTCTTTTTCAGGTTGAAAAAAGAAAATTTTTAACGAATTCGTACAAAGGAAGTCTAGAAAAGAGAATGTCCAACAATGGGTTTATTTCTAAGGCATGCATTTATAAAGCTCTAATTATATAAGGCAAACGATCACTGATATGGGCGTAATCCATCCGATGAAAATCGGATATTTTTATAAACTAGACATTTTCATCGAATATTATTCTGTGTTTCCGATCTGTCAATCCCAATACCTCCGAAATTTCACAGCTCTTAGTAAAATAAAAGTGATTATTGTGTTCGTTGGTTCTTCGGATTATTGGCTTATAGGGTAAACATATTTAGGGAACCGTCATATATTTTCCATGGCTTTCCGGCTAAGCCGATCCTCTGCCACATCGCTTATACGGTCATCGGTTTCGTATTCTTCGTTTAGGGAAAGTTGTAGTTTTTTCGAAACTTCCCTAAGTCCCAATTCTTTCGCAGAGCGTATTGCACTGCTGTATCCGGAAATTTCATAGTGTTGCAAACGTTGGGCAAGTGCCATAAGGCCAACATCGAGCACTTCGCTCTCCATGCTTTCCTTTAAGAATTGGTGTATGGTCTTTACGAGCCCATCCAAGGCATGGCAGGTATTTCCCAAGGTGGAAATTTCGAGTTCGTCGCAAATAATCTCCAATCGGGTAAGATGTTGCTTTGTTTTCTCTAAATGATCCTCCAGAATTTCCCTCAAGTGGTCATCCATAACATTATGGGCAATTATATCGAACATTTCCAAAAGTTGTTCCTCGGCGTTGTACAAATCCCGAAGTTGATATTCGAACAGGTCTTGTAAAGTTTTCATGGGTGCAAGTTGAAACCGAAAGTTACCTTGAAATCAAATTAAAGAATGACCTTAAAAAAGTAAATGTTGACTGGAAAAGTATTAGTTGTGGTAATGTAGTGATGCTATTTAGGCATGGACAGTGGTTTTCTACCAACGGATTATGGCTGTCAGAAAGTATCACCCCATGAATATAAATAGTAAATATGTTACAAATATAACAAAATGTGCTATTTTTAAATCCATAGTTACAACTATATTTGTCCCAGAAATGCCCTGAGATTATTTACCTTTGTTTGCAATGGGTTCTAAATGTAAAATTACATGATTTTAAAGGGACTGCAAGAAAAACTCAAGTACAAATCTGGGGTAAAGTTCTTAAAACAGGAGTTGAAGCGACCTGCTATAAAGTTAGATCGTAGCAAGGGAATTACTTCGGTTGGCTGTATTGTAGATTTAGATCAATTTAGTGATGTTGACTTGTTTTACGAGTTTGTTGATGATTTTTCCTTGCGGCCAAATTCGGTGAAGATTATTGGATATAAGAATTATTATGATAAGAATTCTCCTTATGCCACACCCATGTTTTCTGATAAGGATTTAGGTTGGAAAGGAAATATTGAGAATGGGTATGCCCTGGAATTTTTGAACAGGGAGTACGATTTATTGATCAACTATTACACCAAGGAAAAATTGCTGTTACAATTAATGACCGTAAAGGCGAAAGCCCGAATAAATGTCGGGTTTGGTGGGGTAGATAAAAACTTGAACGATTTGATTATAAACACTACCCTAGAGGATTTTAAAACCTTTAAGGCAGAATTGAAAAAATATTTGTTTATTCTTAACGAGATTAAATAATGGAGCAATTGCGTGGTACGGGTGTAGCTTTGATTACCCCGTTTAATAGTGATTTTTCGGTAGATACGGACGCCTTGGAGCGGATCGTACATTTTAATATTGATGGAGGGGTCGACTATTTGGTGGTCTTGGGAACGACCGGGGAATCCGTGACATTGTCCAAATCCGAAAAGCAATTGGCAATAGATACTGTTATCTCGGCCAATAATGGAAGGTTACCCTTGGTTCTTGGTGTTGGGGGCAACAATACGGCCTTAGTGGTTCAGGAGTTGCAGGAAACAGATCTTTCTTCTTTTGACGCGGTACTGTCGGTATCCCCATATTATAACAGGCCTACCCAGGAAGGGATATATCAACATTTTAGGGCTATTGCCCAAGTATCTCCCAAACCTGTGATTTTATATAATGTTCCCGGAAGGACCGGTAGCAATATGATGCCGAATACCGTACTGCGTTTGGCCAGGGATTTTTCGAATATTGTGGCCATAAAAGAGGCCAGCGGAGACATTGTCCAAGTTATGCAATTGATAAAGGACAAACCAGTAAATTTCCAAGTAATATCTGGTGATGATATGACAGCACTCCCCACTATTTTGGCTGGGGGGTATGGAGTGATTTCGGTTTTGGGACAGGGACTTCCTTCCGAATTTTCCAGAATGATTCGGTTGGGGTTGGAAGATAAAGTAAGGGAAGCTTATGAGCAGCACTATAAGCTGCAGGATGGGATGTCGCTTATTTTTCAGGAAGGCAATCCGGCAGGTATCAAGGCGATTTTTGAAACTCTGGGATTGTCCAGTGCTTTGGTCCGCCTTCCCTTGGTGGAAGCATCTGTGGGGCTAAAGCAAAAAATCGGTGCCTTTATAGGTAGTTTCACCAGAATCCCCGCATAGTATTCCATTTTATCTTTCTCAATTCCCTAGTATTGGGAATTAAAAGCTTTCAGACACCTTATATTTCTTATATTTAGTCTGCCATACCTTGAGTGACACCGTTAAAACTTTCCAAAAGAATTGTCACATTCTGTTTAGAAGGCTATTTTCGCTTGGTAAAAATGTTTTTTAATATCCATTTTTAATCCCTAATTTTGCAAAATGTTTTTTACGATGAGGCGACTACTCCCATTTCTTTTTTTTATAATCCTTCTAGGCTCGTGCAGCGAGTATCAAAAAGTGCTAAAGGGTACGGATGTTAAGGCTAAATACGATTTAGCCGAAAAATACTATAATGCTGGGGAGTATCCAAAATCCAACAGATTGTTCGAACAGATTGCCCCAAAATACGTTGGTAAGCCACAAGGGGAAAGGGTGTTGTACTTTTTTGCGGACACCTATTTTAAGACGGAGGATTACAATATGGCAGGCTACCAGTTTGAACGTTTTCTAAAATCGTATCCCAAAAGCGACAAGGCGATCGAAGCGGCCTATATGGGAGCCAAAAGCTACTATGAACTATCGCCAAGATATTCGCTCGATCAAACAGATACAGATAAGGCACTTCAGAAATTACAGATATTTATAAATACTTATCCAGAATCGGAATATCAGGAAGATGCCAATAAAATGGCCAAAGAGCTTACCACGAAGAAGGAGAAGAAGGCTTTTGAAATTGCAAAGCAATACAACATGTTGGGAGAATTTGATTATACCATTCTTCCTTCCGCAGTAGCCTCCTTAGATAATTTTCTGGCCGATTTTCCAGGATCCATTTACAGGGAGGATGCCCTATATTACAAGATAGAAGCAACTACCAACATAGCTGTTAACAGCTATGATAAAAAGAAACCGGAGCGATTGCAAGATGCAAAGGCAGCCTACGACAATCTTTTAAAATATTTTCCCGAAACAAAATACAAATCAAAGGCGAACAGCCTTCTGCAAAAAATTAATAGCGAAACACAGAATCTTTCCAAATAAAAATCGTAAAAGAATATATATGAGCGACTTGAGAAATTCAAAAGCACCCGTTTCTACCGTTACCCTGAACAAGGACGAGTTCGATTCCAAAACAGGGAATATTTATGAGGCCATTACCATCGTAGCAAAAAGAGCAGTTCAGATTAATTCCGAAATAAAAAAGGAGTTGTTGGAAAAACTGGAAGAATTTGCCACTTACAGTGATAGTTTGGATGAAGTATTCGAAAATAAGGAACAAATAGAAGTTTCCAAATTCTACGAAAAATTACCAAAACCCCATGCTTTGGCCGTTCAAGAGTGGCTAGAAGATAAAATTTACTATAGAAACACAGAAAAGGACGCCTAGTATTATGTTAGCCGGCAAGAAAATCCTTTTGGGAATTACAGGAGGTATTGCCGCTTACAAGACTACTTTTCTTGTTCGATTACTCATTAAAGCTGGTGCCGAAGTTAAGATAGTCTTGACGGAGAGCGCCAGCTCTTTTGTTTCCCCCCTTACCTTGGCCACCCTTTCCAAGAATCCGGTGCTTTCTTCTTTTGTTTTGGAGAATGATGATAGCATCTCATGGAACAATCACGTGGAATTGGGTCGTTGGGCAGATTTGATGCTTATTGCCCCCGCCACCGCCAATACCCTTTCAAAAATGGCCAATGGGAGCTGTGATAACTTGCTTCTTGCTGTTTACCTATCTGCCAAATGTCCGGTTTTCTTTGCCCCGGCCATGGATCTGGACATGTATAAACATCCTTCGACCAAAGCTTCGTTCGAAAAACTTAAATCCTTTAGAAATATTATAATTCCCGCTACATCGGGAGAGTTGGCTAGCGGACTGGAAGGGGAGGGCAGAATGGCCGAACCGGAAGATATCGTTGATTTCATTAAAAATCATCTAGCCCAAGGACTACCTCTCAACAATAAAAAAGTCTTGATTACGGCAGGGCCTACTTATGAGGCCATAGATCCTGTCCGGTTTATCGGCAACCATTCCTCTGGGTTGATGGGGTATGAACTGGCCAAAGCTGCAGCTAATTTGGGAGCCGAGGTAATTTTGGTTTCCGGGCCATCACATTTAACCATCTCCCACGATTCCGTAGAACTGATCAGGGTAGTCTCTGCCGAGGAAATGTATCATGCCGTACATCAACACTACAAGACGATGGATATTGTGATCTGTGCGGCTGCAGTGGCCGATTATAGACCTAAAACAGTTGCAGGTCAAAAGATAAAAAAGAAAGATGCCGAAATTTCCTTGGAATTGGTTAAAAACAAGGATATCCTAAAATCCCTGGGCGAACAAAAGAAGCAACAGTTTTTAGTCGGATTTGCCCTGGAGACGGAAAACGAAGTGGAAAACGCTCTTGGTAAATTGAAAAATAAAAACTTGGATGCCATTGTCCTCAATTCCTTAAACGATATTGGTGCCGGTTTTGGAAAATCTACCAATAAAATATCTTTTTTAGATAAGAATAACAAGATAAAAGCGTTTGACTTAAAGACCAAGGCCGAAGCAGCCTTGGATATCTGGAACGAAATTATTGGTAGGATCCATGCGTAATTTTACAGTTTTATTTTTTTCTGTATTCTTTTCGATTACACTCGGGGCCCAGGAGATGAATTGTATTGTAACGGTAAACGCCGATCAGGTGTCCCAAACCAACAAGCAGATATTTAAGACCTTGGAGCGTTCGCTGACCGATTTTGTAAACAAGACCCAATGGACCAACAAGATCTATCAAGAGAACGAAAGGGTAAATTCCCGGATGTTTATCACCGTCACCAACTACGACAACAATCGGTTTAAAGCTACGGTTCAGATACAATCCAATAGGCCGGTATACAATACGTCCTACGAGAGCCCGGTTTTTAATTACAAGGACAATCAATTCAATTTTGAATATATTGAGTTTCAACCGTTGACCTACAATGAAAACACGTTCGATTCCAATCTTACCGGAGTCGTTTCTTATTATGTGTACATTATGTTGGGGTTGGACGCGGACACGTTTTCCTTGGATGGCGGTACGCCATATTACAAGCAGGCACAAAAAATTGTTGCTCAGGCACAAGGAAGCGGTTTTGCTGGATGGAACCAATCCAATAGCGAACGCACCCGATTTGAACTTGTAGATAATCTTCTATCCAATACCTACAGGGAATACCGGGTGGCTATGTACAATTATCACCGAAAGGGCTTGGATATTTTGGCGGACAATAATAGTACGGGAAAACAGGTAATCGCAGGAAGTATGCGATTGTTGGAAACTTTGGTAAAACGACGCCCCAATGCCTTTTTGATCCAGACTTTTTTTGATGCCAAGTCCGAGGAAATCCAGAATATCTTTTCAGACGGTCCCAAAATTGATATCGTACAGCTCAAGGAAACCCTCAACCAGGTTGCACCGTTTTATTCGACAACTTGGAACCAAATTAAGTACTAGCTAAGTTCATTGTATTGCTACGCACGGCGAATAGCGTATGGCAATTTTTCAATACGCCATAACCTCGGATTTCGTATGACGAGGTCCATCCTTCTGAAATTCGAACAGTTTGGAGTAATCCATCACATTTTCCATCCCATCCAATTCACATAGAAAGGCAATAGCATTAGAAAGTCCTTGGAACAGAACTTCTTTGTCCGTTGGGTTTTTTGGTTTTGGGTTGTTTCTGTTAAGTGGCAGCCCATAGCCGCATCCCGTGAGGAACTCGGTTTCTATCTGCAACAATTCTATCGGGGAATACCCATTAAACTTCCGTCCTAAATTTTGGTTTACCATTCCAACGTAATTAAGTTGCAACGAACCGTGGCTATCCGAAAGGTGTTTCCAACTATCCTTGTTGTCCAGTATATTACCCACCGCACAGCTTTTGAAGCATTCGGGATGCAAGGTATTATTGTGAAAGGCGATGTATAATTTTTTAATGGCTTGATCAAATCTTTTTGAAGCACTCATGATCTTGACGGGATTTAATAAAATAATTTAATAACAAGGTACTAATTTTGTAAGATCTGAGCGTATTGTTAGCAGTTTTTAACAATGTGAACAGGAGGGTTTACGGAGCCAACGACTGCATCTCTACCAGTTTACGATAAACCCCATCGGCTGCTAACAACTCGGCATGCGACCCTTGTTCCACGATTTCCCCTTTTTGAAGGACCACAATGGTATTCGCATTTTGGATTGTGGACAGCCGGTGTGCAATGACGATGGAGGTACGGTTGCGCATCATTTTTTCCAGGGCATCCTGAACCAAGCGTTCGCTTTCGGTATCAAGGGCCGAGGTAGCCTCGTCCAAGATCATGATAGGTGGGTTTTTGAGGACTGCCCTAGCGATGGATAAGCGCTGTTTCTGTCCGCCGCTCAGCTTGTTGCCGCTATCGCCAATATTGGTATCGTAACCGTGGGGCAGTTCAGTAATAAATTCATGGGCGTTGGCAATTTTCGCAGCTGCAATAATTTCATCCTCAGTTGCATTATGCTTGCCCAGGCCAATATTGTTCCGAACGGTGTCATTAAAAAGAATTGAATCTTGGGTAACAAGCCCCATGAGGTCGCGCAGGGATTTTTTTGTTAGATCTTTAATGTCAGTTCCATCAATCGAAATGGTTCCTTCGTTTACGTCATAAAACCGGGTTACCAGATTGGCAATGGTACTCTTGCCGCTTCCAGATTGTCCGACTAGCGCTACGGTATGTCCCTTTGGCACAATGAGATCAAAATTACTGAGCACATATTCATCCTCATACTTAAAGGACACCTTTTTAAGGATTATTTCCTTTTCAAAGGTAGATTTTGTAATGGCATTTTCTTTATCCACAATAGGATTTTCCGTTTCTAAGATTTCTAGTACCCTTTCGGCAGCGGCATTCCCCTTTTTAACACCATAGGAGGCCTTGCTGATAGATTTTGCCGGGGTTAGTATATTGTAAGCCAGTCCCATATAAGCGATAAAGGATGACGCATCCAAAGTCTTATCTATTAATACCATTTTGCCGCCGAACCACAGTAAAACCCCGATAACCATTATCCCTAAAAATTCTCCGGTAGGGGAAGCTAAATTCTGGCGGTTCAGCAACTTATTGGAATAGGCAAAGAACCGAAAAGTAGAGATTTTAAAGGTTAGGTAAAACTTGGATTCTGCATTAAACGCTTTGATGACCCTGAGTCCGCCCAGCGTTTCCTCTACAATGGACAAGAATTCGCCTTGTTCTTTCTGCACCTTATCCGATTGCTTTTTGAGCGATTTACCTATCCGGGAAATAATCATCCCCGCGATGGGAATAAAAATAAAGACGAACAAGGTCAGTTTTACGCTTATAAAAAACATGACGATAATGGTAAACAAGATGGTAAGAGGTTCCCGGACAATGAGTTCCAAAATGGAAAGAAACGAATGTTGTATCTCCAAAACGTCCGAAGTTATCCGAGCAATAACGTCCCCTTTTCGCTTTTCAGAAAAATAAGAGATTGGCAGATCTACTATCTTTCGGTACATACTGTTCCGAACGTCCTTTAATACCCCGTTGCGCAAGAAGGTTATATAGTACATGGCAAGGTAATTAAACAGGTTCTTAAAGAGAAAAAGGACCAATACCAAGCTAATTACAAGCACAAGGGCCTTCATTTCATTATCCTCGGCATAGAGGGTTACCCTATAGTTGAGATAATCCTGAAGATAATCTTTAAGATGGCCCAAGTCGTTATAAACGGGTGCTATATAGACCTTTTCGTCCTTTTGGAAGAGCACGTTCAGCATGGGAATCAACGCGGCAAACGAAAGCGCACTGAAAAGGGCATACAGGATATTGAAAAAAATATTGAGATAACCGAATTTGCTATAAGGTTTCGCAAAGCGAAGAATTTTTTTGAAATACTCCATTAACCCAGTTTGAGTTCACTAAGGATCCGTTCAATTTTGGCATCCAGTTCTTTACCCACCTGCTTAAAGTTTTCGGCCTTGTCCAATTTGGCGTTGGTACTAATGTAAAACTTTACTTTAGGTTCGGTGCCACTGGGTCTTGCCGCAATCCTTGTGCCATCCTCGGTTTCGTAGATCAGCACGTTGCTTTTGGGAATATCGATTTTCTTTTCCTCACCTGTAATCACATTTTTGGCGATGGAAGTATTGTAGTCCTCGATCCATTTTACCTTGGAACCGGCAACGGAATCTACGGGATTTTCCTTAAAATCCCTGAGCATTTGTTTAATTTCCTCTGCGCCGCTAATACCTTTTTTGGTAAGGGAGACCAAATGTTCCTTGTAATACCCATAATCTACATAACAATCGATGAGTCTTTTGTAAAAGGAACTACCATTGGCTTTGGCGTCGGTCCCGATTTCGCAGGCCAATAGGGTAGAGGTAACGGCATCCTTATCGCGGACAAAGTCACCGACCATATAGCCGAAACTTTCCTCGCCACCACCTAAGAATTGGGATTCGGGAAAATCCTTGATCATTTTTCCGATCCATTTAAAGCCTGTCAATGCGGTCTTGCATTCCACTCCGTAAGCTTTTGCCATGACCTGCATCATAGGGGTGGAAACAATGGTCGTAGCGACAAATTCGTTTCCCTCAAAACCTTTTTCTTTTTGCTTTTCCAAAAGAAACTTGGTCATCAAAATCATCGCTTGGTTGCCGTTGACGATCTGCATATCGTTTTCCAGATTACGCACGGCGATACCAAGACGGTCACTGTCCGGATCGGTTCCCACTACCATGTCGGCACCAATTTCCTCGGCCTTTTTAATGGCCATGGAGAGGGCTTCGGGCTCTTCTGGATTAGGGGACTTCACCGTCGGAAAATCTCCATCTGGTTTAGCCTGCTCCTTTATAATGGTGACATTGTGGTAACCAGCTCGCTCCAATACTTCCGGAATAGCAGTAATGGAGGTACCGTGAAGGGAAGTAAACACGATCTTAAAATTGTCCTTTCCCTTTGCGTGGAAATTTCCGTTTTGAATAGAGGCGTTAATAAATGCTTCATCAACCTGTCTGTCTATCAATTCTATCAAAGTCTCATCTGCCCCAAACTTGATGTCCTCATAGGACAGCCGGTCGATGGCCGCAACGATCTCCCCGTCCTGGGGCGGAACTATTTGGCCGCCATCGCTCCAATATACCTTGTAGCCATTATATTCTGGTGGATTATGGGAGGCGGTAAGAACAATTCCGGCATGACAATCCAAATACCGGACTGCAAAGGACAGTTCTGGTGTTGTCCTAAGCTCGGAAAAAAGATATACTTTGATGCCGTTGGCAGAAAACACTTCGGCCACAGTACGTGCTAGCGTGTCGCTATCATGTCGGCAATCATAAGCAATGACAACCTTAATATTTTTTCCTGCAAATACCTTTTTAAGATAGTCGCTAAGGCCTTGGGTACTCTTTCCCAAGGTGTATTTGTTGATACGGTTGGTTCCTGCCCCCATGATTCCTCTCATGCCGCCAGTCCCGAATTCCATGTTCTTATAAAAACGGTCTTTAAGCTCTTCCGTATTATTTTGTTGTATCAGGTTTTCGATTTCCTTTTTGGTATGGGTATCGAAAAAATCGGTAAGCCAAGTTTTGGCGGTAGTTAGAATCGTTTCCATAAAAAGCTTGTTTTATTTTTAAAAATACAAAGAAAAATGATTTTAATCCTTTACTAGGTTTATTTCTTCAGAAATAGTGTATCGGGCTTCATTTTTGCGGGAGCGGACTATAATTTCACCTAGAAAACCGGCAAGGAAAAGTTGGGTCCCTATGATCATGGCGGTCAAGGCGAGGTAAAATTGGGGCTGATCGGCGATCAAACGGCCTTGTGGATTAAAAAATAATTTGTCAATGCCCAGGAATAGCGCAAATGCGAAACCTATGATAAACATTATCAC